>VSSQ01000079.1_pt2 | contig 75977 bp, 81 predicted proteins | sample 4763081 | NCBI WGS metagenome assembly VSSQ01 (sample SAMN12137344, study PRJNA551015) | bioreactor metagenome | isolation source: SDC9 anaerobic chlorinated ethene degrading culture | place: USA: Knoxville, Tennesee | collected 2015-01-01
TAGTAAGTAGTAAGTAGTAAGTAGTAAGTAGTAAATAGTAAGTAGTAAATAGTAAATAGTAAGTAGTAAGTAGTAAGTAGTAAGTGTTACGTAATATATAATATGTAAGGGGGATAAACAATGAAAAGTCTGTCCATCGCTCAAGAATACGTGTTGTGTTCTTTGAACACAAAAGGGGATTTACCTCCGCTTAGTATAAAAATTCCGGTTTGCGTTGTAGCAAGTGGTTTAATTGAATTGTTGCTGAGTAATTGTATTAAAGTAAACGAGAATAAGAAGCTTTGTGTGATAAACGGTTTAGGCGCGGAACAAGTCTATTTGAAATCTCTTTTTGACTCACTCAATAAGCCAAGACCAATAGAAATAAAAGAAATAGCTCTGGAGTATAACCTGTCATTTACCAATAAAAGGCTGAATGCATTGGTTGCTGATATTGGCAATTCTTTGGCTGACAGAGATTGTGTTACTATTGAAAAAGGCGGTATTTTGGGAAATGAATCTTATTTTATCCCTAATCCTGACGAAGTTGACCGCGTGATACAAAAAATAAGGGCTGAGCTGCTTGAAAGCGGAACTGTATCTGATGAAACGGTAGCGTTGGCTAGTTTGCTGGAAGAAGGCAATCAGATAAGAAACTATTTTTCCAAATATGAATTAAAACAATTGAACGTGCGTCTGAAAGAAATCAAGAAAGCTTCTTCCAATCAATTGCTAAAGCAAATGCTGGATTATGTTGATTCTTTTATGATTGGATTATCATGATTCTTTTATGTAAGGAGAGCTGTGCATAGTGTCAAGGCAAAGAAGCATGGAAGTGATAGAGAATTCTCCATATGTTACGATTGGAGAACTGGTAAGATTAACAGGCATGAGATATAGCACACTCAAATTTTATACCGAAGAAGGCATGTTGGAGTTTGAACAAGCAGAAGAAAACTTAACGAGAAGATATAAACGTGTCGATACGATCCAGCGTATTCATTACATCAAAACCTTGAGAGCGGAAGGCAAAACCGTTCCCCAAATTAAGGATATTCTCAGTCAAACAAAATGAGCATAAGTTCTAAATTTTTTCTATATGAATCCGCTTTCCTTATAGGAGTGGTGAGAGGGGGATTGGAGAATGAAGTATGTCGCTTTTTTCAGAGGTATCAATGTCGGCGGTAAAAATATCGTGAAGATGAAGTGAAAGACAGTCCTGTTTGATTTTGGGATCGAGTTTAAAGAATTGTCTTAGAAGGTTGCGAAAATACATTCAAAAATACATTGATTTTTTTCGATATGATAGGCATAATAAATATATCGAAATTTTTAGATTGGAGCGTTATCTATGAAAACAAACCATTTGGAAAGTGCCAAAGTGTTCAAAGCCTTTTGTGATGAAACCCGGCTTGCCATTTTGGAAATGCTCCAAAGCGGTGAAAAATGTGCCTGTGTGCTGCTTGAAGAGGTAGAAGTGGGACAGTCCACCCTTTCCCATCATATGAAGATTTTGCTGGAAAGCGGCGTTATTTCTGCACGGAAAGAAGGCAAATGGACTTACTATTCCATTAATGAACAGGGCAGGAAGCGTGCCTTAGGGTTGCTGCAGGCGATAACTGAAACCCCTATGCTCACAGGAGAAGCAGATGAAAAGTGTTGTGAAAAGGAGAGCGTTTTATGAATGAGGTTATCGAAAATGTCAAAGAGTATTATGGCAAAATTCTGCATAGTACAGCTGATTTGCAAAGCAAAGCCTGCTGCTGTTCGCCGGACTCAATGCCAAAGGAAGTAAAAAAAGCCCTCACTTTTATAGCAGATGAGGTTATTAGCCGCTATTATGGCTGCGGCTCGCCGTTACCCCCCTTGCTTGAGGGCATGACCGTTCTTGATCTTGGATGTGGCAGCGGACGTGACGTATATGTTGCGGCTCAGCTGGTCGGTGAGCATGGGCAGGTGATAGGCGTTGATATGACACAGGAGCAGCTTGATGTGGCAAGAAAATATGAGGACGAACAGCGCCAACGCTTCGGCTACGCAAAATCTAATGTGAAATTTTTGAGCGGTTATATTGAGGATTTACGCGCGGCCGGAATAAGCGATTCTTCGGTGGATATAGTAATCTCGAACTGCGTTGTCAACCTTTCTCCTGATAAGGAAAAGGTCTTTGCAGAAATCTGGAGGGTACTGAAGCCGGGTGGAGAACTTTATTTCTCAGACGTATTTGCTGACCGTCGCATACCCGAATATCTTGCGGCTGACCCGGTATTGCGCGGCGAGTGTATTGGCGGTGCGTTATATTACGAGGATTTCCGGCGTATCATGCAGCGGGTTGGCTTTACCGATTTTCGTTATAAATCTATCCGAAATATAGATTTGGATAATGAGGCGATCATAGAAAAAGTGGGATTCGCAAACTTTACAGAGCGGACAGTCAGAGCCTTTAAATTAGACGACCTGGAGGATATTTGCGAAGATTATGGACAGATTGCCGTCTATAATGGCAGTATCGCCGGCTCCCCGCATTTTTTTGATCTTGACGACCATCACCGCTTCTTTACCGGCAAGCCGCTTTTGGTTTGCGGCAACACAGCTGCCATGCTTGCCAAAACCCGCTTCGCTTCCGCATTCAGGGTAACAGGCAATCGTTCCACTCATTACGGAGTGTTTGGCGGTTGCGGAGGTGAAAGTGGAACAGATTGTTTTGATGCTGGCGGTTCATGCGGGTGCTGATACATAAACATGGCGTACATTATCCTCCGCAAAAATAGTCAATAGGCCGCTGTCAAACGGACTGTAAAGTTCGTTGAGCAGCGGCTTTTTGTTCCCTGATGCAACTGGCGGTTGCTAAATTGTCAAGGGGAGTTGATCGACTTTTGAAAGAACGCATAGTAAAATGTGGGTATCAAAAGTTAAGGGGGGCCTTATGACCCTGGGAGAAAAAATATATGAGCTCAGGACAAAGAATGCTATGTCTCAGGGGGACTTGGCCAATACCTTGGAAGTATCGCGTCAATCCGTTTCCAAATGGGAAAACAATACCTCGGTTCCCGAACTGGACAAATTAGTGAAAATGAGCGAAGTATTCAGCATTTCCCTTGACGAGTTGATCCGGGGCGAAAAAACGGAAGAAATGCAGCGCGAAACCCAATCCCCCGATATAAGCGCTCCCCCAAAAGGCTTGCCTCCACGAAAAATTGCCGGTCTTTTTATTCTGGGTTTTGGCCTCATCGTATTCCTGTTCCTGTCACTTCTGGGCGATCTGCTGTCCGCGCTTTTCCTAAGTTCACCGCTGTTCGTATGTGCGCTAATTTGCCTGACGGTCAATAAGCATACCGTTCTATGGTGTGGTTGGGCACTGTATGGTTTGATTTATGCGTATCTGCGATATGCCACGGGTATCCGCCTATGGTGGATATTTCAGGGATGGCTGTATCGCGGCGGATTGGAGATACATGCTGCAATTGCCTGGTTACAGGTACTGGGACTCGTGGCATTAATAATAAGCACAGGTCGGTTATTTTATAAAAGTCGAAAAAATTCACCGGATTGACCATAAACGGCAAAGTGTAGTATATTCCGGGGATCCGGGCAAAGAAAAAACCGGGAGGGCGCGCAGGGCACCCTCCCGGTTTTTTCTTTATCGATATTCATCTGGTTTTGGTATTTTGAGGAGTGCAAAGGTTTTTTTGCGGCCTTGTTTGCCACGGAAAGTGCGGTTTCATTCCGCTAGCGGCTTTTGGACTTTATTAAACATCACAGCCGCATTGCCGCATTCATAATGATCGCTGTTCTGGTATTCAGCCTTAAAAGCGGGATGGATGCGCCTGAAAAGCTAGCTGAAACAGTGCTTATGAGAACATACGGTGCAACAAAGCAGGATTACGAAGCTCTCACTCACGCTCTCTCACAGAGCCAGAGTCGGGAAGACATGCAAATTTTTTTCGATTACGTGCACACAGCATACGGTGAACAGTTAACAGCTGAAGGTTATGAAATATGTATTGCTAATCATATGATCTCCAAAGCGTCCAAAGTTGCCTATGATGAAAACTCTGATCTTAAGGTATCGGCTATTGAGCTTCAACCGACAGATGCACTGGAAGGTCGACGCCATCGCACCCCGCTAAAATAGTGAATTACGTTATAGAAAAACGCTTCCGGATATACTGACGGTCGCCGTTTTTGCGTACGCAGAGCAGATTTATTTATCACTCAGACTGTTGTCTGCAGATTTTCAGCTGAATCAATAAAAACTCTTCTTGATTTAATCTTTATCATATGTTATTAATAACATATGATAAAGATTAAAGGGGAAACGAATTATGTCATTAAACCATGTGATTCTGGGGCTTCTAAACCGGGAGCCATTAACGGGATACGAAATGAAAAAATAATTCAGAATACACCTTTTATGTATTGGTCTGGAAACAATAACCAGATATACAAAGCATTCGTTGAATTATTGGATGAAGGCTTTGTTACAAAAGAGGTGCAACATCAAGACGGCTCACCGTCAAAAAACATCTACACGATCACCGGCGATGGCCAGCAAGAGTTTAAGAGCTGGCTGCTTTCTGTAACCGATGTGCCGGTTTTTAAAAAGCAAGTATTGATTAAACTTGCTTTGGCTAATCAATTAAAACGTGGTGATTTGGAAACCATGCTGGCATCCTATGCCGATCGGGTTAAGATGTAAGCTCTTTTATCTGAAAGAGAACTCGATAAATGCTATTTTGCTGAACAAGAGCTTTCCGGCCGATCTTTGTTCATTGATTTGATACGAGAAAACATCCTGTCCTTTTATGCCGGCGAACTTGAATGGGTTCAAAAGGTAAAAGAATGTATTGCAGGGCTACCGGATGAGAGAAACGTTGCGACGGAAGCTGTCATACAAAAAGAAAACAATGAGGTGGAACCAGCAATGAACTGCCAAATGATGGAAAGTCGAGGAAAAAGATATCTCTATCTCACAAGCAGCGGTTCATTAATTCAGCGGGAACAAGATGCCATTGACATCATTTCCCTTTGCGCTGAACATGGCACGAATGCAGTGGTTCTGGATGGCAATACCCTTTCGGATGATTTCGTAAAGTTAAGGACAGGACTTGCCGGTGCCGTGCTCCAGAAGTTTGTCAACTATAATATCAAAGTGGCTGTGGCCATAAAAGGAGGGCAGAACTTCCTGTGCGTTTTCAGGAAATGGCTTCCGAGCATAGTTCCGGAAACACATTTCGCATATTTACCAATTTGGAAGATGCCGTAAGCTGGCTATTAGCACAGAGGAGAAAATCAAAATGAAAAACACAGTTGCCTTTAAAACAATCACGGGCAGAGATGCCGTATACAAAGCATATGATGCCTTTCTTGGCAACATGGGGATTCCCCATGAAGAGGTCAATGTAGATACACGATTTGGGAAAGCTTTTGTGATAGCGGCAGGTAAAAAAGATGCGCCTGTTTTGGTATTGCTTCACGGTAGCGGCATAAATTCAGTCATGTGGATTAAGGACATGGAGAAGTATTCCGAGCATTACAGGGTATATGCCGTCGATTTGCAAGGCGAGCCCGGCAAAAGCGACGGTAAGCAATTGTCCTTTGAAGGCTCCGATTTTGACAATTGGCTTCACGATGTATTTGCGGGACTTTCCGTCGAAAAAGCCAGTATAGCAGGAATCTCCTTGGGGGCATGGCTTGCGCTGAAGTTTGCAATCGCCAATCCCCAAATGGTCGATAAACTTGTTCTGCTATGTCCAGCCGGCGTTGGTCCGCAAAAAACTTCCTTTGCCTATGTGTCATTATTTCATATGTTGCTGTGGGGTGAAAAAGGCGTTGAGAGGCTGTTTCGTAAAGTGAATGGAGGGAAACCCATACCACAGGAAATCATGGATTATCAAAAATTGCTGGGGAATAACTTCAATTTCCGGCGGGAGCAAGTACCACTGTTTTCAGATGCCGAACTCACCCAATTGACCATACCCTCCATTTTATTCGTAGGACAAAAAGATGTCATGTTCCACTCACTGAAAACCGCGCAACGCTATCGAAACCTTGTGCCTGATGCAAAAGTCATCGTGCTCCGGGAAGCGGGTCATACCCTTATCGGTCTGGTGGATGACATATTGGAGTTTCTCCAGAACTAGATGAAGCATAGGAAAGTTCTTTCCCAGCACTATCACAAAATTCTTATTGAAAGAAGTCGATTTCCGTAAAATGGATCGACTTCTTTTCAACTGTGCAGTAAAATAAATGTGATATAGATAGGAGGAAAAACAATGGCTGAGATCATCAAAGTTTATAAAGAACATTTGCCCTCATTGCGTTTCATTGGCAAATGTTACACCAATGCCGATAGAGTCGGTGGATTTGGTCACAAATGGGCAGAATGGTTTCAGAAGGGTTGGTTTGAAGCGCTTGGAAATCTGGGCGGGGCTCCGGATATTGAAAATGGTTACCTGGGCTTGATGCGCTGCGACAGCAGCAATTTTGAAAACACTTTCGAATACTGGATTGGCTTGTTTTTCCCCTCAGATACATCTGTTCCCAGCGGCTATGATTCCATAGATTTGGACGGTGGCCCCATCGGTGTATGCTGGATTAAAGGCAGCGAGGAAGACGGCAGCATCTATGGTATGCACGATCAATGTGTTGTTGGATTCCAGGAAAGTGGCATGGGAAATTTTAAAACCGATCAGGAAAACAGGGTTTGTTTTTTCGAAAGATATAACTGCCCGCGATTTACCGGGAAGGATGAACAAGGCCGGGTTATTTTGGACTACTGTGTCTACTTGGCAGAACAGTAGATAGATCATGGAGCTACCCGATAGTGAAACCATTGCCGGTCATCTTTACTTTGATGACTGCGAGGGGGAGTGTTTATGAAAATAAAGCGGCTTCCTATAATTATAAGGTTACTGTTATGCTCGCTTCTGCTGACGGGCTGTTCCAGCCAACCTCTGCAGGAACCCGAAAAATGGGCAATGGTCGAAGAGAAAGTCATGACGTTCTCAGACGGAGAGAGCGTCAACTTATGGAGAAGAGGCCCCTTTGGGCATGCTGCTTACAAACTTTCGAATGAAACGACACTATTGCTCGTTCAGGACCCAGCCGGCCCGGCTAATGTTTATGTAGGTGGAGTGGAGAGTTTGGATGATTTGAGCGAATCTGCGCAAAGAGCTGTTTGTGCATTTTATGAGGAGCAGGGCTTGCTCTACAACGTCCAATCTGAACTGGAAAATGCCTATGCAGAATATCTGGCCTGCCAAGACAAGGGAACGTTATTCCATGAGCATTACATCAGTCAGGATATTGTTCCCACCGCTTCTAACGATAGCATAATATGCTTTCTTACATCGGTCATCCTTCCTGTTAATGGGCAAATGGCACAGGAAGTTCATTTAGGTGCGGTGTTCAGCCGGGAAACTGGAGAGGTGTTGAATAACTGGGAATTGTTCTCTTTACCGGAGGAAGAAGCTCGCCGGCGGCTTTTAGACGCATTTAATATTGGGGATCCCGCATTGCGGAAAGAAATGCAGGCGGCACTGAAACCGGAGTATATTATTTTGTTTCCCGACAATTTGGATGTTACATTTCCACGAGGAACCCTGCCAAGCCAGGAAGACAGTTATACTATAGGGATAAGCTATGACGAACTCCAAGGAGTGATTCAGAGTTGGGCAATTCCTAATTCAGATGGAACATGAAATGATGGGTGTCATCCTTCCTGAATCTATTTTGACCAACCCCCTTTGTTATTTTCTTCTAAATAAAGGATTGACAGGCTTCACGTGCAAAAGTATAATGGAAATCGAACAAATGTTTGTTTTTTGTGATGAAAAATTTAAAAGTATTCGCTGAGGAGGAAACGAGATGGCCGGTAACGATAAATTAAAAGCCCTGGATATGGCTTTAAGTCAGATTGAAAAGCAATTTGGAAAAGGGTCGATTATGAGATTGGGGGAGGCTTCTGCCAAAATGGCAGTGGAAGTGATTCCGACGGGCTGTCTGGCCATTGATATAGCTCTTGGGGTGGGTGGAGTGCCCCGGGGGCGTGTTATAGAAATCTATGGACCTGAGTCTTCCGGTAAGACCACCGTTGCTTTGCATATTGCGGCAGAAGCTCAGAAGCTGGGCGGTGTTGCTGCTTTTATCGATGCGGAGCACGCTCTCGACCCGGTTTATGCCAAGGCTTTAGGGGTCAATATCGATAATCTTCTGGTATCCCAGCCGGATACAGGGGAGCAGGCCCTGGAGATTTGCGAAGCCTTAGTGCGCAGCGGAGCTATCGACGTCATTATCATTGACTCTGTGGCAGCTCTTGTTCCCCGGGCAGAGATTGAAGGAGAAATGGGAGATTCCCATGTGGGTTTACATGCCCGCTTAATGTCTCAAGCCTTGAGAAAATTGACCGGTGCCATCAGTAAGAGCAATACCTGCGTTATCTTTATCAACCAAATTCGGGAAAAAGTAGGAATTATGTTTGGTAATCCAGAGACCACAACCGGCGGACGGGCTTTGAAGTTCTATGCCTCCGTCCGTTTGGAAGTACGCCGTGCGGATACCCTGAAGCAAGGTCAGGATATGATTGGCAACCGTACCAAAGTCAAGGTTGTTAAGAATAAGGTGGCTCCGCCCTTTAAACAAGCCGAATTTGACATTATGTACGGAGAAGGTATTTCCCGTGAAGGCAGCATGGTGGATGTGGGTGCGGAGTTGGATATCATTAACAAGTCCGGGGCTTGGTACTCTTATAAAGGTGAGCGTTTAGGTCAGGGAAGAGAAAATGTCAAGGAGTTTCTGAAGAAGAATCCTGAGATTGCCGCCGAAATTGAACAAGGGATCCGGGCCAGCATTGCTAACGTAAGCGCTCCGGTTGCAGATGATGTCCAAGAGGAGCAGGAAGACATCTAAGATGAAGGGTGCGTTGGATGTCGCCTTAACCTATTTATCGAGAAGAATGCTGACACGCTGCGAACTCTGCCAACGGCTGGCGAGGAAGGGCTTTCCAAGTCATGAGATCGCAGCTGCCATAGAGCGGCTTTTAGAATGGGGCTATCTCAGCGATCAGGAATATGCCCGTGCTTATTGTCTCAGCAAGCAAACAAATTACTCCCAGAAGAGAATCAACTATGATTTGAAGGGCCGGGGGATCGAAGAGGGTATCATAGAGCAGGCTTTGCGGGAAACCTATTTACCGGGCCAGGAAGCGGAGCTTTGCCGAAAACATGCGCAAAAGCTTTGGGTTGAGGAATCCCGGCGCTGGGAGAGTACTTACCGGCATAAAAAGAGTTATGAGAAAATCCCCCGGGAACTTATGCTAAGACAGAAAGTCGGGCAAAAGCTTATGCAAAAAGGCTACCCTCAGGAAATGGTTTTTGAGATCCTTGAAGGGATAGCGAAGGAGTAACAGGAAGGCGAGTCCTTCCTGTTTTCTTAGTTTCTTAGAATACTTGTATTATACATCTATATTGCAGGTGGTTCTTGACAAATTTTTCAAAAGATATTACACTAAAAAGAGCCTGTTTCTTTTAAAGTCAGACCTTTAAGGTTTTCTTATAGATTGCATCGTAGTTAGTATTATATATGGAGGTATCGGACTAGCGGCGTGTAGGTTTGTAGGAAAAAGGGGCAATGTATTTTGCCTTTAATTAAAGGTTTCTTTTAAAGAACTGGCATGGTCCCAGTTTTTTTGTTTTTATAGGGAGAACTAGGAGAATGATAACCAAATAAGTATGTGTTTAGGAGGTGAAAACTACTTGGAACTAACTGAATTAATCTTTATTGTTGTAGCAGTCGTGGTATCCCTTTTTGTGGGTGGTTTTATAGGTTGGCTTATTCGTAAGAGTGCCGCGGAAAAGCTCATCGGCTCAGCTGAAGAAGAGGCAAAACGGGTCATCGACAATGCTCAGGGTGCCGCTGAGGCCAAACGCCGTGAAGCTGTCATTGCCGCTAAAGAAGAAGTCATGCATATCCGCAATGAAGTGGAAAAAGAATCACGGGAACGCCGCAACGAGATTCAGCGGATGGAGAGACGGGTTATTCAAAAAGAAGAGTCTTTAGACCGCAAAATGGAGTCTTTGGAGCGCAAGGAAGATAATCTTCATCGTAAAGAAGAAGAAGTGGATCAGCTCAAAGAGGTCCTGACGCAAACTGTAGCCAAAGAAAAACAAGAATTAGAACGGGTCTCTGGTTTATCCACTGAAGAAGCGAAGCAAATCCTGCTGCAAAGTGTGGAAGAAGAAGTTCGTTACGAATCCGCTATTATGATTAAAGATATTGAGACGAAGGCTAAGGAAGAAGCAGAGAAGCGGGCTAAGAACATTATCTCTTTGGCAATTCAGCGTTGTGCTGCGGATCACGTCGCCGAGAGCACGGTGTCTGTGGTGGCCCTGCCCAGTGATGAGATGAAGGGACGCATTATCGGACGGGAAGGACGCAATATTCGGACTCTGGAGACCTTAACAGGTATCGATCTGATTATTGATGATACTCCCGAAGCGGTCATTCTCTCTGGGTTTGACCCCATCCGCAGAGAAGTTGCCCGGGTTGCCCTGGAAAAACTGATTGCCGATGGACGGATTCACCCGGCTCGCATCGAAGAAATGGTTGAGAAATCTCAAAAAGAGGTGGATCAGCGTATTCGTGAAGAAGGAGAGCAAGCTACCTTTGAAACCGGAGTGCATGGCTTACATCCTGAAATCATTCGCCTCTTAGGACGATTGAAGTTTAGAACCAGTTATGGTCAAAATGTCCTCAAGCATTCTATGGAGGTATCCCATTTGGCAGGTTTAATGGCCGCCGAACTGGGGGTCGATGTACAGCTGGCCAAGCGGGCAGGTTTGCTGCATGACTTAGGCAAAGCTGTGGATCACGATACTGAAGGGACTCATGTTCAGATCGGTGTCGATCTAGCGAAGAAGTATAAGGAATCTTGGGAAGTTATTCATGCTATTGAAGCTCATCATGGTGATGTTGAAGCGAAGACCATCGAAGCAGTCTTAGTGGCTGCCGCCGACGCAGTCTCAGCTGCTCGCCCAGGAGCTCGCCGTGAGACTCTCGAATCCTATATCAAGCGCCTGCAGAAGCTGGAAGAGATTGCCGACACCTATGATGGTGTGGAAAAATCCTACGCGATTCAAGCAGGACGTGAGATTCGAATCATCGTCAGACCAGATAAGATCGATGATGTTCTGGCTCCGAAAGTGGCTCGGGAAATCAGTAAACGCATTGAGGATGAATTAGAATATCCAGGTCAAATCAAGGTTGTCGTCATTCGTGAAACTCGTGCCGTGGATTATGCCAAATAATCATGGAATAGTTGAATCTTGAACATTGCGGACAGGTGAGAACATCGCCTGTCCTTTATAATTTTATAAGTAACAGTAAGGCGGAAATCACCAGGCAGGAGTTTATCGGAAATTGACGAATTATTATGGAGTGATGAGCAGTAAATATTCAGAGCAAATAGTCAGTATGATGAGAAAGAGGATGACACTATGGGACGTTTAAACCTCCATTATCAAGATGGGGGATGTGCACCTGATGGAGTTGGGTTGCTGATATCCATTTTAATTCGCTATCCTGAGGTATGCTCCGTACGTTATCAACAGCCGGAACATGCCCTGACCTTTCGCTTTACGGTGTTGGGCTCCGAGCAGGGAGAAAAATTCATGGATACCTTACAAGAGGCTTTAAAGGCTTATCATAGATTAGAAGGCCACTCCATGCGGATCTGCAGGATAGAACATAAGCTGGAAAGCGGTGTAACCTTAGTGACCGTTACCCGGGATGTTGAGAGTATGAACGAGAGGGAAATTGGTCTGATCGTTGATTTGGTGAGAAACATCGCTCAGAACATAATCTATGATGATACAGAGATTCCTGAGGAAGAGCAGATTTTTCAGGAGGAAGTGATTGGACAGATTCTCCAGTCTTTCCGGGACTGCCGCTTAGAAAAAGGGTTTATTGCGGTTCGGGAGGAAGGAAGGGTTTTAGTCTATAATAGCTAGATATCATGTGCGTAGGTTTTGGATGCTTCTTTTTTGGGCATATCAATACTATAATCGGATCGATGGATGATTGGGGATTTATGGAGTGAATATACTATTTATTGGTGACATTGTTGGTAATCCTGGCCGTGAGGCGATTAAGGTATTCCTTAAACCGCTGATCAAAGAGTATGGGATAGATTTAACCATAGCCAATGGTGAAAACGCCGCCGGAGGTAAAGGCTTAACCAAGGAAGTAGCAGAAGAGCTTTACGACGATGGCATCGAATTTATCACCATGGGCAATCATGTCTGGGATCAGCGGAGCATCATGAAGTTTATTGACCAGGAAGCCCGTTTGATCAGGCCGGCCAATTATCCGGTGGGCGCACCGGGTAAAGGGTATGGTTACATAAGGACAAAGGGTAAGAAGGTCGGGGTGCTTAATCTTTCCGGCCGGGTATTCCTCAATAGTCTTGAGGATCCCTTCAGCGGCGCTATTCGCTGGATTAATGAGATGCGGCAGGAGACCCCTGTCATCATCGTTGATTTTCATGCCGAAGCTACCTCAGAGAAGGTGGCCTTGGGTTGGTTCCTGGATGGCAAAGTTTCCGCTGTCTTGGGGACTCATACCCATATCCAGACGGCAGATGCCCGCTTGCTGCACCAAGGAACTGCCTATATCACGGACGTGGGGATGACCGGACCCCGGGATTCTGTTTTAGGGGTTAAAAAAGAAACTATCATTAATCGATTTTTGACCCAACTTCCCGCTAAATTTGAATTAGCGGCAGGCCCCATACAGCTTAATGCCGTTGTGCTCGATGTGGATGAGACCACAGGAAAAGCCCGCTCCATCGCACCTATTCAACGGGTAAAAGAGTGAATTTTGACGATAGGAAAAAATATTTAAAAAAGTCTGAAAGCTCTCAGAAAAAAGAGGATTTTTTCCACCTTCTGGAGAATACACTTAGTGTGTTAGGAATATCTGTCAGTGATTCGAACAGGAGGTTGTCGTTCATGGATGTGTTAAAAGTCTCAGCAAAATCAAGTCCAAATTCTGTCGCAGGTGCTTTGGCTGGTGTGCTCCGTGAGAGGGGAGGTGCGGAGTTGCAGGCCATTGGTGCAGGTGCACTCAATCAAGCTGTAAAGGCCGTAGCTATTGCCAGAGGGTTTGTTGCCCCCAGCGGAGTCGATCTTGTATGTATTCCTGCTTTCACCGACATACAAATTGACGGGGAAGAGCGAACGGCAATAAAACTAATTGTAGAACCACGTTGAGAAAGTTTGGTAGGAGATTGTATTTTTAAGTGTTCATGGTTTTAAAGCAGGACACCTGTTGGCTTAAAGCGGCAGGTGTTTCTGATTGTGTAAGGGAGGATAAGGTATGAAGGATGTTTGGGTCATCGATGGTCATTGTGACAGTATTCTCGACTTTTTAGAGGGAAAAAGAAGTCTGACCACCCCTCTGGAGGGAGGACATTGGGATATCCAAAGAGCCAAAGAGGGCAAAGTCATGCTCCAGTTCATGGCTGCTTTCATTGAGAGCCAATATAAACCGGAGAGAGGCACTCTGAGAGGATTGGAGCTCATTCATGCTGTCCACCGATTTATTCAGATCAATGGGGAGAGTGTGGTTTTGGTCAGACAAGCAGAGGATTTGCGGCGCCTCGCTCCTTCTCAAGTGGGCTGCTTATTAAGTATTGAAGGGGGAGAGATTTTAGGCAACAGCCTGTTTCTCCTGGATATTATCTATGAATTAGGGGTGCGTGCCTTAGGTCTGACCTGGAATCAGAGAAATGCCATTGCCGACGGCGCCGGGGAACTGACTCAAAGCGCCCTGACCCAATTCGGTGAGAAAGTCATTCACCGGATGAATGAACTGGGAATGCTGATCGATGTATCCCATCTTAATGAAGCGGGGTTTTGGCATGTCCTTAAGCTCAGCAGCCAGCCTATCCTGGCTTCTCATTCCTGTGCCTACGCTCTTTGTCCGCACCCCCGCAATCTTACCGATGAACAGCTTAAGGCCCTTGCTCAAAACGAGGGAGTAGTCGGTGTGAATTTTTATCCGGGATTCTTAACTCAGGAGCCTGAAGCCAGCCTTCAAGATGTGGTGCGCCATATCCAATATATTGCGGAAGTGGCGGGAGTCGACGCAATTGGCTTGGGGTCGGATTTTGACGGCATCGATTCCACTCCTACGGGTCTTGAAGGGGCGGACAAATATGGCGATTTAGCTGAGGCCTTGCACCTCGCCGGGTTTAACGATGAAGAAATCGAGAAAATAATGTATAAAAACTTTATGCGTTTGCTCTCTACCGTGTTAAAATAGTCAGTGTATATTCCCTGGAAAGAGGTAAAGGTCATGCCCGAAGTTAAACTTAGATATCCGGAAGCTGATTTGCATTGCCATACCAGTGCATCCGATGGGCTGCTTACGCCCTGGGAGCTGGTTAAGCAGGCCGCGGAATTAGGACTTAAGGCGGTAGGAATAACGGATCACGATACCCTAAGCGGCTGGGAAAAGGCCAGCCAAGCAGGCAAACATTTCAATGTGGACATCCTCAGAGGAGTCGAGCTCAATACGGAGTGGGCTGGTGTCGAAGTTCATATTCTCGGTTACGAGATGAATCCCCAAGGGACGATCCTTGAAGATAAACTTTCCGAACTAAGGGAGGCTCGCTTTAAAAGAGTCTATACGATTATTGAAAAATTGCAGGATTTAGGGATACCTATTCAGAAAGCCGAGGTCGAAAGAATCACCAAGGGGGAATCTGTGGGGAGACCCCATATTGCTCAGGTTCTTGTTGATAAAGGAATAGTGAACTCTATTGCTGAAGCTTTCGATCGCTATATAGGAACCGGAGGGCCGGCCTATGTTCCCCGTTTAAAAATAACCCCGGAAGAGGGAATCGTGCTTATCCGCAAAGCCGGTGGTGTTGCCGTATTGGCTCATCCCGGCATCTATAAACTGGAAAAAGGAATTGAGCAATGGGTCAAAGCAGGGCTGCAAGGAGTTGAGGTAAGCCACTCTGAACACACCCTTGAAGATGAAAAGAAATACCGGGCTATAGCCAAAGAATACGGATTGCTGATGACAGGTGGTTCAGATTTTCATGGGGAAAAGCGCAAGCCAGGTGTTCGCTTAGGCGGCTGGGGAACTTCCTATGGGACCGTGGAACAAATCCGCAATTTGGCCAATTTGGCCTGTTCGCATCATATCTAAATCACTGAAAGAGGCAAAAGGGTGGGAGGTAAGGTATTGAAAGCGCGACGTTTAAGCAGTTTAGGAGCATCTGTATTTACAGAAATGGACGATTTAAGAAAAGAGTTGGAGAAGGCTGGTAAACAGCTGATTAATCTTAGCATCGGCAGCCCTGACCGCTCCCCCTCCGCAGAGATTCGCAAGGTCCTGGCTGAAGGGGTCCTTGACGGCGGGAGTTATGGCTACACTCTGACCCGGGGGACAGAAAGCTTTAGGTCAGGATGTGCCCGGTGGTACAAAGAGCGCTTTGGCGTCAATTTGGACCCGGAAAAAGAAGTTCTTCCTTTAATGGGCTCTCAGGACGGGCTTGCCCATATCTTTTTAGCCCTGTGCGATCCCGGCGATGTGGCTTTAATACCTGATCCGGGATACCCCATCTACACGGCGGGATTAGTCCTGGCCGGGGGAGAAAAGGTCGCCCTGCCCTTAAGGGAGGAAAACGGCTTTTTGCCGGACCTGTCGGCCATTGCCGATGAGGTGGCCCAACAAGCTAAAATCATGTTTCTTAATTACCCTAACAACCCCACTGCGGCGGTGGCGCCTTTGTCCTTTTTCGAAGAGGTTGTTGATTTTGCCCGAAAGAACAGGATTGTGGTGTGTCATGACGCCGCCTACTCGGAGTTAGCCTTTGATGGTTACCGTCCCGTGAGCTTCCTTCAGGTTCCGGGGGCCAAAGAAGTGGGGATTGAATTTCACTCCGTCTCCAAAACCTACAATTTGGCAGGGGTCAGACTGGGATTTGCGGTGGGCAATGGGGAAATCATCGGAGCCTTGGCTGAGCTGAAATCGAATATCGACTATGGGGTATTTGAGCCTGCCCTGCAGGCGGGTGCCTATGCCCTCAGTGCCTCTCAGGAAAATGTTGAACAAAACCGCCGGGCCTATCAGGAACGGAGAGATATCTGGGTTAAGGGGTGTGCTCAGGCAGGGTGGTCCATGCCCTCTCCCCGAGGCTCCATGTTTATTTGGGCTCCGGTACCCACAGCACAGGATTCCCGCAGCTTTGCCTTCGCCTTAGCCCGGGAGGCCGGTGTCATTGTCGTCCCCGGTGTTGCCTTTGGGGAATATGGAGAAGGGTATGTGCGGATTGGCATGGTCCAGGATCAGGAGGTCTTGCAGGAGGCTGTGCGGCGGGTTCAAGAGTTTCTGGCTGCCCAGGGTTAAAAAGTTCAACCTTGGCATAGAATACCTATGTAGACTATGGCTAAGGGGGACAGGGACTTGGAGATTCATGAAGAAGTCAAAAATCTTCGCGAAGAACTCAGGGCTGCCAAAGGACGAATCGGTGAATTGGAACAGCGGGTAGAGCATCTAAGAGTCAGCCGCAGAGTCCTTATGAATCTGCTGGAAAAAGTAGAGAGGGAAAAAGTCGCTCTCATTCATAAGCTGGAAAAGGAAAATATCCGTTTGCAACGGGACAATACACGGTTTGCCAAATGGATTTTCTCCAAGAATCGGGAGATCGTTCAGTTGCAGGAAAAAATTGAGGAATACAAAGAGAAGGCTTAAAATTTAAGAAGCCTTCTCTTTTGCTATTCTTGATTAATTTTAATATGTGAAGAATTAGGCGTTATAGAGTACTAGTGCCGGTTATCCGCCTGGTAAAGCAAATATCCTTCCTGGCTGTGAGGGGTGTGATGCTCCCTGATCAGCTCGACGATGCGGGGATCTAAACCGAGGTGTGACGCCATTTCCGCTCCCCAAAGCGGATGAGCTTCAGCCGCCTGCAAGGAGGCGGCAAGTGGGAGGGAGGAGTGGCTTAAAGTATGCCAAATTTTGCGGGGGGCCTTTTGCAGCAAAACAATAGCAACCCGCTCCCATAGTTTGAGCGGATATCTTGTCTTGCCACAATCATGGAGAAGAGCAGCAATGAGAAGATGTGAATCCCGAATCCCGGAATTCCATAAATCCTGTGCCACATCCAGTGCATGACGCTGTTCTGGAAGGGGCTGACCTAGGAACAGAGTAAGGCAAGGGGCGGGCAGCAGGGATATGGCCCAGGCCAGTTCATCTTCTGTGATGATAGGGTGGATGGCTTGCCAAAATTGATGGATGCGGTAAAACATGGAGACCCCCTGAAACTCAGTATTTGCTGATACCTTTTATACTATTTTACAACGGACCCTGCTGATTGTACATTGACCGGTGTCAGAACCGGTGTCAGCAATACCTGGGGCAGGATGCTGAAAAATATGCCGGACAAGGCTTTTTGCAGAAGGAAAATAATGGAATATAACGAATAAAGAAAGAGGTGCTATTTCCCTTGCACTATCAGAAAGTATAAGCTTGCGCTATATACTTTCTAAGCATAAGGGCAACCAGCGACTTCGCCTCCTTCGTAAGTATGCGTTTAAGGCACGGCGAAGCCGGGTTTTCTTTAATTTGTAAAAGGAGGATTGAGTATGTCTGAGTTATCTCGCCGGGAGAGAAAGAAACTGGAGACGTATACCCGACTTTATGAGTGTGCCATGGAGCTTTTTCGCCAACAAGGCTATGAACAAACTTCAGTGGAGCAGATTACCCAACTGGCTGACGTAGGCAAGGGGACTTTTTATAATTACTTTCAATCCAAGGAGGCCGTTGTTTTGGAGTATTCCCGGCGCAACTATCAGGAGCTGATCGCTTCAGGCCGGGAGGCGGGGTACTCTCTTCAGGAACGTTTGGCTCACGTGCTGAGGAATTGGTCTCAATTTATGATCCGAGAAAGGGAATTAGCCTGGGTGGCGCTTAAAAACAGGGAAGAAGCTGAGCTGGATAAAGGCTTGCACTATGGAATTATCGGTATTATCAGCCATGGCCAGCGTATTGGTGAAATTAATAAACGCTATGATCCGGTCTTTTTGGCAGAAAGCCTGCAGGGTATGGTGCTGCAGCATTTTCTGCATTGGTTTGTTACAGGAGAAGGGGATTTAGAGAAAGAGATGGAGGATGTCCTTAATCTCTTTTTTGAGGGACTTAGTGAACGGAAGCTCAGAGCCTAGTACTAATCTATCCCCCAGGGCGCATAAAGTGTCAGGGGGTGGTATAAATGGAGCGGCGAAGTGCCCGGTCCTGCGGCTTATGGATGGGGGAGCTGGCACCTGGATTACATAACGATATCACGGATGTGCCCGGAGTCTTGGTGGGTCATGTTTCCTTAATCAAAGGTTACGGTCCCCTCATTCCCGGAGTAGGTCCTGTCCGTACCGGCATTACAGCCATTCGTCCTCACCCGGGGAATATGTATCGTGAGCCCTGCCGGGCGGGAATTCACGTCATTAATGGTTTTGGCAAGTCTCTGGGTGTGCCTTATATCCAAGAGACCGGTCTGCTGAATTCTCCCATTTTCTTAACTAATACCTTGAGTGTCTATGACGCAGCTCAAGGAATGCTGACTTATTTGCTGCAGGAAAATCCGGAGATAGGCCATGATGCCCGAACCCCTAATTTGGTGGTTTTCGAATGCGATGACTCCTATCTGAATGATATCCGTGGCCGCCATGTGAAGCCCTGGGATGGGATTTTAGCCCTGAACCGTGCCGCGGCAGGCCCGCTGGCTCAGGGATGTGTGGGGGCGGGAGTGGGAATGTGCTTATTTCAGCTGAAAGGCGGGATTGGCAGTGCTTCACGTATTGTTCCCAGCCAGGGCAAAGATTATCGGGTGGGTATGTTGGCCTTGACCAACTTTGGGCATTTAGAAGATATGCTTATCAACGGTGTTCCGATAGGTTTAATGATGAAGAGGGCTAACCTGCAAGAAATGCTTTGCCAGGTTCCAGGCTCTCTTATTTTAGTGGGTATGACGGATGCTCCTCTCAGTTGCCGGCAACTGCATATGCTGGCGGCAAGGGCCCCTATGGGATTAGGCCGGACGGGGGGCATATCGCGGATGGGGAGCGGAGAGTTTTGCTTGATGGTCAGCAACACCGGCTTGGAATTTGAAGCACCGCTCAGCGATTGGGAGCTGGACCCCCTTTTTAAAGCAGTGGTGGAAATAACGGCTGAAAGTATCTGGAATTCCCTGTTCTATGCTACATCAATGGTAGGGCGGGATGGGTATTTATGCCAAGCGCTTCCCATTGCCGAAGTATTATCCTGGATGGGCTAATTTCTCCTGAAGATGGCATGATATTCCTGGTTTGTGCGTAAATATGTAGTGTGACAAAAGTTAAGGGAGGATCATTGTGAATAATTGGCTTGAAATCTGGGAGCAGCATCCGGATGTTTTTATTGCCCAAAACTGGCAGGAGTGCCCTGCCGAAAAAAGAAAAGATTTGCGCCTGCCACAGCAGTATAGTTATTTCTTTGGCGGGGAGACTGCATTGCGGGTTGGCATCGTGGCCAGCCGAATCCTGCCGAAAGAAGAGGAGTTTTTATTAGCCGGCATGCTTTGGGCGAACCGTTTGAGCAATGGGGCACGAACGGTTATATATTTTATTGCACCTGATTTTTCACCTTTTCTATTGCATGCTTTAGCAAAAATGGGAGGACTCATCAATGCCAAGGCTGTGTATTGGCGGGAGCGCTTATCCCCCAGTCTCTATTTGATACCTGAAGCACCGTCAGGTGGTCAGAAGCGGATTGCGGTTGGAGAACGCCGACCCAACTGGTTGAAATGGAGGCAGGAATTAAACCCGGTAGCCCAGCACCAACTCTTTGTGGTGAAAGGATTTTTTGATAAACTTGCTGAACGGGGAGTGCGCTGCGAGCTAAAACCCCTGACTATTTCCTATCTGTGGGGAAACATCGAGATTGCTGAGATTAAACGCAAGGGAAAGAAATTTGAACTTACAACGAAGCTTAAGGGATTGAAACATGATGAAAAGGCTCAGTCCCTTCTGCGTCAAGGCTGGGTGGATGCTTCAGGGGAATTGAACAGCGAATTCTGTACAGCAATCCTGACAATCTTGGATGATTTAGAGGAGAAGGAGCGCAAAGGACAGCTTAAGCCGAAAGATCAACTCTCTTTATGGCTTTATCAAGGGGGCGGGATACTTTCCTCCTTATGGGGTTCCCCCAAAGATTGGCCATGGCTGCCTAAAGATCGAAGTGAATCCTGGATAGCGGATTTGGGTCAATGGCATTATTTCGAAGGAAACGGCCAAATCAGTGTCATCTGTCCCATCCTGGATAAACCGTTGACACAGGCCAGTCAAGCGATTCTGCTGTCCAGCGTTTTGGAAAAGAGTACCTTGCTTCATCTTGATAAAACCAAAGCCAACACGGCCTGGGATATGCAGATTCATTGGCTTACCTTAAAAGACTTTGAAGAAGAACTGAGATTGTGGCTTTCCTGGCTAAAGTATCCGGAGAGATATCAGGTATGGATTTTGCCCAATGATTGGCAAGCAGAGGGCCTTAACGAGCTGGTTTGCCGGAGTGCCCCCTACCGGGAAAGAATCATTGATGAGTATTCTTAGGAGTTCTAGAACTCTGAAGGCTACTAATAACAGTGCAGAACCCCCTGTGTACCGATAAACATCAGGGGGTTCTGCACTTATGCTATGGCGAAGCCATTTTGGTTGTTTCTGTTGAAAGCAATTAAAAAAGTTCTGTAATAAATATTGAATGTGTTGTATAATTATACAAATTGTATGGAGGAACACGTTATGAACTTAAGAAGAGCAAAATTACCAGACGTAGAAGCGATGATGTCACTCGTTAACCATTTTGCCGACCAGGGGCTGATGCTGCCGCGGTCACGGAACTCACTCTATGAAGGCCTTCGAGAATTCCTGGTGGTCGAAGAACAGGATAGAATCATCGGCATAGGCGCTCTGCATATTATCTGGGATGATCTGGCGGAGATACGGACTCTTGCCGTGTTGGAAGAGTATCAGGGGCAAGGGGTAGGCAGAAGCCTCGTTAATGCTTTGCTGGCTGATGCCCGAACCATCCTTTGCCCCAGAGTGTTTACCCTCACCTATCAACCTGGTTTTTTTGAACGCTGCGGTTTTATTATGATCAATAAAGAAGATATGCCCCATAAAGTATGGAAAGATTGCATCCATTGTGTAAAGTTCCCTAACTGTGATGAAAATGCCATGATGCTGAACCTGTAATCAGGCAATCGAAGAGGATTTGCTGTGGCAAATTCCCCGGGCGGAGCGGTGTGACAAGGTTCCACTGTCGTCGAGTATCATGCGCAGAAATTTCCATTGTAACTCAAGGTAAGCAGTGGCTAAATCATGTTCACTAGTACCCTGAGCAATCAAAACCTCTCGGCAAGAAGACTCAAATTCACGAATAAATTCCAGGGCATCCTCATGAGATGACAACATAACCCATTTCACCTTCCTATTACTTATTCTATTTGACAAAGAAAAAATATTTTAGAGAAATCTGTATTATCTTAAGTTGTCTCTATTATAAAAAATTCCTTCCGTAAAAAATGTTGTAATTAGGAGAGAACAAGCCGTTTAATTAGATAAAGAATGATGAAAAATAGTGTTTTTGTGTAAATTTATGCCGTATGAGTCGTGGGGACCTTGCCGGTTCGCCAAAGAGAAACATCAAAGATACGAATATTCCCCAATAAGTAGTGCTTTTTCGCTTGGGAGTAATTCTTCAAAATGAGATAACAATCGCCAAGAGAATGATGAATCGTGGCAGTGTAACTTAAGGTGAGCAGAAACTGAGTGAACCGATTAGCGCCATTGCAGGGAAACCCGGATTTTTTGGATAGAGCCAGGCTTAGTTCGTAAATCCTAATGGCAGCCTGCCATTCATTCATCTGCCGCAGTATATGGCCCAGCACACAAAGCAGAAGCGGATCTGAAGTATGGTGAGGGTTATCATGAACTATCCTTAAGGCATGCCTGGGGCGGCCCTCACGCAGGAGAATGTCGGCAAGGGTTGCACACAAAAGGGGATCATGGGTGTTTTGGTATTTTTCCAATAAAGCGATAGCCTGCCTCTTTTCATTAAAATAAAAATAAAGTTGACTGGAAAAATGGGAAATTGCTAAGGGTGTGGAATCCTGAGTGATTTCCTTTGCCATTTTGCGGGCAGTGATCTTTTTGTCCGGGGTGGGAAAACTTTTTTTGTGCATCATTAAAAAATAGGCAAGAAGAAAACCGAGGATAAAGATCAAGAGCCCCAGCATTTGGCCAAAGCGCCAGCCTAAGATGAGACTGGTCGGGCAAATGAAGATAAGCAAAGAGAAGAAGTAATAAAGTTTATAGACATAGATGATTTCCAAATCATATTGGATTTGACGCATGCATAACCTCCTGATATCAGACAATCTATGGTGAATTATATGAGCCTGGTTCAGGCAATATGATACTTGGGTTGATGATCTCTTTTAATGGTCTGACCTTCAGGAGGTATAATAATTTTTTGATTTCTTTGCAGGATTTTGGTAAAGAATATAGAAATAAATAATTAATGTTTTGAATGGTAAAACGTAGTTTTATTAAAATGAAACAGATAACCCATTACGAAAGAAGAGTTCTAAATATTCGCAATAGATTATCTTATCTAATTTATGCACAAAAAGGTTGACTAAAGGACCTGTTCCATAGATAATAAGATTATACAAAGAATAATGAAACTGAGTTTCGACATGTGAAACAACAAACCTTTGTATTCCTTATCCTATCCATGGTGCTCAACCTAAAATCATTGATTTAAAGTAGAGTCAAGGGAAGGGGTGAGAGACTTCTTTAGTCAGGTAAAAAACGTCTCTGGTACAGAAAAAACAGTATGGAAGGGATTTATGCATGGCAAGATTTCTAGAGTATCAAGGTAAAGAATGGCTTGCAAAAGCAGGAATGCCGGTACCTAAGGGTCGTCCGGCATCGACCCCCGAAGAAGCAAGGGAAGCCGCTGAATGGATTGGCGGCCCTGTTGCGGTAAAAGGTCAGGTACAAGCGGGTGGTCGTGGTAAAGCTGGGATTGTTAAACTGGTTAACACTCCCGATGAGGCAGCAGCAGCTGCTGCTGAAATTCTCTCCAAAACAGTAAAAGGCTTACCGGTGCGCAAAGTTCTTGTGGAAGAAAAATTGGATATCAAAAAAGAGTTCTATTGCTCCTTTGTCGTTAACGGAGCAAAGGAAGCCCGTTCACCAATGCTTATGTTCAGCGTTGAGGGCGGTATGGATATTGAAAGTGTCCCGGAAGACAAATTACTGAAGATCAATGTGGACCCCATCAATGGACTGCAGACTTATGATGCGGTAGATTTGGCTGCTAAAGCAGGAATAGCTCCGGAAGAATTAACGAAGTTTGCTAAATTTTTGACGAAACTTTCTCAAACTTATAAGAAATACGACTGTATGACCCTTGAGATCAACCCCTTCGTTATGACAGGGAATGGCAATCTCATCTGTGCCGACTGCAAGATGGAAATCGACAACAGTTCCGTAGGCCGTCATCCCGAGTTCGGCTTTGACATCGCCCGCGACCTGCCTGGTGAGCCCACAGAGTTGGACTACATCGGCTGGAGCATTGAGGAAACCGATGCCCGTGGCACAGGCTTCCTTATGAATATGGGATACGATGAAGTCAGCCCCGGATATGTTGGCTATCATCCCATCGGCGGCGGTTCGGCGATGATGGGCTTGGATGCTCTTAATCAAGTAGGTCTGAAGCCGGCCAACTATGCCGACACCAGCGGCAACCCCGTAGCTTCCAAAATTTATCGCGTTGCCAAATCGGTGCTTTCCCAGCCCAATATTGACGGCTACCTCCTTGGGGGCTTTATGATGGCCAACCAGGAACAATGGCATCATGCTCATGCTATAGTCAAAGTGCTTCGTGAAATCCTCCCCACTCAAAAACCAGGATTGCCTTGTGTGCTCCTGCTTTGCGGCAACCGGGAAGATGAATCTTTGGAAATTCTCAAAACCGGACTGGCTGATCTGATGACCAGCGATGGACCTGGAAAGAGAATTGAGATTTACGGCAAAGAATATGTAACCGATACGAAGTTCATTGGTGAAAGACTTTTAGCTCTGAGCAAAGACTATCGGGCTGAGAAAGAAGCTCAAGGAAAGTAGGGAAATAACGTGCTGGAATTCGCTGAAAAAAGTTGCAAAATCACAATCGATACCAGCAAGTGTGATGCGTGCGAAACAAAAGCATGTGCAGACGCCTGCAAAAAGTATGCGAGAGGTTTGCTGGGCATAGATGATCAAGGCAGAGCTTCAGTGGCTCACCGGACTGAGGAAGAAGTTCTTCGTCTCGGCACAGAATGTCTGGCCTGTGAATTTGCTTGTAAATTCCGCGGCAAGGATGCCATCTCCATTGAAGTTCCTGTAGCCGGTCTGGACGCATACTTGGCAAAACGCGCATAATCACAGGATCGATTGAAAGACTAACTCTATAGATAGGTTACACTGGGTAAACCAGCAATTTGTTTAAATGAGGGATAAGAATGGGCATTTTGATCAACAAAGAGACCAAAGTGGTTGTCCAGGGAATTACCGGACGAGAAGGCTCGGTGCGGACAAAATATATGAAAGACTATGGTACGAATCTGATCGGCGGCACAAGTCCCGGAAAAATGGGGCAAGAGGTTCACGGTGTTCCGGTGTTCAATACCGTCAAGGAGATTGTCCGCGAACAGGGTGACATTGATTTCAGTGTTATCTTCGTACCGGGAAGCGCTTTAAAGACAGCTGTTATGGAAGCTGCCGACGCAGGGGTTAAGAACATTATTCCTTGTGTGGAAGGTACTCCTATTCATGACATTATGGAAATGATCGCCTATGCGAAAGGGAAAGGTTCAAGATTGATTGGACCGGGTTCCATTGGTATCCTCACTCCGGGAGAAGCTGTCGTCGGCTGGCTGGGCGGCAACGTGGAGTGGGCTAATAAGTTCTTCCAAAAAGGTCATATCGGTGTCTTTTCACGCAGTGGCGGTCAATCAGGTACCATTCCGTGGGTACTGAGAGAAGGCGGCTTCGGAGTCAGCACCGTTATTCATACCGGAACAGAGCCGGTGCTTGGCACCTCCATGGCCGATCTGTTACCCTTCTTCGAGGAAGATCCCGATACTCATGGCGTGGCTGTCTACGCAGAAATCGGCGGCACCCAGGAAGAAGAATGTGCGGAAGTGATCGCCGCTGGTAAATTCACAAAGCCTTTTGTCATCTATGTAGCTGGTGCCTGGGCGCCGGAAGGTCAACGCTTCTCCCATGCCTCCAATATCGTTGAGCGTGGACGCGGTTCGGCCAAGAGCAAGATGGAAGCGATCACCAAAGCTGGTGGCTTTGTAGCGGAAAGACCGACAGACATTCCGTTGATCCTTAAGGAAAAGCTGGGTAAATAAGGTCGGATTATTTACCTCCAATCATTCTGGTATAGACGGGATAGCTTCGTCTATACCAGAATGGAAAACATAAAGTCGGTTATTCGATGACTTAGCGTCACTGAGTAGCGTTCTGATTCAGTGGCGGTCAGCCATCGAATAACCATCAAATAACTGGCGGGCATCTATTGATTCACTTCGCAACTAGGAGCAAATGCTCTTAGAAATATTATTAAATTATTAGGGGGTATATCTACCATGGCTGTTATGAGATCCGTTATGTACATTCCCGGAAACAATCCTAAAATGGTGGCTAAAGCACCTGAAATTCCTGCCGACATCATTACCTTCGATTTAGAGGATGCTGTACCACCCGCGGAAAAAGAAACAGCTCGTCAGATCGTAAGAGAGAATTTAGAATATGGTGCCAAAGGTGGCGCCCAAGTATTTGTCCGTATCAATAACTGGGAAACCGGCTTAACCAATGATGACCTGGAAGCCATCGTTTGGCCTGGCCTCAATGGCGTTACCTTGGCAAAAACCGGTTGTGCCGCAGACGTACAACGTCTGGAGTGGAAACTGGAAGAGCTGGAAATGCGCCGCGGAATTCCTGTCGGAACTGTAAAAATCTCCATGCTTCTGGAAACAGCTAAAGGTATTGCCCACGCTGAAGAATGCTGCTTAGCCAGCAAGCGCAATGTCAATGCTATCTTTGGTGCTGTTGACTATTGCCGTGACATGCGCGTCAAAATCACTAATGAAGCTGTTGAACAGCAATATGGCCGTGCAAAAGTGGGCGTAGCCTGCCGTGCTGCCGGAATCGTTGCTATCGACGCTCCTTTCGTTGATTATGCCAATATCCCTGCCTTTGAAAAGAACGTTGCCGAAGGTAAGCAAATGGGTTATGAAGGCCGTATGATCATTCATCCAGGACAAGTTGAACCTTCCAACAGAATGTATGCTCCGGATCCTGCTGATGTTAAATGGGCAAATGACGTCGTAAAAGTCTTTGAAGAAGAAGGTCTGGCCAAAGGCAAAGCTGCCGTTTCCTTAAATGGAAAAATGGTTGATACCCCCGTTTATCTCAATGCCAAAGATATCTTAGCTTCTCAAGCTGAAATTGATGCTAAAACCGCCGGCAAATAAGCCGTCATAAACATGCTGTTTCAAGCGTAGATTTGAATAGGGCGGGTCGCTTCTTAGGAAGCGGCCGCCTATATTGAAGAACTGCGAAACACCGTTTCATTATATGTAAGCGTTGCTGATTTGTCATACATTTTCAGGTAAAACATATACTATCCTTTAACCGAAAATGAGAGGGGATGTCTGAATGAGCCGTATTAAAAACCTGCGTGAAGAAGCTTTAGAATTTCACAAAGTGCAACCGGGCAAGCTGGAAGTTCGTGTTACTGTTCCGGCCCAGGACCGGGATGATCTCACCCTTGCTTACTCTCCGGGCGTTGCGGAACCGGTCAAGGAAATTGCTGCCGATCTGGAAAACCTCGATATCTACACCAATCACGCCAACTATGTCAGCATCGTTTCCAACGGAACAGCTATTTTAGGTCTCGGTGACCTGGGTGCCGCGGCTTCTATGCCGGTTATGGAAGGTAAATCACTTCTCTTCAAAGCCTTTGGGGATGTTGATGCCTTTCCTCTTTGCGTAAACACAACCGATGTGGATAAAATTGTCGAGATTGTTGAATTAACCTCACCTACCTTTGGTGGTGTTAACTTAGAAGATATCAAAGCTCCCGAATGCTTTGAAATCGAAGAAAAACTTAAAGCACGCGGTATTTTCAAAGGACCGATTTTCCATGATGACCAACATGGTACAGCTGTTGTTACTTTAGCCGGTTTAGTCAATGCACTTAAGGTCGTAGGCAAGAAAATCGAAGACATTAAAGTCGTCGCTAATGGTGCAGGCGCAGCGGGCATCGCGATCATTAAGCTTCTCATGAGCATGGGCTTGAAAAACGTGATCATGTGCGATACCAAAGGAGCGATTTACGAAGGTCGTACAGTAGGTATGAATCCTTGGAAAGAAGAAATCGCTAAAGCAACCAATCCTGAGAAATTCAGCGGTGATCTTGCTGGTGCTTTGGTCGGTGCCGATGCCTTCATCGGAATTTCCGCGGCTAATGTCCTCAATGAAGATATGATCCGTTCTATGGCTAAAGATCCTATCGTCTTCTGCCAAGCTAATCCTATACCGGAAATCTGGCCCATCGAAAGAGCGTTTGAGGCCGGTGCCAAAGTTATTTCCACCGGACGCTCCGACGTGATCAACCAGATCAATAACGTGCTGGCCTTCCCGGGAATGTTCCGCGGAGCGATTGATGTGCGGGCCACCGATATCAACGATGCTATGAAAGTTGCTGCTGCCTATGCTATTGCCGGTATTGTCAAGGATGAAGAACTCAGTGCCGATTATATCATTCCCAGCACCTTCAATCCGGAAGTTGCTCCTGCCGTAGCGGCCGCAGTCGCTAAAGCAGCCATAGATTCCGGCATTGCCAGACGCCCCATGGATCCTCAGGAAGTTGCTGATGGACTTAAAAAGAGATTAGCAAACCAATATAAATAAGAATCCAAAAACCTTTGAGCGGGGAAGAGATGGCTTCAAACCATCTCTTCCCCGCTTTTTTATATGCAAAGGAAATTTATCCTGAATAAATTTTAGAAAGACATTGAAATTTTCTGTATTTTGAGGTAACCTATTGGCATGGTGGCCTGACCAAATGAGACGATAGGGAGGGCCGGGTTTTACATAGAGAGAGAAATGAAGAAGGGGTGTGCCTGATGGAAGATTTAAATCATTTATATGAGCGTTTTCAGACGAAGCTCCAAGCTGTGTCCGGCGAGAGTCATCGTGTAAAAACTCTCAAAGAGGCTGAGGAGCTTATTGCTCAAATCATGAAAGAAAAGGGAATTGAAAGCGTAGCAATGGTGAATTCTCCCATGGCTGAAGCGATGAACTTGCCAGAGAAGCTTTCAGCTCACGGGGTAACAGTATACATGGAGCGCTATCCGGAAGTTACTCCTACGGTCGGCGCAGGGATAACAGAAGTGAAATGGGCTGTTGCCGAATTAGGGACCTTGATTCAATATGCGGAAGATGTGAATGAACGCCTTTGTTCCTCATTTACTCCCATACATATAGCCTTAGTTCAAACCTCGACCCTGTTGCCGAATCTGATGACTGCTCTGGCCACCGTTCATAACGAACCCAGAATTCCGGGGTTTGTTGGTTTTATCACAGGTCCCAGCCGGACTTCGGATATTGAACGTGTCCTGACCATCGGCGTTCACGGCCCTGAGCAGCTGGTGGCCGTATTTGTAGATGAACAGGCAGGGGAGGGTGTAGTCAATGGCTAATGCACATTTTAAACAAGAAATCGAGAATGCCCTGGAGAATGATATCCTTAGAGGGGCATTAGGCCGTTTCGGGGATGTCTATGGGAAAAACCGGGAACAAGCTTACCAAGGGTATGATTTTGCTGCCCTGCGTGAAAAAGTGGTCGAAGTAAAATCCTATGCCGCTGAGCATTTGGATGAGATGATTGAGCAATTCGAAAAAGCTGTAACAGCACGGGGAGCTAAGGTTTTTCATGCCGCAACAGGTGACGATGCCAAGCAATATATTATCGAGCTGGCCAAACAACAAAAGGTTAAAAATATTGTCAAGTCCAAATCCATGGCTTCTGAAGAAATTCATCTCAATGCTGCTCTGCTTAAAGAAGGCTTTGATGTTCAGGAAACAGATTTAGGGGAATGGATCGTCCAGTTAGCAGGGCAGAGACCTTCCCACATGGTGATGCCGGCTATCCATATGACCAAAGAGCAGGTTGCAGACACCTTTAATAATAATCTCAGCTATACCAGCGATCCGGTGATCGCCAAATTGGTGAAGACGGCCCGCCAGGAAATGCGCAAAAAGTTCGTGGAGGCGGATATGGGCATTTCGGGAGCCAATATCGCGGTGGCTGAAACCGGCACCCTGATGATGATGACCAATGAAGGAAATGCCCGCTTAACAGCTACCTGGCCCCGTGTCCATGTTTTTCTGGTAGGTTTAGAGAAATTTGTTCCCAATTTTGAAGATGCGGGATATATCCTGCAGACCCTGCCCCGGAATGGCACGGCCCAGCAATTGACCAGCTATGTAACCATGATCACCGGCCCTAATCCTACTTATTATCCCGACGGTTCCATTGAAGATAAAGAATTTCATATTATTCTTATGGATAATGGCCGGCGCAAAATGTATGCCGATGAACAATTCAAACAAGTGTTCCAATGTATCCGCTGCGCTGCCTGCTTAAACGTTTGCCCGGCTTTCCAGCTGGTGGGCGGACATGTTTACGGACATATTTATACCGGGGGTATCGGCACCATTTTGACCGCTTTCCTTAATTCGGAAAAGGATGCTGAGAATCCGCAGAATCTCTGTCTCCAATGCGGCAAATGTACAGAAGTATGTGCCGGCAAACTGGACATTCCGGGAATGATCCTGGAGATTCGCAATCGCATCGGTGATCAAAAGGGTTTGCCCATGACTCCGAAATTCATTCTGGATGTGGTCTCTAACCGACGCCTCTTCCACTCTTTATTGCGTGTGGCCTCCAAGGCCCAGCTGCCTTTTTCCAAAGGTCAGCCCACCATTCGCCATTTGCCTTTCTTCTTGTCAGGACTGACGGAAAAGAGAAGCCTGCCCACGATTGCCGATGTTCCCTTCCGGGATGTGATCAGAAAGATGAACCAGGATGTTAAGAATCCTAAAGGCACCATTGCCTTCTTTGGCGGTTGCCTTGTGGACTTTGTCTATCCCAAAATCGGGGAAGGGGTCGTCAGGGTTTTAAATGAAAAAGGGTATAAAGTAACTTTCCCGGAAGGCCAGTCCTGCTGCGGGGCTCCCGCATCTTATATGGGTGACCGTCAAAACGCCCGCAAATCAGCGATCATGAATATCGAGGCCATGGATGCCGAAAAAGTGGATTATGTGGTTTCGGCCTGCCCCACCTGTACCCATGCTTTGATTGACAGTTTTAGAGAACTCCTGGCCGACGATCCGGCTATGCTCAAACGTGCCGGAGAGCTCAGCAGGAAATCCATGGACTTTGCCAAGCTTCTGACCATCTTAGGCGGTCTTGAAGAAGGGGGAGACGGAGTCCCCTTAAAGGTTACGTATCATGATTCCTGCCACTTAAGACGGAAAATGGGGGTCATTGAGGAACCGCGGAACATCCTTTCCAATATCAAGGGTGTCGATCTGGTGGAAATGAATGAGTCGGATCGTTGCTGCGGATTTGCCGGCTCTTATTCTATCAAATTCCCGGAGATGTCCGGACCGATTCTGGAAAGAAAACTTCGCAATATTGAAGCCACCGGGGCGGATGTTGTGGCTGTGGACTGCCCGGGATGCCTGATGCAGATTAATGGCGGATTGGATCAAACAGACCTGAAGGTCAAGGTAAAACACACCGCAGAGTTGCTTCTGGAAAAACGCCAAAAGCAAAAATAATTTTAAATAACCGGTGGAAAAGGGAAAGATAAAAGGAAGCACTGCTCTCGTAGCCGTGCTTCCCTTAATTATTATTTAAGTAATATTTCCTAGAAATGCAGATTTTGTGGTAAAATAAAACTATCGATTAACAGGGAGCTGGGAGAAACAATGATTAAAGCTATTCTTTTTGACTTAGATGGAACCTTAACCTTAATGGATCAGGAAGAATTCATGAAAAACTACATAGGACTTTTGGCTCCGCGATTTAAACAGTATATTTCCCCTGATAAATTCGCCAAGCAGCTCAACCGGTCTACTGAGGTGATGATCAAACAACCTCAGGAGGGTAAAACCAACCTGCAAACTTTTTTTGCTGATTTTACCAAAGCGACCGGGTTGACTTATCATACATTATGGCCGGTTTTTGAAGCATTCTACACCACCGACTTTCCGGCTTTGCGTCTTTTAGTCAAGTTAAATCCCCATGGCAAAGAGGCGGTGGAAACTGCTTTACAAAATGGCTATACGGTAGCGATTGCGGCTAATCCGGTTATGCCGTTACTGGCTATAGAAGAGCGGATTCGTTGGGCAGAGTTATCCCCCCAAATCTTTTCGGTCATTCCGTCTATAGAATCCTTTCATTACTGCAAACCCCATACAGGCTTCTATGCCGAGTTAGCCGAGAATCTCGGCCTGCAGCCCAGCGAATGCCTCATGGTTGGCAATCATCCCGTAGAGGATGTGGCTGCTCAGGAGATTGGCATGCAGACATTTTATGTAGGTGAGCCTGTGGAGGGGATTCAGACAACCTACCAAGGGGATATTTCTGATCTGACCCGCAAGATTCGGGAAGGAAGTCTCTAGTCAAAGTGAGGGAGCTGGAATGGGAGTATTTGTTCAGCAGGTGCCGTCAAGGGTCTTGAATACTGCAGAATCAAATCATGTACCTAAACATATCCGGGGTGTCCTTGAAGAGTTTTTAAGAAGATATAGTGAGTTGCAGAGGGTAAGACACCGGGAGGTGGCTTGCTTGATGGCTGTTATTTCATTTGGTTTTCTCAGCCTTTGGGGCATGCTCTTTCCCAAGTACCCGGCGATTTCTTTCTGGCTCAACAGCTTGCTGCTGGTGGGATTTATTCTGACTCTCGTCCAGTATGTTAAAGTGCGCAGGGTATCCCAGCATGTTTATATAAATGTTCATATCCTCTATCATCATCTGTTAGGGAAGCTGGAAGTTGGCTTTTGTGAGCATGAGTCTCCTTGTCAATGTGCTGAGATCTTCCGCAAATACATGTGGAACCGGTACGGGATTTCATTTTATGGGAATTCCATCTAGCCTTACTTATTATTGGATGATGAAAAAGGGAATGGACATAATATAAAGGTATTCTCTCAGAGGATAAAAATCAAAAGTTAAGCTAATGAAACCATGAAAGGGAGGAATTTATGATGCAAAAGTATGTATGCACCATCTGTCAGTATGTTTATGATCCTGAAGTAGGAGATCCGGATTCCGGAGTAGCTCCTGGCACAGCTTTCGAGGATATCCCCGAGGATTGGGTATGTCCTACTTGCGGTGTAAGCAAAGATCAATTTGAAGTATACGAAGATTAATGTTCCCGTATAAAAAACCTGTCACATTTGACAGGTTTTTTGCAATTTTATTGGTTAAACCTTACAGAACCCTGACCGGGAGTAAGGCAAAATCTTCATCGATGAAGATTTTGAATTCTTTTCGTCCAAGGCGAAGCCCGTCACCAGTCCGTACTTCCTGGTGAATTTCATTTATTTTCCCGGACATCTACTATAGTCTATGCGGTTGGATTATAGATGTGACGGTGTATACATATTTTTCCACGTCGTTCGGGATTTAAATGATCATTCTCCGTTCAAATAAGACTCCATGACCCGCCAGGAAATTGAGTCATTATTTATAGTATATTCCAGCAGCATATAGCCGCTGATATGGCCATCTTCAAAATAAGCAAGGACCCATTTATCCGTAAGGACATGAATATCCTCCGGAAAGTAGAAGCCCATCGTTCCACCCAGAACCCCGTCATAGGGAATCAGTTCGGGATGCTGGATCAGATCGTCCGTAACATCTTTAAGCTTTCCGTTAAAACCCTTTCTTTGCAAGCTATTTATGATGTGCGAACCATTCACCGAATTCAAACCATCCGGCTCCCACAGGCCAAGGGTTATACGGTGATGATCGGCATTGAGGACAAGATAGCCGAGGATGTCCGCCATCTCTTCTTTGGTGAAATCCGTGGTGTTCATTTGATAGACCGCCAGGCAGGTTAGGTTGGGAATCCCCGCCAGCCTTAAATTGATAAAGTCGATGCTGTCGCTGGCCGCGTCAAGATTATAAATCTCGCTTTCCGGCCTGTTTTTGTTTAGCCCATTTGTATCATTGTCAAATACCGTAAAATAAGTATGGTCATTGCTGGTCAGCTCTTTATTTTTCCAGACGTACAGCTCCGCGCTTTTTTCCGGGTAAGGATTCTCAAAATCTACAAGAGCTACGCCACCCATACCTTGGCCGGAATTCGCTATGATCCAGGGTTTTTCTTTATTCTCCCTGACCAGCGTAAAGCCGATATATTGGTTCTCTCCGCTGTTGTAAGGAACCTTGGTCCCGTCATACTGAACATTGAGATAAGCATCCACCAAAGCGATCTTTTCTTCGGTCAAGCCCATCATGACGGCAGCTTCGCCGCTTAAGATAGTTTGGATATGCTGCTGGTTCTGAACGGCCTGGAGGCTGTTTACCTCAAGGCTAATGACGCCGAAATCGTTTTTCATGCCTTCCAGATACTGCCGTACAACTTCTACCGCCGCATCCTGATCAGCCCGACTGAGTACGGCAGTACTTCCTATCTGCGGGTTGCTGCAGCCCGCGCATAAGAATAATGTCAAGAACAGGGTTAGCCATACTCTCACACCACTCACCTCCTTGGGAAATTAATCCTTCAGTGTCGTATTCCCTCGAGATTCGACACTATTCTAAGGACGAAAAGTAATTGATGATTGCTATATAAAGCGGATAACCTATTGCAGCAGCAATCATGAGAAGACCTGTTATTGGAGCGGGCTTATCTCTGCCGAAGGTTATCGGAAACAGCTTCCAATGTGGTCAAACCAGCTTCTGACCGCAGTTGGAGCAAAAATTGGCACCATCGGTCTTCTGCCCACAGTTGGGGCAGAAATTAGGCTTTATTAAACCGGGTTCGCTGCCACCCTGGGGTGCGTGGCTGCCTCTCCCTTGGGTTTGTTCCCTCTGAGGACTGGTCACGCCCTTGATCATTTCATTGGCCATCTGCATCCCGATAGCCATACCGGCCATATCGGCTGCAGCACTGCCGCCCTGTCCTTTGCCGCCGGCGATTCCGTCCAGTACGGATACCTGCTGATAACGGCCCATATCGCCAATCATGGTGTGGGAGGCAGCTTTGGCAATCATTTGCTGGATTTCTTCGGGATAGGTGAAGCTCATGATGGTAAGCTGGCTTACCGTGATGCCCATATCGTAAATCTGCATATCCAGATCCGTTTTCAGGCCGTCGGCGATAGCGAAGGAGTTGGACTGCAGATTGAACATATCCCTGCCTTCCTGGACGATCCATTTCATCATAAGCTGGTCCAGCAGCGCCATGATGCGCAGCCTGACATCCTCCACCAGGAACGAATCCTTTACCCCCGCAATTCTGTCAATCAATTTAACATAATCATTGACTTTAAAAGTAAATGTTCCGTTAGCACGGATGGGAATACCACCGGGAAGCTGGGGTGTGGGAATGTTAATGGCACTTTTGGTACCCCATTTTGCCGTAAATTCCTTGGTGTTGACAAACAGCACCTCAGCGCGCATCCCTGAATTGAACCCGAATTTAAAGCCCTGGAGGGTAGACAGAAAGGGGATAATCTGGGACTCGATGTCATAATCGCCCTCGTCTTTAAAAATTCCCTCTATCCTGCCGTTAAAAAGGAAAATAGCATCCTGCCCCGGGCGGATAATCAGCTTACTGCCTCGTTTGATTTCGCGGTTGTGCCATTTCCAGAAGATCATGTCCTCGCGAAATTCTTCCCACTCCACCACATTGGAAAACTGTCCTGAAAAAAATCCCATGTAGTTTCCATCCTTTCTATGCTAAAATCGCGTTTTTAATTCAGTATTAGAAGCTTCGGCCGCCGCCGCTGTGGGAATGACCTCCGGGAGAAACTCCGCCGCCCCCGCCGCCAAAACCGCCTCTGCCACCACCAAAGCCGCTGTTGTTGTGCTCGTCCTTTTTCGGTCGTCTTACTTTAGTCACGGTGGTTCGGATATACTGGTCACTGTGGTCAAGCAGACGGGAATGTGCAGGATCGAGATAGGTGCGATTATTGGTCGTGACCCTGCCTCCGGAGCGGGCCGCCATAATGCTCACCGCTGCGGCACCGATCACCGCCGCCAGGCCAAGCTGGAAAAAGGTATTGAAGAAGATGGAGTCCTCCTGTTTGCTGTATCCGGCACCGTTGCCTTGGGGCGGGTTATAATGGGGGGAGCCGCCAGGATTTACTCCGGGGGAACTTTGGACCTCCTGCCGCATATAATAAGCAGCCTGTTCCGTATACCCGAGCATGGCGTCAAAGTATTTTCCCTCAGCCAGCTGTGGGGTAATGTCATCCAGGATGTATTCGATCCGTTGATTATTCAGATAGGTTTGGGCTGTGCCATAGCCTTGGATTTCCACACTGCGCGCACCGGGTGTCATATTCAGCAGCAGCAGCGCCGCCGAAGGGTACACACCGTCCCCATCGGCGACCTTGGCATCATAGAACTCCTCCAAATAGAGCTGCGGGGTTTTTCCGCCCAGATCACTGGCTGTCACGATAACAATAGCGATGTCGCTTTCCGAGCCATATTGCCGGCAGGCTTCCTCCAGGGATGCGCGCTCGTCTTCAGTGAACAGCTGTGCGTCGTCAAAAATGTGTTGATCCTGCAAGGCTGCCGTCACGCTGCCTGGATAGACGGCGTAAAAAACGATGACTAAAAGCAGTGCAAGCTTTGCCGCTCTTTTGCCCATTATAAAACCCCTCCTCCCAGCAACATAGCAATAATTTTAATGATGACAAAGGATGTTGTGCTGATGCCGGTGAACCAGGCCGCAATTTTTCCCGGACTGAGGGGGGGCTTGCCGACGATTTTGCCGGTCTGGCCGTTCATGGCAAAAACATATTCCTTCTGACCATAGTCATAACGAACCATCCACACGGGAAAAAGGGCGTAATCGGCCTTTTTTTCATTAATGTTGATATTTTTACTGATGAAGTTGGTGGTGGTATAGCCGTTGATGGTGGAGTTGATATAATCGGATACATAGCCCTCCACTCGGGCGCGCACCCGGGGGAACAGCTCCCGGTTGTCATAGTCATACTTTTCAGCCAGAAAACCGGCCAGATAGGGCATCATGAAATCCTTTAAGCTGCCATAATCATAGGGTTCCAGTTTATCCATCAGGGCATCGTCCATCTTCTGTGAGGCGTCCACAGGCACTTGCAGATAATTCAGGTCAACAGTGCGGTGCACATGAAAAAAGCTGGTTTCTGTGTAGTTATAGTCGGCGTCTGAGTAAGCCCTTACCTTGGTGCATTCCGCCGTGGCTTCTCCCCAGCCATTAAGATCATACAGCCAGAAGGGCACATAGATGCCGGTGATGCCCTTGATGCGGTTGGCGGACATCAGCTCCTTGGGGGTAAGCAACCCCTTTCGGCACCATTTTTTAAAGGCCTCCTGGGCCTGCTGGCGGTCGATGGCAAAGGGAATGACCTTGGCGGGGGCAAAACTGCCTTGAAGGCGGTCGTTCAAAACAACTGCCGCATTGCAAAAACTGCAGGAAGTGGCCACAGTGTCTTTGTCAGTGATCAGTACCGCACCGCAATTCTGGCAGTGGTATTGATTGACTGCGCCCTCGGCCCAAGGGATATGCCCCTCGGAAGCCGCAGTTCCTGGGTTTTGGGCATCGCCCTGTTTGGGTATCTCTTCGATGCTCTGATCAGTACCGCAGCTGTCGCAATGCAGCATGCCGCTGGTACTGTTAAATGCCATATCCGCTCCGCAATTCGGGCACTTATAATGTACCACCATGGATTCGTCTGCTCCTTTCAGCGCTGCTTCTTTTCCTGGAACATAGTTCAAGTCTTTGAGGTATGATGCAAAAAAGAAGCTGCCTCCGATGATTTCTTCTCAGGCAGCTTCCCCCATAATTACTTATTTAAGCTGGCTTTTAAGGCAGCAAGCTCATCATCAATGCTGGTATCAGGCTCTGCATCATATTTGGCCGCCAGATCCTTAATGGAAGACTGGGACGACTTGTTCAGCTCAGCCATGGCTTTGGCTTGGTCCAGGGCCTTATCCGCCAGCGCTTCATACCGCTCAAAGCTGGCCATTGAATCGTTGGCACCTGAAACCGAGGACATCATTTTGTTCATGCGGTCCTGGGTCTTCGCCGCAGCCAGTTTGCCCTTAATCATCTCCTTGCGGGATTCCAGTTCACCGATATCCCCAACCAGCTTATCATGCATTTCCCGCATATGGGCAGCGTTGGCCTGGGCAAGATTGCAGGCTTCCTGCAGTCCGGTCAGCTTGGCTTGCAAAGAGGCTTTATGGGTCAGAAATTTTTTGGCATCCGCTTCATTGCCAGCTTCCAACGCCTTGACTGCGTAAGACTGCATTTTTCCAATATCGGCCTGGCATTCATCCAGCTCTCTTTGGGCGCGCTGCTCTTCTGCCATAATGGTGGCGGTTTCCGACTTGACCTTGCCCAGATCGCTGTTCAGGTTCCGCAGGCACTGCTCGATCATCTTTTCCGGATCTTCCACTTTATCAAGCAAGGCGTTGATATTGCTTGACATAATCTCTTTGAATCTCCCCAGAATACTCATGCGTTATTCCTCCATCATCCTATGATTTATTGTATTGGGGGCCTGAAAACCCCATTCAGCATTGTCTATAGCGCTATATTATGTTTATGTTGGTTCACAAATATTATATCACGGGCAGGGTAAGGCATCAATCATGGGGAATTATTTGCAATTTATCAATAGACATAGAAAAAAGCCGCTTCGCTGAGCTTCGGTCAGCAGGCGGCTTTCTGTCTGTGTTAAAGCAAGTTAGCTTATGGTATCGGAAGGAAGTTCATAGTCAGATCCTGGTTCGCCGGTGTCCCGATAGATAGACATATCCCTGTCGGTTTGGACCGGCTCAAATTCACCATTATCCGTTACGGCGGCCTGGGCGGAGCTCGATTCTGCCGTATTGCTTTCGGCACCGGGCATGGACATCGGATAGCCAAGTGCTGCGCTATCTTGACCGGCCATTGCAGTGGAGGTCATCTCGGAGGTCGTATCGGCTATCCTATCGCGGTCAGGATTTTGACCATTTGGTGCAGGTGTGGGAGTCCCTCTGAAAACGTCTTGATCTTTCAAATTTATCACCTCAAGACCATTATGAGCTTTTCCCGGCATGATTATGCATTCTATAATGCAAGGACGGCAGCTTCATCCCGATCCAGTTTGTCCATGCAAAGCTTTAAGCGCTGAAGCAAAGCTGGCTCCTTAACTGCATCCCTCATCTGCCGCAGCAGGTCAATGGTGCGGCGAATGACCGAGATAATATCCCCTTCATCCAGATTGGACAAACGCTGAACTTCGGCAAAGGAAACCCCTTGACTCCAGGAATAGACGATGACCGCTACCCGGGGATCATAGCGGACGGATTCCGGACCGCAGACACTCTGAATATAACGGGCTAAATCCTGCAGCGGAGTCCAGTCCAGGACGGGGAGCCTTTGAAAGTAATCGTTCTTGCGGGCCTCAAAATCAATGGCCGATAATAAGGCATTCAACTGGTCATCGTCTAAAGTTTCCATAATACCTGAAAAAATCAGCTCCGTGACCAATAATTCCTGAACATAAATATGACAGGCACATTCACCGCGGGGAAGGAGCTCGTCCTCCCGTATGTACCCCATTTGGATTAATTGATTCTTCTTAAACTGGAATTCATTGAAAAAGAAGTTCTGATCCGGCAGGGTTTTCAGATCTTTACGAATTTCAATCATCCTTTGCTGCAGCTTTCTCCGTTGTTTGCTTTCCTCCTCGCAAAGAGCCAGCTTGGCGTTGGGGCATTTTTGCGGGGTTGTGGCCAGAAGCTTTTCCCAGTTTTTAATCTTGCGTGCCATTTCCCGGCCATAGACCCGGTTTTGGCGGCGGGGACCCAAGGCTTGATAAGCCCGTTTGAGACGATCAAGTTCTTTCTTTTTCGGCAGATATTTCACAGGGCAGGCATAAGAGTCGGTGTGCCGGCACACATGCTCCCCTTTGCCGTTGAATTGCTCCTCCAGTTGAGCCAGCTCAGCAATCAATTGACCGTGAGTTTGCAGATTGCTATGGGCGGCAAAGCTCTTTTGAAAGTAAATCTGGATTTGTTCATAAGAAAGGGTGGCCTGAAGATTGAGGACCGTGTTATAGCTTAATTTAAATTGGCTGGTGAGGGGCTCCAGGCGGTTGATATTGAAGCGGGGGGGAGGGCTCTTTTCCATGTAATTCAGATCGACTAAAGCAAAGGAGTAGCCCCGTTCATCCAATCCCCGGCGTCCGGCCCGTCCGGACATTTGGAAGAATTCATGATTGGCCAGGGGGCGAAAGTTGCGGCCGTCGAATTTATTCAGGGTATCAAAGCAGACGGAGCGAACGGGATAGTTAATGCCCACGCTGAAAGTTTCGGTGCAGTAGAGAACATGAATGAGGCGTTTGAGGAAAAGCTCCTCCACCAACACTTTTTGCGAGGGCATCAGACCGGCATGGTGAAAGGCGATCCCTTTGACGGCTAAGCGCCGCAGCAGCCTGGTGGAAGGGTACCAATCGCTTTCCGGTCCGAAATGCTCCAGGAAAGCGTCCTCGACCTGCCTTTTTTCCTGAGGGTTTAAATAATTGGTGAGGTAGGCCAGTTCAGAAGCCTTATCAGCACATTGCTTGCGGCTGAAAACAAAATAAAGGGCGGGGAGGTATTGCTTTTGGATTACTTTGATTAAGTCCAGGTGATTCGTAGGGGCAAATAAACTGCCCTCTGTGGGCGGTGCAGACTGGATCTGTTGGCGATAATACTTCCAGAGCTTCTCGTAGTTGACCAGACCGGTATCTCTGGAAAAATAATAGTATTCTAAAGGCACAATGCGGCGGTTTTCCTGGATTAATGCTACATCTTCCTGACGTATGGTTCCGATCCAATCCACCAATTGCTGGGCATTGGCGATAGTGGCACTGAGGCCTAATAATTTCATATGGGGAGGAGCTAAGATAATCGATTCCTCCCAGACCGTACCCCGCTCTTCATCATTAAGCCAATGAATCTCATCAAAGATGATGTAGGACACCGATTCTAAGGAGGGATCATTGGTGATCACCTGATTGCGGAAAATCTCAGTGGTCATGATCAGCAAAGGAGCTTCCGAGTTCAGCACCACGTCTCCCGTTAAAATTCCCACCTGATCTACGCCAAAAAGCTGTTTATAGTCCTTAAACTTTTGGTTGCTTAAGGCTTTAATCGGGGCGGTATAAATAATCCGGCGTCCTTCGGCCATGACTTTTTCCACGAGGTAATCGGCGACAAGAGTCTTTCCCGTACCGGTGGGAGCTGCGACAATGACAGATTGCCCTTCATCAATAGCATCTAAGGCTTCTTCTTGAAACCGATCCAAAACTAAGCCGTGGTATGTACGTTCAGACACGAAAATCAACTCATTTCTTCCAGGAGTTTTTCTCATTTTAGCAAACCCTTATTCCAGGGTCAAATTATGGCAGGATTTCCTGCAAAAAATGGCATGAGGAAGGCGATAAGCCCATATGATGAAACAAGAACTGGCCAAGGGGGGAGTCTGAATGTCATTGCGCCTAGAGGCCGAACAAGCTATGGGGCTTCGCTTCCCGGAGAGAAATGGCGAGGCGGTCATTCGTTTTGAGGAAACAATGGAGGTGCCCCATGGGGCTGAAGTGCTGATGCGGGGTCTTTATCGTGATCCCGACGATATCAAAAAAGGATTTAAGAACCTCCACCAGGAGACAGCCACCCTGCTGGAGATCCTCATGCCCCGCCGCGCCCGCCTGAAGGAGTGGCTGGAAGAACTGCCTGAACAGCCTAAAGAAGCAGAATCTTTTTTACGCGAAACATCGGAAAAGATCCAGCATCAGGATCGCAAAGTTTCTCAACTGGAGCATGAATTGATATCTAAATTAGTGGAATCCGGCTTAGAGGATCTATTCCCGCTGCCGCTATCGGCCTTTGCCACCCTCTCTTATACTGATCCTTGCGCCAAAATCTTCCTGAGGCCTTTGGGAAGACTTGCCGAGATACTTAAATTAAGCCCCGAGGTTTTGCGGCAAGTGGTGCGGGTCCATTTTCTGTACAGCTTGCTTATTCTGGCAGGTCAGGATTTGGATGGCCAATCCTGCCAACGGGGCAATGAGGATGCCGTTCTCATCGGCATTGCTTCCTTTTTTACCCTCAAGCATCTGAAAAAGCATCCTCCCGAATTTCAACATTGTTATGGGGAATGGGTGAAAGCTTGGGGCGGAAAAAGTTTTTTGCGTTTAATTGCCCAGGAAAGCAGTGTAGAAAAAGTAAGAGCCGCCATGATCTTTTGGCGGCGCAATCCCGAATTATCCTGGGATGGTATTTGGAATGGTCTCCAGTCCTTTGAGATGGAAAAGATCACAAGCCCACGGCCTCTTTCCTCATGGCCAGTCCGCTAGTTCATGGGGGCGAAGGATTTCCATGCGATCTTCATTAAGACGAAGGACGCCTGATTTTTTCCACTGGTTGAGGGTGCGGTTGACCAGTTCGCGTGAAGTACCGATCATACTGGCTAAGTCCTTATTGGTCAGGGTGGCATCGTAGTAAATAGGCTCACCGGGTGATGAGGCCGGCTTAGCCATTCGCAGCAGCAGCATAGCCAGAATCCCCGCCGTGGACCGGCTGGTTAAGATCCGAATAAACTCTTGATTCATCCGCAAACGCATATTGAGCTTGCGAATGAGAGCAACGGCCAGGCGGGGGTGATTTTCGAGAATCTTAACCATGCCCTGATTGGAAAGCACAAGGAGGGTGCTTTCTTTAAGTACTTCCGCCGTGGCCGGATAAGAACCCGGTTCCACCAAGAGAATTTCGGCAAGGCTGTCCTTGGGACCGCACCAATCGAGGATTTGTTCATCCCCATTGGGCAAGGTCTTGCTGAGCTTGACCTGGCCTTCTAAGATAAAGTAAACCTGGGAGCCGATCTCCCCTTCGATAAAAAGGATCTGGCCTTTTCTGTATTTGCGGGTTTTAAATTGAGGCAGCAGCGGAAGCAAATCCTCGTCCGCCAGAGATGAAAACAAAGTAAACTGCCTGAGAATTCGCGGGTCAAGCAAAGCGGATACCTCACTTTTAATTCAAATAAGATCTTCACATGGTATCGCGGCAGCGAATACTAATAATAGTAGATAGCTTTATTTAAAAAGCGGGGAAGGGATCTATAGCAAAATTTTTAAAGGAGAGTTGAGATGGAAAGATCAGAAAGCATTCCCATCGAGGTTCAGTTTACGGCTAACTCACCTTTTAAAATCACCGCGTTGATCATTCAATTCCTGGTCATCGTCTTGATTATAGTATGTGGCAGTGAGTGACTCGATCCGGAGGAAGGAATAAGCAAGATCAATGTGAAGGCGTATCCGCCACCTGCTTGGCAGCCAGAACAATAGCGGAAAGAACCCGGGTTTTGTCCGGCAAGGAATCCAATTCCAAATGGGTAAGTATTTCTCCCCGGAGGGAAACACAGTACCTGCTGGGCAATTGATTTAAAGTAAGGGCTTTGATATCGGCCTGGCAGCGTTCACAATCACAAGGTAGTTTGAATTTTTGCATATACTCTTTGAGGACATGCTGCACCACATCTTCGGTGTGGTTTTTTAATTCGTACATCTTTCTACCTCCCTAGTCAATGGTTCTATTCACTCTTATAATAGATGGAATTGAGGTTAGGCACAAGAGAATTTGCAAAATTCTTCCCAATCCATCCTGAGCCATTGCCAACACTATTTCAACACTAATTTATTAATGAGAAAAATAAGGAAAAATGTACACCTGGAGAAGAGTTTGGGGTAAAATACCACTGGGCCACATTGTGAAATGAGGGAAAGATATGCAAAAGATTAAACTCATTGCCACCGGGGGGACGATTGCCATGCGCAAGGACTCCTTTGGCAAGACCGTACCGGCGGTTACCGGACATGATCTTTTAGAAAGTATACCGGAATTGCAGGAATCAGCCTTTTGGGATGTGGAAGAATTCAGCAATCTTGCCAGCTGTAATTTTAATCCTGAGCGGATGCTTCAGTTGGCACGGCGTGTGAAAGAGGCTTTCGCCGATCCCGACTGCATGGGGATCATCATCACCCACGGAACGGATACCTTGGAGGAAACGGCTTATTTTCTGGAGCTTACAGTCAAAGACAGCCGGCCCGTCATATTGACAGCCTCCCAAAGAGATGCTTCAGAGAGAGATTCCGACGGCCCCCGCAATTTACATAACTCCATGCGCATTGCCATGGATCCCCACGCTAAGGAACGAGGGGTGTTGATCGCTCTCAATGAAGAGATTCATGCCGCCAGGGATGTGCGGAAATTACACACCAGCCACGTGGATGCTTTTAGTTCCGGCGAAGTAGGTTCATTGGGAAGCATTGACCATGATGAGGTGTTATGGCATCGCAAACCTGAGCCCTCGGTAAAATTTGACCTCCCTGAAAAACTGGCCAAGGTCATGATCTGCAAAGGCTATACCGGCATGGACGGCAGAATGCTGGAATGTATGGTGGACGCTCAAGTGGAGGGAATAGTCATCGAGGCCTTTGGCCGGGGAAATCTCCCCCCGGAGGTTGTTCCTTCGATAGGGAAGATTACGGCGGAAAATATACCTGTGGTCATTACGTCACGTTGTTTATTTGGACGAACTGCTCCTGTCTACGGCTATCCCGGCGGCGGAGCAGAGCTTCAACGCCGGGGGGCACTTTTTGCCGGGGATCTTTCTACAGAGAAGGTTCGTTTGCTCCTGAGTATTGCCTTGGGGCAGAACGTTTCCCACACCCGGCTTAAAGAGATTTTGAGTCGTGGCGGAGTAAAGTAGACAAGCCAATGATAATCCATTACAATCCTAATGAAGGATTGCTGCGGAGGCTATGAAAGCGAGGAATTACTCATGGATTTTTCCGGTAAAGATAAAGCTGCTTATGTACAGGATACGTTTAACTCCATTGCCAAACGCTATGATGTTATGAATACTCTCATGAGTTTCGGTTTAGACAAGGGCTGGCGCAAAAAGGCCGTTCAGACGGTCGAAGCAAAGCCTGGCATGACTATGGTGGATATATGCTGTGGCACAGCTCAGCTCTCCTTGGAACTGGCTATGACCGTGGGAGAGCAGGGGCAGATAACCGGCTTGGATTTCTCTGAAAATATGCTGAAAAAAGCTCAGGAGAATTTAGCGGGTTCTCCTTATCGTTCCATCATTGAATTGCGGCAAGGAGATGCCATGAATCTGCCCTTTGCGGATAATTCCTTTGACGGGGCTACAGTAGGCTGGGGGCTGCGCAATCTGCCTGATTTGGAAAAAGGGGTTCAGGAGATGATCCGCGTGGTCAAGCCGGGCGGGATGGTGGTTTCCTTGGATATGGCCAAGCCAACCATGCCGGGATTTAAGCAGGGGTATTGGCTCTATTTCAATAAACTCGTTCCCCTGATGGGAAAAATCTGGGCCGGGAAAGCCAAAGCCTATCAATACCTCCATGATTCTGCCGTAGAATTCCCGTCACAACAGGAGTTAGCCAATATCTTTGCCCGTTGCGGGTTAACGGAAACCCGCTATCAAAATCTTGCCGGTGGGGTAGTGGCTATTGTCAGTGGCCGCAAACCCAGATAAGAGGCGGAACAATAAGTACATAAGCAGTGGTTTGAGAGTTTTACTCATGAATTTATGCTAGAATAATAGTAATGAAATTTACGAGGTGATGACATTGGCAGAAATAACAATCGGTGTCAAGGGAAGAGCGGAAAAAATCGTGGATCAAACCAATACGGCAAAAACCATGGGAAGCGGGTCATTGGATGTCTTCGCTACTCCGGCTTTGGTAGCGATGATGGAAGAAGCGGCAGTGAGTGCGCTGAATTTAGGGGAGGAACAAAGCAGTGTCGGTGTCTCTCTGGATATTAAACATACGGCGGCAACTCCTCTGGGCATGAAAGTGTGGGCTGATGCGGAACTAATCGAAGTCGATCGCCGTCGCCTGGTCTTTAAACTGGAAGCATACGATGATAAAGAACTTATCGGTTCCGGAACCCATGAGCGTTTTATCATCGATGTGGAAAAATTCATGATCAAGACCCAAGCCAAAAGCGGAGAACGGGAGTAATTGACGTGGAAAGCTATGTTACAGTCTTCGAAAGTTCAACATGGGAGCAAGTCATTGAGAAATCCCGTTTCATTGGGGTTGTTCACCCGGTACAGAACCTGGAAGAGGTGGAGCAAAGACTTCATGATATCCGTCAAAATTACCCTAATGCCCGGCACTATGTTTATGCCTATCGCTTGCATCAAGGAAAACTGGAAAAATCCACTGACGACGGAGAACCTCAGGGCACCGGCGGCCGACCAGTGCTTGACGTTCTGCAATATCGTCAGATCTGGGATGCACTCATTGTGGTCATTCGGTATTTTGGAGGCGTTCTCCTTGGCGCGGGCGGATTGACACGAGCCTATGGAGGGACGGCACGCCAACTGATGGATAAGGCCTCCATAGGGCGGCTGGTACCCCATCTTATCTACGAGATTGAAGCAGGCTATGATTGGTATGAGCCGTTGAAATATTGGTTTAAACAGTTTTCCTGGGCCACCGGCGAGGAAGAATTTCTGGCTACCGTCAAGCTTCAAGTTTACATTCCCTGGGAGGAGAATCAGCGCTTTCGAGAGTGGCTGGCTGATTTTGCCGATCAGAAAATTGTTCCCCGGGAAATAGGGAACACCTTGTGTCCGCTGTCCAATGAACTTTAACGTTCATGGGGCTGCGGTCTTTTTTTCTCAAATTCCCAAACGTTTGGGAATTTGAGGCTGTACAAATCGTCAGACTATTTTTAATATAAGAAAAAAATAACTTTCACTTGTCAATGCATTTGTTTTCACATATAATATAACTAAAGCTAGTGCATTAAATAACGAAGTTTATATAGAACACCTTGTCACTACTTAAATAACCAAGTGGAGGAGGCTGAAATTATGTTAGGTTGGATTGCCATGTTCATTCTGGGTGCGTTTTTATTAAGCTGCGGAGTGGCTGTTTTTGCATCTTGTCGTCAGATCTTTAATGTGACTTTTAATTCCTTTAATACTCCAAAAAGAACCAAAAAGTTTGTTAAGCCCGCACAAGCTTAACTATCAACTGAAAAAATAGGCATAGGCCGTCCTCCCAAAGGACGGTCTATTTTTGTTGCCCGCTCTCTGTCCTTTGACGCATACTTCCTTTAGCCAAGTGGTACATTAAGGGGATAAGGAGGAGAGCCATGCTTACTTTAGCTCATTGGGTATTCCTTTTCTTTATTCTGATGATTATCGTAACCTTATTCTTTCGTAAGCCCCCGATTCTTCCGGCAGCCATCGGCTTATTTGGGGTGGGACTGGCGGAAAGCCGCAATGGGATCGAGGCGGTTCAGATATCTTTTCGAGCCCTTATCCTGGCCACAAGCAATCTCCTCGGGGTCATTATATTGATTGGGCTGGTGGTCGCCCTTACCCAATTATTGCAAAAAACCAAAGCAGATCAAATTTTAGTGCGGCCTCTGCTGAAGATAAAATCCATGAGTTTGGCCTATTGGGCGGTGGGAGTCACCATGTGGGTATTAACCCTCTTGATTTGGCCAACTCCGGCCTTAACCCTTTTAGGAGCAGTTGTGGTGCCGATTCTGGGGAGAATTGGCATTCATCCTCTGGTGCTGGCAGCAAGCTTAGCCATCTTCGGCAAAGGTATAGGGCTGTCCGGTGATTTTATCATTCAAGGGGCCCCTTCCTTAGTGAGCAAAGCCACGGGAATTCCCGTAACGGTTCTGCTTTCAGCATCTTTTCCAGTGGTCATCTTGAGCGGAATCTGCGGAGCGGGTTTCGGCTATATCGCTATAAGGTTTTTTTTAAGTGGGGAACAAGGGGCGGCAGATTACCCAAGGTCCGAACCCGGCTCTGAACCCTTACAGATTCCCCATGAACGTGGCCGGCTGTTGGCTGGAATAATGGCTTTAGGATATACAGGAACTGTCTTCATGATTCTAATGTTTAAGATTCACGGTGATGAAGCCAGTGGGTTAATTGGTGGGGTTACTCTGCTCATCTTATGCATTTGCACTGTGCTTACGGAGGGAAAGAACGCTTTCAGTCAATTTATTAATTACGTCAAGGACGGCTTGCGTTATGCTATGGGAGTCTTTGCTCCGATTGTGATGATGGCCGGTTTCTTTTTTATGGGAACAGCCGCGGGGAGTGAACAGATTTTTCTCAAGGAAGGAGCGGGTTTCTTTTATGATTATACAATCCTGCTTGCTGAATGGATCCCCCTCACTAAGTGGACGGTGGTTGGGCTGGTCACCTTTACTGCGGTCCTTGCTTCCTTGGATGGGTCCGGCTTTTCCTGTCTGCCTCTGGTGGGGGGAATGGCCATAGCCCTAAGCCAGGTTTCGCAAATACCGGCTGTTCCTTTAGCCGTTCTGGGCCAGGTGGTCGGAATCTGGACCGGTGCGGCATTAATTCCCTGGGGATTTGCAGCCGTGACATCTGCAGTCGCAGGTGTGGATGTCCAACGGCTCATGAAATATATCCTGCCAGCCTATCTTGCCGCAATTCTCACGGCTCTGGGGTGGACTCTGTTTCAACTATGATTTAAGAATTGTACAAAAGAGAAGGAGAAACTAGGTTTATGTCGAATATACGAGATAGTATAAGATAATGAGGGGGGAGCAGAAGATTTCGTTATATTGGATAACAGTAATACTTGTCAGTGCTCCCTTTATCGTAATCACGACTCGGATGGCCTATAGATTCAATTTAAAAAAATGGGAAGCTGCATTGGTGTCGTTCTTGATGATCGCTTTTGCTCTGGTTTTTCCCATTGTTCTTCGTCGTGAAAAAGTTCTTCATTGGCTCTTTGGCGCTTGCGGCCTTCTTTTGTTCACCGTGGGGATAACAGCCATCAGAAACCGCTCCCAATCTCCGCCTGAAAGCAGCATCATTGTGGATGAACCGAAAGAAGACGATGTGTTCTGTCCGGACGAAGCTGCTATATCCCACCAGGAAGAGGCTAGTATATCCTATCAGGACGAAGCTGCCATATCCTATCAGGAAGAAGATACGGTATCCCTTTCCGCGGAAGACGGCCCATCTGATCCGGTGGAAGAAAAGAGAGCCGACACACCTGAGGTTCTGCTGCCGGAGCATGAGCAGGAAGCAACTGAAGAAGAAGCTGTTAAAGAAGAAGCCGGTGATGCTGAGCCTATGGAGATTTTCGTTGAAGATGAAGAATCTGTGGAAACAGAGGCGAACCGATGCGAAGAGGCGAGCTTACTTGAAGAAGTCACCAAGCTTGAAGAAATCAGGCCTGAGGAAAAGAGCATAAACCACGACATTCCCTTGGCCTCCGAGCCGGTTGAAAAAACTGAGCCCCCGCTTATACATATGAAGGAATTCAGCCTGCAAGAGTTAATTGAAAAAGGGTTTCAGGCCAAAGAACAGGAGCGTTTCCACCTGGCGGCGGAATGGTTTATATTGGCCTTAGACCAAAAGCCATCCTATGATATCGCTTTTTACCTCATTGTGGAGACCTGTGAGCATTGGAAGAATGGCTCCTCTATTTATGATGCGTTGGATAAGGTTGCCCCTTATATCAATGAGTATATTCAAAATGCACCCCCGGAGTGGAGAACCCAACTGATGGAATGGCTGGACAATGAAAATCTACCTGTTCCAGGGGAATTTAGGAAGGATTGATTAAGTAGATGAAGGCAAGTGTTGAAATCAAAGGTTTACGGATTATTAGTATATCAGAGGGCACACAAGTGGGGACAGTTAAGGACTTCATTTTAAACCCCCAAAAGGGAAGCCTGGATTTTTTTGTCGTCGATCAGCCCTCTGATTATTTTGGGGCGAAAGTCATTGCTTACGCTGATATTGTTGGTTTAGGGGAGTTTGCTTTGACTGTTCCTAATCCCGACGTGATTCAAAGTGTGGCAGGCAATAATGTGGCTCAGGAACTGATTAAACAAGGTGTAGAAGTAATCGGAACAAAAGTGCTGACCAAAAAAGGAGCATTGAGCGGCGAGGTTAAAGAGATTCTCATCGATGAAGAGACCGGAAAAATTGCCCAATGCCTGTTTACGGATAATCAAGGTGAAGAGCATCAGGTAGCCGGAGAGCAAATCATTACTTATGGTAAGGAACTTTTAATTATCGAAGGGAACCCTGGTGAAATAAAGGCAGAAGCAGTAAGCGAACCTGTAAGCACTGTAAATGTTGTAAGTCCTGTAAGTCCTGTAAGTGCTGGTCCTGTGGAAGAGCAGGTGCCTCAGGCAGTCGCTGTTCCAGTTGAAGAAACTGTGACGGAACAGCAAAATGAAGTAACGGAGTTTAACCTTTTTGAGCAGCGTCAATTACAGTATTTTGTGGGTAAAGCCGTAGTTCAGGATATTGTTTTAGATAATGGTGAACTTTTGCGCGCCGGTGAGCCTATGACTGAAGAGACAATTCGTCAGATTACCACGCGGAACAAATTAATGGAAATTACATCGTTACTCCATAAAAACTAAGTTGTGGTTATGCTATGTTAAGAAGGAAACCATGGGTCTTTCTTTTGGTAATTTTATTTAGTCAGCTTAGCTTATCTATACTTTTGGGGGCTACGGTAACCTACGGTGCGGGTTATGCGAAGGCACCCGAGGGGTTGACGGTTTGGGAAAAAGATCTGGGTGGGATGACCAAGGATGAGGCCTATGCAGTCCTTGCCGAAGTAATCCCCAAGGCAGTCGTCTATGACCGGACGGTTTATTTCTTGGAGCTAAACCAAACCGATCAAGATCTAAAGGACTATCTGGCAAGTCAATACATCATTTCCACCGGAAATGTTATTACGGATGCCTTTGAGTACCTGCACAGAATGTCAAGGACTATCCCGTCTCCTGAGTTACTCAATCAGGAGGAAGTTCTTGCTCAGCTCCGCAAGTTCGCCCTGGATATCGATCAGCCGGGTAAGGCGGCTGAAGCCTATTATGAGAATGGCGAGATCGTCATCGAAGAGGGCAGTTTGGGAGTCAGACTTGATGTGGACAAATCATGGGAACAACTGCAGCAAAGCATAGGCATGGAGACGGTGCCGCTTGTTACGGAGGTCATAGTGGTTCACCCTACTACGGCCGAATTAGAGAAGGTCAAAGATCCCTTGGGGGATTACACCACCTATTTTAACCCTTCCTTTCATGAACGGGTTACCAATGTACGGCTTGCGGCTGAAGCGATCAATGGACTTATTCTTCCGCCGGGTGGTGAATTCTCCTTTAATGATACGGTGGGAAAACGTGAGCCTGAAAGAGGGTATTTGCCGGCTTTAATGTATATGGGCAATAGAGTTGTCACAGATGATGGCGGAGGGATTTGCCAGGATTCGACCACTCTTTATCAAGCGACCAAACAGGCCAGGCTGGAAGTGCTGGAAAGATACAGCCATTCTCTGCCGGTTTCCTATGTTCCGTTGGGGCAGGATGCTACGGTTGCTTATGGAGCGCTGGATTTCCGCTTTCGGAACACGACTCAGGGTTATTTGCTGCTTAATGCAGCTACAGGCGGCAATTGGATTCGGGTAAGAATTTTCGGTGTGGCCGATTCTGAACACCCTGCCCTTGACGAACCGGACGGTTATCCTGTAAAACCCAGAGAATGGTCAAAGTAATAAGCAATATAAAAAGTTAATGATACAAAAGCCGCCCATTGTGAGCGGCTTTAATGTTTAGGTTCAATTACCTGTAGTTTTCAATCATGAGTTTCAGGGCAACCAGCAGAGACATGGTGATAAAGATGGGTTTAATCAGGGCGCTGCCTTTACGAATGGCCAGAGTGGTACCGATTCGGGAACCCAAAAACATGGATAAGGCCATCGGGATTCCGTAAGCATAAATGATCTTGCCGCTTATAGCGAAGAGAATAAGTGAAACAAGGTTGCTCACGAAATTAAGGACTTTGGCATTGGCCGAAGAGACAATGAAATTAAAGCCATAAAGAGTGATATAGCCAAAGATTAGAAAAGCGCCGGTTCCCGGACCGAAAAATCCATCATAAAACCCCAGTGCAAAAGCAAAAAGGAAGCCCCAAAACCGCTTTAAGGGAGTTACTCCTTGAAATCTATCCTCAACCCCCAGATTCTTTTGCCACAAAGTGTAAAAACCCACTAAAAGAATCAAAACCGGAACGGCTTTGGTTAATAAATCAGCAGAAAGGTGCAGGACAGACCATACCCCAAAACAGGTTCCCATTAATGTAAAAGGAATCTGCCATTTAACCACGGAAAAAAATACTTTTCCAGAGCGGGCATAGGTCATTGAGCTGGTCAGAGAACCTATGGTTGAGGCAAATTTATTGGTTCCCAAGGCATGATGAGGAGGAACACCAACCAGCAGCAAAGCGGGGAGGCTGATTAATCCTCCGCCTCCGGCAATAGCGTCGATCAGAGCGGCTATAAATCCGAGGATACAGAGCAGGATAATGTCGTCCAACATAAAAGTCCTCTTTCTTATGAGAAAATTTTGTTCCGATATACCGCTTCAGGCGATTTAAAAAAAACTGCTAATAGTGTAGGATGAATAATAAGAAGGTGTTCAAAAGGGGGAGACTTAGTGCGTCAGGTCAGTGTGAATTCCCTAAAAATCGGTGACGTTTTGGGTAAAACCATTTATTCAAGCAATGGGCGGGTCTTATTGGGAAAAGGGGTCAAACTTACACCTCTTTATATCAGTAAGATGAGAGATATGGGAATCACCATTGTTTATATTGAGGACGATCGTTTTGAGGATGTTATTCCCGAAGATGTTATTGATGAGGAGAACCGCCGGGAGGCTATGGCAATCATTGAGCAAGCTTCCCAGGCGGTCCGCCTTGGGAAAAATCTGGATGATTTTCATTTGCGCAATATCGTCAGCAAGATTGTCGAAGAGATTCTGTTTAAAAAAGATATCCTGGTGAGTATGATGGACATCCGCAGCAAAGACAATTACACCTTTGCTCATTCTGTCAACGTATGTGTCCTGGCCACGGTTCTGGGCAAGGTGATGCATCTGGATAAAGAAAAGCTGGAAACCCTGGCTATCGGCGCTTTACTTCATGACATTGGTATGGTACACCTGCCCCAGAATACCCTGGAGAATCACGAACAACGTACAGAAGAAGAGGAAGAAGAATACAGGACCCATACCACCTTGGGGTTTGAAGAATTGAGGAAGCGCAAGGAGCTTAACCTTGTGGTTGCCCATATAGCCTTTCAGCACCATGAGTATATTGATGGAACCGGTTATCCCCGTCAGCTTAAAGGTGATGAAATACATCCTTTGGCTCAAATTGTGGCCATCGCCGATCTTTATGATAAGCTGACCTCCGATAACAGCGGGATGAAACGAGTTATGCCTCATGAAGCTTGTGAAATCCTCATGGGTCTTGTGGGTAAACAGTTTCCCTTGGAACCGGTCCGCCTATTCCTGCGCAATATCGCCGCTTATCCTACCGGGAGCACCGTTCGGCTTAATACGGGAGAAATCGGTGTGGTGGTGGATCAGAATCCCAGCATTCCTACCCGGCCGGTGGTCCGTGTTTATGATGAGATGAATTATGAAGCCGGGCAAGGCAAAGAATATAATATGGTTGATAACCGAACCGTCTTCATTAATGAGGTTCTGGTTTAAACTGAGGTTTTGGTTTAATCCTGAAGGAAGTCCCGTTCAAGCCGGCAATAATCTGCTGGGGCATAGTGGTGACAGGGGGCATTCCGGACATTTGGGGTTGCGGGCGGCACAGATTCTCCGTCCGTGCCAAATGAGCCAATGATGGGCTTGAATCCATTGGGAACGGGGAATACAGCTCATCAACTGCTTCTCGATCAGATCAGGATTCGTCCCTGAGGCCAGCCCTAACCGGTTGGAGACTCGTAAAACATGAGTGTCTACGGCCATGGCGGGGATATGAAAAGCATTGCTGAGTACCACATTGGCTGTTTTTCTTCCCACACCGGGGAGTTGAGTCAGAGCTTCCATGGAGCCGGGGACTTCTCCGCCATAGTTCGCAACTAAGATATGGCAGGTAGCTAAAATATTTTTAGCTTTATTATGATAAAGCCCCAGCTCTTTGATAGCCTGTTCCATTTCCGCTAAAGACATGGTTAAGAACTGTTCAGGGGTTTTGTAATCTCTAAACAGTCTTGCCGTGACTTGATTTACTTTTTTATCCGTAGCCTGAGCGCTCAACATCGTGGCAATCAGCAGCTCAAATGGGGTGGAGAAATTGAGTTCACAATGGGCCTCGGGATAGGTCGCCGCTAAGATGCTGAGAATAGAGTTTACGTTGCTCATGTTAGCCTCCTATAGATAGTTGATGATCGAGAGATGGTTTGCGATCAAAAGATAGTTTATGATCAAGATTAGATCGTGTAGAAAGGAAAAGGGTGCGATGCAGTACATTAGATTTTCATATGAGGATAGAATTTGCTTTGGTCAGCTTCAGGGGGAAGCCATTGCTCTTCTTGACCGCTCTTATTTGGAAGCAGGCTGCCAAAAAACAGGTCAGATCCTCCAGGCAGATCAGGTTCGCTTGCTGGCACCTGTTGAGCCGACCAAGATCGTGTGTATTGGCTTGAATTATGCCAAACATATTGAAGAACTGGGCCATGATTTTCATGATGACCCTGTCATCTTTCTGAAGCCCGTCACTTCCTTAGTGGGGCCGGAGGATGAGATTATCCTGCCGGCGATGAGTCAGCAGGTTGATTATGAGGCAGAGCTTGTGGTAGTTATAGGTAAAACAGCTAAGGACCTTGCTGAAGATCAGGCTAAAGACTATATTTTCGGCTTCACCTGCGGCAATGATGTCACAGCCAGGGATCTGCAAAAGAAAGATGGGCAATGGACCCGCAGTAAGGGTTTTGATACCTTTTGCCCCATTGGGCCCTGGATCGTTAGAGACCTGGACTATAGAAATGTGAAGATTCGTTCAGTGTTGAATGGGGAGGTAAAACAGTCTTCCCAAACCAGCCATTTAATTCATTCTGTTCCTAAATTGGTAAGCTATATTTCCCAGATTATGACCTTAAACCCTGGGGACTTGATCATGACTGGGACTCCCGAAGGGGTAGGGCCCATGAAAACCGGTGATGGAATTGCCGTTGAAATCGAAGGCATTGGCCGGCTGCACAACCTTGTCCGTTAGGAACGCCATGTACTGGGTTTATATTCTTCACTGTGCCGATAATACACTCTATACCGGATCGACGCCAAGGCTGGAACGCCGAATTCAAGAACATAATCAAGGCAGCGGGGCGAAATACACCCGGGGGCGGCTGCCTGCACTCCTAAGACAGGCCTGGATTGTGGAGAACCGGAGCCAGGCTCTGCGGCTGGAAGCTTTTATAAAAAAGTTAACACGCAAGGAAAAGGAATACTTAATCGACGACCCCCAAGACCTTCTGCGCCTGGCTAAAGAGAAGGGCTATGACTTCGTCATAAAGATCGGGGATAAAAGCGATTGAACCGCTTTAGTAGATCCCGCCGCCAATAAACTCCCGCAAGATAGAATTAAAGGGGACTTTGGCTATATCCAGGATTTCAAAGTGGTAAAGCACTCTTAAGAGATGGGAGGCGGTGGCGTAATAGGGATGATCTTTAGGAATGCTGATTAAAAGCGGTTCAGCATAAGCCTTAAGAGCGTTTAATTCATAGAGCAGGCTGGAATTGAACATAACGTCCGCTTCCTCTTGATAGGGAAATATATTGTTGTTTTCCCCCCGCCGCACGCTGGACCATTGATTGAGGGTTTTTTCCGGGTTGATGCCACGATATTTGTCATCACGAACCAGGCGGCGAATCAGGCGTACGTCCGTTGTGGAGATACGATTATGAGTATCGATATTGGGTTGAAAAAGAGCGCTGATATAGATTTTGAAGAGATGGGAGCGCTCCAGGGAAGGCAAAAGCCGGGGGTTGAGGGCATGAATCCCCTCCATGACCAATATTTCATCAGGCTCTAATTTCATGCGTATACCCTCGGGTTGACGACGGCCTGCCACAAAATCGAAAATAGGGCACTCAATCTCCTCGCCATGGATTAAGGCCTTGACATGCTGGTTCAGCAAGGGGAGATCAAGAGCCTCGAGAGCTTCAAAGTCATATTGTCCATACTCATCAAGAGGCGTGTGTTCCCGATCGCAGAAATAATTATCCAACGACAAAGCAATAGGGCGGATGCCATTAACCTGAAGCTGTGTGGACAGACGTTGGGCAAAGGTGGTTTTCCCGGAGGAAGAGGGACCGGAAATGAGAATAATGCGGAGGTTCCTTCGCTGTTCGAGAATGCGATCAGCGATTAAGGAAATTTTTTTCTCATGCAAGGCTTCGGCTAAAGAGATTAATTCTGTGGTCTTGCCTTTCCGGATATTAAGGTTAATAGAACCCACCTTATCCAAATGGAGGTTTTCCACCCAACGCTGGGACTCCAGGAAAGTAGCGGCTAATTTTTCCGGTGGTACAAAATTGGGCAGCTCGCAGGGATGCTCAGGATTGGAAAAGAGCAAAATAAAGCCGGGATGATAGAAGATGAGGGTAAAAGGATAATAGGTATCTGCCGGATGCATAGCGGGATAAAGAGACTTGACGAAGATATGATTGACCTTCGTGTGAAAGAAGCCATCTTCTTCCGCACAGGACATGATCTTCGGCTTAGACTCCAACCAGTGATGGAGTTTTTCCTCGATTTGCGCTACTTCCCGAGGCGAAAGAGGTGAGTTCTCTAACTCGCAATAAATACCATCCAAAATGGAGTATTGAATCTTTATTTCCTCCTGAGGAAAAAGCTCCTCCACAATCCTAATCAAGCCAAAAATAAGGGTCTGACGATATTGACGATGGGTCGTTTCCATGACGCTCATTGGGGCACCTCTTTTCTTTAGAGTCTGTCTTAAGGTTAATTCTACAGAGGAATCCTTCCTTCCTGTTACTTTTGAGAATGATTTTAAAAAGATATGGTATACTGGAGAAGGAAAAATATCCATCTCTGGCGAATACAATTCGGATAATGTCTTGGGGAGTGAATGCATGTTGTACGAAAGCACGAGAGGGAATTTCCCTGATCAAACTGGAAAAGAAGCGATTGCCTTGGGCATGGTTCCGGTAGGGGGGTTATTTGTTCCGAAAGAACTTCCGCAAATCCACTGGGAGGAAGTTCGCGGCATTTCCTATCCAGAATTGGCCCAATTGATTTTTAAACGCTATCTACCCGATTTTCCGGAGGAGAAATGTGTTGAGACTTCAAAAATATACACGGATGGAGTTTTCGATTCGGATAATCCGGCTCCCCTGGTGAATGTGGGAGATATGGGAGTACTGGAGCTATGGCATGGTCCTACTGCCGCCTTCAAAGATATGGCCTTGCAGGCTTTGCCCCATCTTTTGGGAGAAAGCATGCAGGTTCTCACTCACACCGACAAGGTGCTGATTTTGGTCGCTACGTCAGGAGATACGGGAAAGGCCGCCCTGGAGGGATTTAAAAATGTTGAGGGTACAGAGATCATGGTCTTTTATCCTGAACATGGAGTGAGCACTGTTCAGGAGCAGCAAATGACCACAACTGATGGGGTCAACACTAAAGTAGTTCCCGTCGTCGGTAATTTCGATCAGTGTCAGTCCGCTGTGAAAGAGATTTTTGGCAATCCTGACTTAAGAGAAAAATTTAAAGAACAGGGCATTGCCTTTTCTTCGGCAAACTCTATTAACTGGGGAAGGCTTTTGCCGCAAATCATCTATTACTATTGGGCTTATTTACAAGGGGTGGAATCGCAACGAATTCGTCCCGGAGAAAAAATGAATGTGGTGGTACCCACAGGGAACTTCGGCAACATTCTTGCCGCTTATTATGCCAAGGAAATGGGATTGCCTATTCATCAACTCATTTGTGCCTCCAATGAGAATAATGTGCTGACAGATTTCTTCAGCCAAGGAGTGTATAACCGCAAGCGTCCTTTTTTCGTGACCTCTTCTCCTTCGATGGATATTTTAATATCCAGTAATTTTGAGCGCTTCCTTTACGAAGTTTCCGGGAGGGATGGGTCAAAGGTAGGAAAGTGGTATGACGACCTGCAGGCCCTTGGCGAATTTACTGTGGATTCGGATACTTTAGCCAAGGCCAGGAAAGCAGTCATTGCCGGATGGGCCGGTGAGGCGGATGTGCTGGCGGTCATACAATCCGTATATAAAGAGCATGCCTATGTTCTGGATCCCCATACAGCCGTAGCGGTGAAAGTATATCAAGATTATCTTCGGGAATCAGGAGACAACACCTTTACCATGATCGCCTCAACAGCCAGTCCCTTTAAATTTGCTAAAACCGTCTTAGAGGGCATTGATGCAGATGCCTTAGAAGATGATGAATGGGCGAATTTGCGGAAACTGAGGGAGATTACCGGCTGGAGCATACCCAAAGGTCTCCAGGGGTTAGAGGATAAAGAGACTTTCGGTTTGGAGCCGGTACAACCTGAGGAGATTCCGGAACTCATCCAGAAGGTTTATATACCCAATAGATAGGCTATTGCACAGATAGGATATATCCGACTGCTTGTTGGCATTTTCGGGGTTTATCACCAGATAAGCCCTTTTTACTTTCTCTATGAAGAAAAAGTTTTCAGAAAAAAGGAGATAACCTGTTCATGCCGAACAATGAAATTTGGCAGAGGAGAAAAATCTTGACAAGGGAGAAAGTGGTGATAGCATGGGTTCAATTCTACAGTTTGTTTTAATCATCATTGCTATTAATATAACTTATGTGACCTTAACGACCATCCGCTTTATTTTAATGATTAAAGGTATGCGGGTCTATGCTTCGCTGTTGTCTGTGCTGGAAGTCTTCATCTATATCATGGGACTTTCCATTATCCTGGACAACCTTGACAGCTATTGGAATATTGCGGCTTATTGCTGTGGTTATGGCGTGGGGGTCTATCTCGGCAGCCGAATCGAAGAACGGTTGGCTCTCGGCTATATTATGGCACAGGTCATCGTGGAATGCGAATACCAGGGGCTGGCAGGGGAACTGAGGGACGCCGGCTTTGGGGTGACGAGCTGGCTGGGGGAAGGAAAAACCGGGCCGCGTATGGTCATGATGGTGTTGGCCAAGCGCAACCGCCAGAAAGAGCTGTTAAACAGGATCGACAGCCTGTGCTCAAATGCCTTTGTCATTTTTGAGGAACCGAAGAATTTCCGCGGGGGATTCTGGGCGAAGAAGGTTCTGCATTAACCGGGCTATTCCTTGGCCGAAAGCTTTGCCTTAGGATAGGAGCCTAGTAGTTTAGTGCTGACTCCTTTGTCTTTCAGTGCCCATAAAGCCTCCTGGATCGATGGGGAGAAGACATACCCATCAATATCCACAAAGAACACATACTCTCCCAGCTTTTTCTTGGAAGGGCGGGATTCAATACGGCTTAAGTTAATATTGCGCAGGGCAAATTCCTGAAGGGCATGGGCTAAGGCGCCGGGGGTATCTCCGGTAATGATTAAAAGGGATGTTTTATCCTCTTCATTCATTTCGGCAAGATGATGCCCTACGAAAATAAAACGGGTGGCATTGAGCATGGAGTCCTGAATTTTTTCCGATTTACAGTGTAAATTATAGATTTCGGCGGCACGCCGGGGTCCGATAGCAGCCCAAGGCTGATCGGGATTCTGGGCTATTTTCGTAACTGCTTCAGCAGTGCTGGGAGAAGAGTGTTGTTCTGCCTGAGCCAGATGAGTTTCCAGAAAATCACGGCACTGTCCCAAGGCCTGCTCATGGGAATAGACCTGTTTTATTTGCGCTAAATGAAGGGGCTGAGCGGTGATCAGGCATTGATCCACGGGGAATATAAATTCTCTCATAATATACAGACTTTCCGTCTGGCCCAACATATCCATGGTTACTCCCACCTGGCCTTCGGTGGAATTTTCCAGAGGGACAAAGGCCCCTTCGATCTCCAGGTTTTGGCAGGCTATTAATAGTTTGGGAATCGTCGTAAAGGGAATAAGGTTCAGCGGCGGTTCCAATAAATCGGATTGAGTCGTCAAAAAGAGTTGAAGCGCTTCTTCAGAAAAGCTGCCTTTCGGTCCTAAATAGCCAATGTTCATCATCTTATCCTCCTCGTCTTGCTCTCATTGTAAATAAAAAAAGACTTACCTCACCCCCAAATAAGGGACGAGTTAAGTCACGCGGTACCACCCTTTTTGCTGTATGTACAACAGCCACTCACATGATCCTGGAATGAATCAAGGCTCTTAACGGAAGCGGCCGGCATTCCCTACTTTGAGTTCAGGAATGCAACTCCAGAGTGAATCTCTGTTACCAGCAACCACTAAAGCTTTCAGTCTCCGACTTTAGTTCCCTGAAGGTCTGGGCTAACAGATGCTCTCTTTCATCGTTGTTCGTTGATTTGGAAATTCGATTTTAACAATTATATCAAGAACTGGTGCAATTGAAAAGCAAAACTTAGTAAATTCTTGATTTTTAGATATTTGTACACTTTAAACTTGCAGAAACCTTACAAGCAAGTTAAAATAATGTTTGGAAGGTTGGGGAACCTTCCTGGGAGATAAGGTGGACGAGGTGGCAGAAACAGGCAGTGGAACGTACGCTGCCTGTTTCACTTTTTATAGGTCATTAATTTTGCTAAATTTTCCCCATCCTGTGTATAATAAGCATTAGGGTAAGTCAATAAGGAGGGAATGCTTATGGAACAAGCTAAACTAAAAACACGTTCAGAAATCCCTGAGCAATATAAATGGCATCTTGAGGATATTTTCCCCAGTGATCAAGCTTGGGAAGAGGAATTTCTTAAAGCCGAAAAGCTTTTGGAACGAGCTGAATCATTCCAGGGGCATTTGGGAGATAGTGCCGAGGCTTTGTTAACCTGCTTTGACTGGATGGATGAAGTGGGGCAAAGTGTAGGTGAAATCTACACCTATGCACGGATGCGCCGGGATGAAGACAACCGGAATGCTCATTATCAGGCTTTGACGGATCGGGCCGGTGCTCTTTCTGTCCGGGTGGGGAGTGCTTTAGCTTTTGTAGTTCCGGAAATTCTCGCTTTGCCGGAAGGAAGGCTCCAGGAATTTCGCCAAGCGAATGAAAAAATGGCCCTTTATGACCACGCCTTAGAAGATATTTTGCGTAAACGTGAACATGTACTAAGCTCTCAAGAGGAAAAGTTATTGGCTGAAATGGGCGAGATAGCTGAAGGTCCCAGCACCATTTTTGGCATGGCCAATAATGCCGATCTTAAATTTCCCAGTATTAAGAATGAGCAGGATGAGGAAGTAGAGCTCACCAAAGGAAACTATATTCAGTTCATGGAAAGCGAAAACCGAAGGGTGCGGCAAGAGGCTTTTGAAACCCTTTATGGCACCTACCAAAAACAAATTAATACCTGGGCAGCCATCCTGAACTCCAATATTAAAGGGGATGTTTTTTTTGCCAGGGCCAGGCGTTACCCTTCGGCTATTGAGGCTTCCTTACATGATGATAAAGTTCCTTTAGGAGTCTATGACGCCTTGATCGATACCGTCCGTGAGTTTTTACCGGAAATGCATCGTTATGTCAAGCTGAGAAAGAAGGCCTTGGGGCTGGACGAACTACATATGTATGATATTTATGTTCCCATTGTCTCAGAGGTCAAGATGACGATTCCTTATCAGGAAGCCGTGGCGATGTGCCGGGAGGGGCTTAAACCTTTAGGCTCCGACTATGGCAAGGTTTTGGAAGAAGGATTCACTTCCCACTGGATTGATGTCTATGAAAACCAGGGCAAAACCAGCGGTGCCTACTCCTGGGGGACCTACCGTTCCCATCCTTATGTGCTGCTCAATCATCAGGATACTTTAGATTCGATGTTTACGATTGCCCATGAGATGGGGCATTCCCTCCATACCTATTTTTCCAACCGCACTCAGCCTCATATCTATGCCGGTTACAAGATCTTTGTGGCTGAAGTGGCTTCTACCCTCAATGAAGCTTTGGTGATGGACCACTTGCTCAAAACCACGGAAGATCCCAAATTATTGGCCTATTTGCTGAATCATTATCTGGAGCAGTTCAGAGGCACTGTTTTCCGTCAGACCATGTTTGCGGAATTTGAAAAGAAAACCCATGCTCTGGTGGAACAAGGGGAGGCCCTCACTGCAGAATTGTTATCCAGCACTTATCTTAAGCTCAATGAGGACTACTACGGACCGGATGTGGTGATGGACCCGCAAATTGCTATTGAATGGGCCAGAATCCCTCATTTTTACAATGCTTTCTACGTTTACAAATACGCTACAGGGTTCTCGGCAGCCACAGCTTTAGCGAGGAAAATTCTCGACAAAGGGGAACCGGCAGTGGAGCGTTACCTTAGATTCCTATCCAGCGGCAGCTCCGACTATCCGATTGAATTGCTGCGCGAAGCTGGTGTGGATATGGAGACGCCGGTGCCGGTAAGGGAGGCGCTGCAGGTCTTTACGAGCCTGTTGGATCGGTTGGAGGGGCTGCTTTAGGCTGAGCCTCCGGGGGGCGAAGAGCCTCCGGGATTATTCGGGATTCTCCAGGGGTAGATGGAATTCTCCAGGATTTTGCTTTACATCGGTCGCTCAATAAGCTGCGCGGACAAAACTAACGCGAAAAGCCCCCCGCTCCGAAAGGTGCCCCGCCAAATCGCTCCTGCTCAATGGCGGGTTGGAAACGTCCTGTTTCCAACCTTTCTCCGCAGCGTGCTTTTCGCGAAGTTTTGTTTCCGCTCGCTTAAATTCGCTTCCCTTGTGTAAATCAAAATCCTTGGGCCGTTTTTCGGGTTTAGCTGAGCAGGGCGTTGTAGGATATGTGGAGTAAGTGGCTCTATTCAAGCCGCCTTTTCCGTCTTTACCGACGCCGCTTGGGCGGCAGGGTCGGCGATCTGTAAGGCTCTGAAGAAGGCTCGAGCTGATCCTGGAAATGCCTTGCAAAGCCTCGTAAAGAGTCCAGGCCCTGGGGCTCCAAAGGGAAAGCTAAAAGTCCCCGCAAGCAGTAGCTTTGCGCACAAAAGCGAAACGGATTTAGCGGAGGGGCGGTCAGGTCAACGAGGCTTTCTTAACGTAGCGCAGCCACGGTTCACATCAGGTATTACCCTGAGGTTTGGCGTAGCTGTTAAGAAAGCGAGTTGACCAGCCCTGGAGCTATGGAGTGAGCGTTGTGCGTAAAGCTACGCGACCCGGGCGACCCGGACAAATCGGACAGATCAGACAAACAAGCACCGCTTTTATACCTCTGCCGATGCCGCCCCATAAGCACAAACACCCGCCCTAAAATCTATGCTATAAAAGAACTCAGCCTTACACGCTGATTCTCAGAAAGAAAGGAAGAAAAGATCATGAGTGACGCCTGCGGCTCCTGCCCATCGGCAAGTTCCTGTACTACAGGAAGCTGCCCTTCTACACAACCGGAGAAAACCAAAGCCCAACAAGCTAGCAATATCAAAAATGTCATCGCGGTCATGAGCGGCAAAGGGGGCGTGGGGAAATCCTCCGTTACCTCCATGCTGGCGGTGAGTTTAATGCGCCAAGGCTTTAAAGTGGGTATTTTAGACGCGGATATAACCGGACCCAGCATTCCGAGGATTTTCGGACTGAGGGATAAGGCCAATATGAATGAGGTAGGGGTTATTCCTGGTGAAACCTCTCATGGCATTAAAGTGATGTCCCTCAATCTCATGATTCCTAATGAAGATGATCCAGTGATCTGGCGTGGGTCGATCATTACCCAGCTGGTCCAGCAGTTCTGGACGGATGTCGTTTGGGGAGAGCTGGATTACCTGCTCATTGATCTGCCGCCTGGAACAGGAGATGTACCCATTACCGTTATGCAATCCTTGCCCGTATCCGGAGTAGTCATCGTAACCAGCCCTCAGCAGCTGGCGGGGATGATTGTTCGCAAGGCCATCAATATGGTCAAGAAATACGATGCAACGATATATGGCTTGGTGGAAAATATGGCCTATGTCGCCTGCCCTCAGTGTGAGGAGCGGATTGAGATTTTCGGAAAACCCCATGGGGAAGCAGAAGCTGCTCAAAATGAGATTCCCTATCTTGGTCAATTGCCCATTGATCCGGTCTTGGCCACCATGTCGGATCTGGGCAAGATAGAGGATTATGAATCCGCTGGCTTTGCGCAAATTGCCAAGAATTTGGCTGAAGTTATACAGGAAAAGCAAAAGTAAAAGCAGAAAAAAGAAAAGGTAAAATTAAAATTGAAAGAGGGGGTGACCTGGCTTAGCCAGGATAATATGGAATCAACGATTCGGGACATCGGATTGGCACCGCAAGGACAATTAAAAATCGATTGGGTGCAGGCCCATATGCCGGTTCTCAACACCTTAAGAGAAGAGTTTGAGAAAACCCAGCCTTTTCAAGGCAAGAAAGTGACCATTTGCCTGCATTTAGAAGCCAAGACAGCTTATCTGGCGAAAGTGGTTCAAGCGGGCGGAGCTGAAGTTACTGTGGCGGCCAGTAACCCTTTATCCACCCAGGATGATGTGGTGGCTGCTTTGGTAGCCGGCGGTGTCCATGCCCATGCCTGGTATGGTGCTACCGATGAAGAGTACCATCAGCATCTGCACAAGGCTTTGGATTTTGAGCCGGATTATATTATTGATGATGGGGGAGATTTGGTATCCACCCTGCACAAGGAGCGCCGGGAGCTGCTGCCTAAGGTCCTGGGAGGTGCTGAAGAGACCACGACAGGCATCCTCAGACTGCGCGCCATGGAGAAAAACGGTGAATTGGCCTTCCCCATGATGGCGGTCAATGATGCCGAGATGAAATACCTTTTTGACAATCGCTATGGCACAGGCCAATCGGTCTGGGATGGGATCATGCGCACCACGAATCTGGTGGTGGCCGGCAAGACGGTTTGCGTAGTGGGCTATGGCTGGTGTGGTAAAGGTGTGGCTTTACGGGCCAAAGGCTTAGGTGCCCGGGTGATTATCTGTGAAGTCAATCCGATTAAAGCCAATGAAGCTTGGATGGATGGCTTCGAAGTGATGCCCATGTTGGCTGCCGCTCCCTTAGGCGATTTCTTCGTCACAGTAACGGGAAATAAGAATGTTATCTCAGGTGAGCACTTCCAAGTCATGAAGGATGGAGCAATCCTCGCCAATGCCGGTCACTTCGATGTGGAGGTCAATAAAGTCCAGTTGGCGGCCATGGCCCAAAGTTGTCATGAGGTTCGCCGCAATATTGAAGAATATCTGCTTCAGGATGGGCGGAAGATCTACCTCCTGGCAGAAGGACGCTTAGTCAATTTGGCGGCAGGAGACGGTCATCCCGCCGAAGTTATGGACATGACCTTTGCTTTGCAAGCCTTGGCCTTGCATTATCTTGCTACAGTAAAAACCCCCCTGGAGCCTAAAGTTTACTCCGTCCCCACGGAAATGGATATGCGAGTGGCCGAGTTAAAATTAAAAACCTTAGGGTTAAGCATCGATCAATTGTCTGAGGAACAAAAAAGCTACCTCGCCAGTTGGCAGCATAGTTAAGAAGAGCCTTTTAAAACAATTCAATATTCAGGTCCTGATGACAACAGTCATGAGGACCTTTTTGTTGTTTAAAAACATTGTAAAAGAGTGAAAAATAGCTTTTGTTCTATTCTGTTATAGTATACAATAGAAACAATACATTGTATTAGCATCAGATAAGTCTTGGGTGATTGTAGGGGGGATAGATATGCCGATGTTTCTCGTTCGTTCCTTGAGTCAGGATATCATCGGAGAGAGCAAAGGGCTGCGACAGGCCGTTGAGGGATGTCGAAAAGCTGCTAAAGAAAATGCCCCGGTTATGTTTCAGGGTGAGGTCAGCACGGGTAAACTACTTTTAGCCGGCTTTCTGCATAAAGAGAGTAAACACTCCCGGCAGCCCTTGCTTGTGGTGGATTGCATTAAGGACGAGGACATGATTCACGAACTACTTGCTCCCGGTTTTGAGTGCAAGCAACTGGACCGTTATGAGGGAGGCAGTATCTATTTTCGTGAAGTGGCAACCCTCAGCCTTGGCAAACAGAATCAGCTCTATAAAGCTCTTGAAAAAATAGAAAAGAGAAAAATCAGAGCATTTCTGAGTTCATCCCAAAATATTCATTTAATGAGAATGGAAAAGGCCTTTGATCCCGATCTCTATGATTATGCCAGTCAATGGGAGATTGCTGTTCCCCCCCTACGGCAAAGAAAAGAAGATATCCTTCCCCTAGTCCGGCATTATATCGGAGTATTTAATTTGAAATTAAGAAAGTCTATCCAGGGGCTGACTCCACAAGCAGAAGAAATTCTTTTAGCTTATCGGTGGCCGGGGAATGTGGATGAACTAAAGCAAATTATCAACAGAGCCATGCACCTGTCCAACGAATCCCATATCTCCCAGCGTCATCTTAGCGACAATTTGGGAATATCTAAAGAAGATGGCTTCAGCCACGGGGTAATGCCTTTGGAGCGAATGGAGGAAATCCTTTTACGAAGTGCTTTGGAGCGCTATGGATTTACACTGGAAGGCAAGAAAAGAGCGGCAAGAGCTCTTAACATTTCCTTAGCAACACTGTACAATAAGCTTAAGCGGTATAATCTTAATCCATAACCAACCATACCAAGGTTGCGTAAGGAGGATACAGGGTGAAACAGACCTTTCCGACCCACAAGGGGGAGCTTATTGTTGAAGGGCCGGTTACGGCAGAGAGCTTAAGTCAATTGAGTTTTGACGATGATTTGAGGGCATTCCGCCCTCCGAAGCGCCAAAAAGAAGCCTTGATTGAAATCAGTGAAATTCCTGATGGCCGCATCATTATTGCCCGAATCGAGAATGATATTATGGGCTATGTAACCTTTCATCCCCCGGATTGTTTTGAACGGTGGGCTAAAGGCCCTCCGGAACTTTTGGAATTAGGGGCCATCGAGGTTTCCCCAAAAGTCCGGGGACTTGGGGTGGGGAAAAAACTGCTGCAAGTCGCTTTTTCTGATCCCGCTATGGAGAATCATGTCGTCATAGCTACAGAGTATTATTGGCACTGGGACTTGGAAAGGACGGGGCTGCGGGTTTGGGAGTACCGTGAAGTGATGGATCGTCTTATGTCAAGCGCAGGTTTGCACATAAGGGAGACGGATGATGAGGAGATATGTTCCCATCCGGCCAATATGCTTACGGTACGCTATGGTAAAAACCTTTCCCAAAGCAGTATCGATCATTTTGAAAAGATTTTGTTCGCAAATTCCGAACGGGGGGATTGCCTTGCCGGAAACGAATCAAGACCCTCTAAGCCAGGTAATTAACGCTGTGCAGGGAATTTATGGCCGTAAAGATCAGGCTCATGATCTGGAACATGCTCTCCGGGTCAGAGCATGGGGCAAGCAGATTGGGATACAGGAGGGTGCCGATCTATTGATTGTGGAGCTGGCAGCTATTCTTCATGATATTGGCCGCTCCGGAACCCTATCGAAAACCCATGCTGAGAGCGGTGCGGCCTTGGCCGGTGGCATCCTGCATAAATGCGGATACCCGGAAGACACTATTGAAGCTGTTAAAGCAGCTGTCCTTTCCCACTCACGGGAAGGCTATGAACCGGAAACGTTGGAAGCAAGGATTCTTTATGATGCCGATAAATTGGATTTTGTAGGTCCTATGGGGATTGCCAGGCTTTTTGTCTGGTTGGGGAAAGAAGGAAAACCTTTTTTTGGGCCGGATTCCTGTGAATCCTTTTACCGTGAAAGGATTCGTCACTACCATGAGCATATCCACACCCAAACAGCACGGGCGCTTTTTGAACCGCTCTTTTTGTATTCTGAGAATTTTTGGTCTGAGTTGGAGAAAATGAGGCTTAAAAAAGGCTAAGCTGGTTAAACTATGGATATATCTTTTTTGAGGAAAGGAAGTATATCCATTGCGCTGGTTGGGACGTATTTTAATCATCTTCATTTTACTTATGGCAGCTAAAGGCTTGTTTGCTCCAGAACAGCCTCAAGCCTATATTTCCGCACCGCGAACTCAGGTTTTATTGGAGGAAATCCACTGGCGGTCTGTTCAGATTCAACAAGCGGCACGGGATTTGCCCGGAAGTATCGAAGTGATGCTGCGAAAAATCTTTTCTGACGGAAAACCCGCATCTGAAGCCAAATCAGTTTGATAAACACCATTGATTTTGCCGGTATTGTTTTAATAAGCCAAAAAGAGAGCGCAAAGCTCTCTTTTTTGAATTTGTTGCTTTTTTTCATTCATTATCAAAGGCAATCGAGAATATGAATAGGCAAAGGTCGTTTTAAAAATTGTTCGTTTCGGTGTACAATAAGCGATGTAATCTTCTTTGAACTAGGGTGCGCTATTCTAGTGCGTAAAATGACTGTCGAAGGCGGGCCTAAGAATCCGCTAAGGGCATACCGATGAAGTTCCTGGTGGTGGCTTTCGACGCCCAGTCGAGGGTTGCTGCTGGGAGTTAAGGATGAGGGGGATCTGCAATGGCATGCGGGCGATACCCTCTTCCGTGGAGGCCTAAGTTCGTGGCTGCTTTTGGTTACGGCTTGGGGTATGAACCTGCATTAGGAAGGAACTTAGTGCAGTGTAGCCTGCCTTGAGGTGGAGAAGTTGGGAGGGCTGAAGGAACTTCTGTTCATTGGCCGATGAGCTTAAGTTTGCCTGAAATTCTTTTCTGCAAAAGAGGCTAGACCGTCACGGAGCGTGAAGGAAAACTTCTAGAGCGAAAACCAACGAGGATTAAAGTGCGTTCTTAGTGGCGATCAAGTGCTGGAAATGGTGACATTCTGGGCTGAGGGAAAAGGGAAACCGCCTGTCAGGAAACTGCAGGAGCTCAGTGGGAAAACCTACTTGACCTATGGCGCAATATTTATTCGTTGGTGTCCTAAGGTTCAAAGAGCAGCACCTCTCGTGAGAGAGGTGTTTTTACTTTTATCTTACTTTCTTTAGGCACAGAAAGCCAATGAGTGAATAGTCTGATATTAATAGAATAAATTTCCAAAATATATCACTTTTATAATTAATTGTGTGAAGGATTAAAGGCATTTTTCGCGAATACTACAATGCATAAGAAATGTGGGCTGAATCCGGACCGTGTGTCTGGAACGGGGGATAATCTTTTGGGGTGAATCGCAGTCATGCGTAGGGCTTGCACCTTTTTGCCCGAATCCGTCAACTAACCTCGTAAGCGACGAAAGGTGGAAAATTCATGGACTCTTCCTCTAAAAGGGGATGGGTGGCCAGTGTGGTGTTATCCGGCACCTTATTGGTAAGCAGCCTCCCGGGCATCTATGGGCCTGGAAGTGCCGCAGTACCTGTGACAAGCTCCGAATCTATTCTCTTAAGGAACGCTTCATTGTTTCAGACTCAGCAGGCTCAAACTCAAACTGTTGCCGATACGGTACTCTCCCCTGAGGTTCAAGCAGAAAAAAAGGATGTGATCCGGCAACCTGAAGCAGCAGCAATGGCCTTAGCTTACGCTTCGGTATCTGTAGCTGCCGATACGGATAGTCAGAGGGAATCACAGCAATTTACAGAAGAGGCTCAGGAAGATATCGTGTCTACCCCTGAAGAAACGATGGCAGCGATGGACATCGAAAAGCTTTCCCAAGAGCGGGCTTTGCGACAAGCTGCGGCTGCTCCTGTTCAGGAGATCTCCCGTGGCGGTAGTTCCAAAGTCGAAGAAATCAGCGACAATGCCCAAAAGCTGATCGGTACCCCCTATGTGTTTGGCGGGACGACTACGAATGGCTTTGATTGCTCCGGTTTTACTCAATATGTATTTAAAGGTTCAGGAATTGACTTGCCCCGAACCTCATATGCCCAATATGGAATAGGAACAGCAGTCAGCAAAGACGAGCTTCAGATCGGTGATTTGGTCTTCTTCGCCACTTACGATAGCGGAGCGTCCCACGTGGGAATCTATATAGGAGAAGAGAACTTTATTCATGCCGCCAGAAGCGGTATTAAGATCACCGGCTTATCGGACAGTTATTATGCTGGTCGTTACCTTGGGGCCAGGAGAGTTTTCTAATTCATAGGCTTGTCAATAGGGACAAAGGAACATAATGGGGAATATACTGAAGGAGTATCGCCTCATTGCTTTTTTAAAGCAGTGAGTGATACTCCTTTTTAGCTCTCCCAGCTCTGTTTCCGTCTGCTAAATTAGGCTATGACCATCTTTTCGGATCGGAAGCAAATTACCAACCGGTTGGTAATTTGGCTTTAATCGTCAATAAGGCAGCCAGGGCACCGGCAGATAGCTCTTGCATTCCCCGCCAGGCTCCGCCAATGTCCGGTTGTGGATATAGAGGTCCGTCTTGGCACATTGTTTCATCCGCTTATAATAGCATTGGCGGCAGAGTTCAACACGGTAATTAAGAATCATGGTTTTCCTCCTTATGAGAGTTGAAATGTTGATAGACCGCCGCAGCTGCCGGGGCAGGAAGGCCGGATTGCTGCAGTTCCTCAAGGGTGGCCTGGCGGATACTATCTATGGATTTAAAAAACTTAAGGAGCTGTTGTCTGCGCTTGGGACCGACCCCTGCTATGCCGTCCAATTCAGAAAGGGTCATGCTTTTAGCCCTTTGCTGTCTATGAAAGGTAATAGCGAAGCGATGGACCTCGTTTTGAATCCGTTCCAGCAAGCGAAAACCGGCGGAACGGCGATCCAAGGAGTGAATGCGGTCCATAGCGTCGATTAACGCCGAAGTCTGGTGCTTGTCGTTTTTGACCATGCCGGCAACAGGAATCGCAGCGTTTAAGCTGTGGAGAGCAGCCAGGGCGGCATGGATCTGTCCCTTGCCTCCATCCACCAGGATCAGATCCGGGAGCGGCAGGTTTTCTTGCTGGAGTCGGGCATAACGGCGCTCAATCACCTGGTGCATGGAGGCCGTATCATCCATATTCGGCATGGGTTGAATCTTGAATTTGCGATACTGACTACGATTAGGTTTGCCATCAAGAAACTGAATCATTCCTGCTACACTATGGGTACCGGCAATATTGGAAATATCAAAGGACTCGATGGTACGGAGGGAAGGGATGCCTAAGGCGTTGCCGATTTCCGCCAAAGCTTGGGTGCATTCCGTCAAGTTCCGTATTTCGATGGAAATCTGTTCGTGTAAAGTGGTTTGAGCATTTTCCATGGCCATTTGCACCAGATCCCGCTTTTGACCTTTTTGCGGCACGACCATGGGGAAGAGCTTTGTTAACACACTGATATCCAGGGGAGGGAGGAGGATTTCTTGAGGAAGAGCAGAACTCTCTGTGTAGAACTGAGCCAGAAAAGAGACAAAAGCTTCTTCCGGTTCCTCGTAATAAGGGAAAATGAAATTATCCCGGGAGAGCAGTTTGCCCTGGCGCAAATAAAAGATCTGAATACAAAGTTGATCTTGAGTATAGGCATAGCCCACCACATCCCGATCGACGAAGTCGTTTAAGGTGATGTTCTGCTTTTCCCCAACTTTTTTGAGATCCTCCATCAGGTCCCGGTATTCTTTGGCTCTTTCGAATTCCAGATTTTCCGAGGCCTCTTTCATTTTTTTCTCCAGGGCTTTAAGAATGGCTCCCTGGTCTCCTTTAAGGAAAGCGGCCGCTTCTTTACGGATTTTGTCATAGGCTTCTTTGGGGACGTCTACCTGACAGGGGCCTAAGCATTGCCCAAGATGGTAATAGAGACAGGGTTTGTTGGGGATCTGCCGGCATTTGCGAAAAGGGAAGAGGCGGTTGAGCAGTCGGGCCGCTTCTTTAGCCGCTGTAGCATTAGGGTAGGGACCATAGTATTTTCCCGCCCCTTTTTTGACTTGTCGTGTTACCAGAATCCGCGGATGTGCTTCATCGGTAATGGTTATAAAAGGATAAGTTTTATCATCCCGCAATAAAATATTATATTTGGGGTTATGTTTTTTAATCAGATTGCACTCTAGGAGTAATGCTTCTACCTCGGAATCGGTAATTATCGTTTCAAAATCCGCAATCAGGCTGATCATCAGCTGGGTTTTGCCATTATGGGATCCCGTAAAGTAGGAGCGGACTCTGTTTTTGAGAACCTTCGCTTTTCCTACATAGATAATTTGGCCGGATGCATCTTTCATCAGATAGACACCCGGTTTATCCGGCAGTAAGCTAAGTTTTTCCCGAAGTATCTCCATATTTGAACACCTCGGTATTATTCTAGTCGGAGATGGCCGGTAATGCAAGCTAACTTTAATGACCCATCCCCCTCGGGGACAAACATATCGGACCTTGTTCATTCGTATAATTAGTAGTGATAAGGTCATGGATAAGAAAAGGAGGGGTACATATGCCGAATTCTTGGGGGCGGCCTCCGCGGAATGAACTATGGCAGGATATACAGGCTTTGGCCTTTTGGGTACTCATTATTGGCGTAGGAGCGTTTATTCTTTTTCCCAATTTTTTCAGTGATGTTTATTCACGCCTTACCGATCCCGTGAGCAAATTGGCGGATACAACCGTCGGAACCTATGATCCCGGTTATGACGGATATGTTGCGGATGATCCCTATTCCATAGATCCTTACACGAATACAACCTCCAACTATCTCTATTCGGCGGGGAATACCTATGGTTCTTCGCCCACATCCCTTTATCTCGGCAATGAGGTCGCCACCGGCTATTGGGTGCTTTTTGTGGCAGATGGAGATTTTAAACAGTTTTCTGTGACCAGCGAGGGGTATGCTTTTCTTTTGCGCTTAATTGAACGTGATCAAACAGGAGAAGGAAAAAATACGCTCATTTTAGCTGCCAACGGTCAGATCCGGAAGTTTACCGTAACTAATGAAATCTACCAGATCGTTACCAATATGGCAGCTATTGAGACACGGGCGAAAGCAGGATGAGAGCCTGGCGACGCCATAGGGTGGATTATTTAAAGGGTGGCTTAACTAAAGAGGAGCTTTGCGCCGGCGGCAAAGAACAATAACCCAAGGAGTTGCCAAGGATTCCAGGCGAGACGTTCGGCGCCGAAAAGGCCCAGATGATCGATGATGAGTGCGGCTCCTACCTGGCCGATGATGATCGCTGTGGTCGCATTGCATACGCCAATCTTGGGAATGCTTAGGGCGACCAAGCCGACAATCACTACACTAAGAACTCCGCCAAGATAAAGATACCAGGGAATAGATAACCAATTATACTCTAAGAGGGGGACTCTGGCGACCATTACGGCAATCAGTGCAATCACGGTTCCAATGATATGTACAACCAAAGTGGCGGCTAAAATCGAAGTTTTTTGATAAAGTTGAGAATTCAAAGTGCCTTGAATGGCCATTGTAATGCCGGAAATAGCGGCGATAACGGCCGGTAGCGATAAAAATTTGTTCATGCAAACCTCCAAAATTAAATTTTGATGGAAATGGTCATCTTCACCAAGTTCGACAAGAAGTAGTTCGTATTTCAAACTGATCTGAAGGGGAAAATGAAATTGTAAAGAAAAATGAAAAGAGGTGGCGTCGTGGAAATCGACTATAATTTGGTACAACGGGCCCAGATGCTGCTTACTCTCGATCACCCTCTTTCTCAAGTAAGGGATATTTTACTTAGAGAGGGATATCCTCAAGAACAAGTAATAGAGCTGATCGATGCCACTGAAGAGGTGCTTAACTATTTAATCCCTCCGGAATATGATGAAAACAAAATAGGGATTGATATTTTGCATCCCGGTGAAGCGACAGAGGGAAGAAAGCCCGGAGTCGATATCCTGATCGATAAACATACGGGAAAATTAAGCTTAATCACTCCCCAATATCAAGAAACCTGGAAGGTCGCCAATGAAGTGCGTAAAGCGATTAAAAAACAACAATCCATAGGCAGATATTATCACTAGATTTCCCTCCAAGGCGGGCCAAAAGCTGCGCCTTTTTCTCACTGTCAGAAAGTATAAGCTTGCGCTATACTTCTAAGCATAAGTGCAATCAGCGGCTTCGCCTCATTTGCAAGCAAGGGTTTAAGGTACGGCGAAGTCGGGTTTTCCTTGTTAGTTAAATGTTATTGTTTTCTGTATCACCTTAAATTATGTTATAATTTTTGTTAAAGATATCTTTTTCTGAAAAGGCTCCTTGGGCATCTGTGGCGATGCTTTTTATTTGATTGAAATATAATTAAGGATAACCGAGGTTCGACATGGCAAGCTTACATAAGAATAATTCTTTATACCGGGCTTTTCCAGCACTCAGTCATTCCCCGTTTCGGTGGTTTTGGGGTGGACAGATTATTTCGCTTATTGGGACATGGACCCAAAATATCGGCCAGGCCTGGTTGGTCCTGCAGCTGACAAATTCGCCGTTTTTGCTCGGGTTGGTGGCCGCTATGCAGTTTGTACCGACCATGCTGTTCTCTCTGCAAGCCGGAGCTTGGATCGATCACTTGCCGAAACGCAAAGTATTGATTGCCACCCAGACTGTGATGATGATCCTAGCCTTTGCCTTAGCTTTTTTAGTAGGTTCGGATTCCCTTCGCTATTGGATGCTTCTTGTGATGGCCTTCATTCTGGGTGTGACCAACACTGTAGATGTCCCCACCCGCCAATCCTTTATTATTGAATTGGTAGGAAGAGAGCATTTAGCCAATGCCATCGCCCTCAATTCGGCGATCTTTAATGGTGCCCGTTTAGTTGGCCCTGCCATAGCCGGAGTGATTATGGGAATCTGGGGACCCATGTGGTGTTTTTTGATTAATGGCTTGAGCTTTATTGGTGTTCTGGCAATTTTAATTTTTGTTCCGGCTATTCCTCATCAGGAAAAGATCACTCCTAAAAAAGAAACCTTGAGGAAAGATATCCTCAATGGTTTGAGCTATATAAGAAAAACTCCCTCCATTCTGATCGTCATGATGATGATGGGTTTTCTGAGCACTATCGCCATGAATTTTAATGTACTGGTCCCTGTTCTGGCCAAAATTGATTTGCAGGCAGAGGCCCTGGGCTATGGGCTTCTGATGAGCGCTTTGGGATTGGGCGCTCTGATCGGCGCTTTAACCGTGGCGATCAGAAGTGCAGAAGGCCCGCAACCTCGTTTGCTTTTGGTGGGAGCCTTTGGATTGGGAATGTTTAATGTGGTTGTAGGATTGCAGAACACCTATTTTTTTAGTGCCTTTTTCTTAGCTTTTCTTGGTTGGTCCATGATTGTTTTTTCAGCTTCAGCCAATTCATTGATCCAGATTACAGTGGACAGTCAATATCGGGGAAGAGTCATGAGTGTTTATAATCTGGTTTTTGGAGGTATGATTCCCATAGGAAGCCTTTACGCTGGGACATTATCCGATTTATGGGGAGCGAGGATGACCTTTATCATCAGTGGAACCATTACCTTACTGTTTATGGGTGGGATAGTTTTTTGGCTAAGGCGATATCGAAAGGATGAAGGTCATGAGAATAGCAGTTTTGTCTGATACCCATTTAAGGGGTGGCCAGACCTTGCCGAAGTGGGTATGGGAACAATGTGAGGTCGCCGACCTCATTATTCACGCCGGAGATGTGGGCTATCCAAGCCTCCTGAGCGACTTGGGGCAGATCGCTCCCTTGGAAGCAGTTCAGGGTAATTGTGATGGATGGGAGTTAGCACACTTACCCCATCACAAGATCATCACCTGTGGAGAGATTAGGATCGGAGTGACCCATGGCGCTTATGGGCCGGGGCGTTCGACTCCCGAGAGGGCTTTGCGGACCTTTGATCAGGATAAAGTGGATCTGATAATTTTTGGACACAGTCATATTCCTTACCAGGAAAAGCAAGGAGAGATCCTCTTGTTTAATCCTGGCTCGCCCACAGATAAACGAAGGCAGCCTCAGTATTCTATGGGGATGATTTGGATTGAGGGAAAAATTATCAAAGCCCAGCATATTTATTCTTCATTCAGATGAAATGATGGGCTAAGCCAATGCCTGCAAGTTTCCGATATAATACCTAGGGGGTAATGAAATTCAACGTCGGGAAAGAGTAATTCATTGGGGAGTGGGATAATTCGTGGAACTGCAAGGTCTAGGGTCAATCAATCTACCACTGAAAAATCAAGGTATTCAACCTGGTCAGAGATTTCTTATCGAAGTAATCCATAGAGATCCCAGCGGAAAAGCCCAGATTCGCATCGGAGGACAGGTTATCCCGGCTTTGCTGGAGACCTCTGCTCAGCCTGGAGAGAAGTTTTTGGCAACAGTACAAAGGATCGATGCAAGTGGTATTGTACTTGCACGGGATAAAAGCACTATTGGAGATAAAGCCGCTTTATTAGATCCTCAAGGAATAGAGCGTTTGTATATTGAGTTTGGACAAAACAAAGAGAATTCACTATCGAATTTGTTACGGCAAATCCTCAGTGATGGGAAGGGCACGCCGGTACCCAGCGACGGGAAGGGCACGCCGGTGCCCAGCGATGGGAAGGGCACGCCGGTACCCAGCGACGGGAAGGGTGTACCGGTACCCAGCGACGGGAAGGGTGTACCGGTACCCAGCGACGGGAAGGGTGTACCGGTACCCAGCGACGGGAAGGGTGTACCGGTACCCAGCGACGGGAAGGGTGTACCGGTACCCAGCGACGGGAAGGGTGTACCGGTACCCAGCGACGGGAAGGGTGTACCGGTACCCAGCGACGGGAAGGGTGTAC
>VSSQ01000195.1_pt1 | contig 75977 bp, 61 predicted proteins | sample 4763081 | NCBI WGS metagenome assembly VSSQ01 (sample SAMN12137344, study PRJNA551015) | bioreactor metagenome | isolation source: SDC9 anaerobic chlorinated ethene degrading culture | place: USA: Knoxville, Tennesee | collected 2015-01-01
CAGAGCATTAGAAGCCATAATCTTCCAACTTACAGATTAGTCGGATAATAGTGATAATTATTGCAAAACTCCTGGAAAATCTTCAATGAATCTGACTTGTATAAGCATGGCGTAAACAATTTGCACTGAAAGCGGGTAAACCTGTTTGATGCAAGCTTCTAATAATCAGGTATATATTTGTCCGCACCGTTAATCAGGAAATGGTCCAGATTTATTCACTGTTGGCAGGCATAACCAGGGGAGGCGGGTTTATTTTATCGCTTACCGTAAATGCATTGGGATAATCTGCCTTTATATTTTGCAAAAACCCTTCTGCTTCCAGCCTGGTCCTGAAATCACCTACCCTTACACGATAGTAAGGTTCTTTAAATGATAAATAGGCTTTTACCTCCTGATAACGCGATGAAAAACGGTTGAGTGCTTCGGTTGCCCTGCGTTTTGAATTGGTTCCCGAATCAAAGAAAATTTGTATTCTCCACCCGTCAAGTGTGCTCTGGTGCCTGTTCAGGTATTTATGCTTTTCGATCAGCAGATCGATGCGCTCGTCCCCGATAATCTGAACCCGCCCCTGCTGGGCAAAAGCAATAAACCCCCAAAGGGTGAATGATATAATTAAAGTAACAAGCCGCATGAATGATTAACGCGTTGAGATCGAGTATATTTCTTTTGGCTGAATACTGAGTACAGGCACGGGAGAGTGATTGACCATTTGCTGGGCATAAGGGCCAAGCAGAATGTTCGATGCAGTTGTCTCCTGTTCGGTCATGATGGCAATCAGGTCGGCATTCACCTTCCGTGCATAATCAATGGAAATATTGGTGATGTTGTCAGCCTGCAGGCTCTCGATGTAGTGGTTGATTCCGGCATCCGTCATATATTTCTGCACCTGGCGGGCGTAATTGTCAACTTTTCGCTGAACAGCCTTGATTGAGGTGGAATATAAGGCCAGAATATGAATATCGGCATTGAATAATTTTGCCAGTTCTACTGTAAAAGGAACTTTCTGACGGGTGTCGAGGGTGCTGTCGATGGGCAAAACGATGCTTTTAATGCCTTCAGGGCCAATATTGAAATCGTATCTGACGGTAATAACAGGGCATGGGGCATACGAAACAATCCGGTAAGCATTGCTGCCGATCCAGAATTCCTCATAACCGGTCACCCCGTGAGTGCCGGCAATAATCAGGGATGCATCGTTATATTTAGCCTGATTGGCGATTTCCTGGTAAACCTTTCCTTTGCGAAGTTTGTAAGATAATTTGCCATGTTTGAGCTGCCCTTTTTTCGACTTCATGATCTCTTCCATATTCTTAATGGCTTCCTCACGGAATTCGTTCACTTCCGCCGAAAAGGCAAAGTCCTGGTTCGTATGGCTGTCAACCCACACCATCATGACGTTACTTTTTACATGGTTGGCGAAAGCAATGGCATAATCGAGGGCATGCAGTGAGCCCTTCGAGAAATCAATGGCAACAACTATCTCTTTCATGGCATGTTGGGATTGAAATGACCGGCACTGTTATCTGGGGCTAAGGTATGGAATTTTATTGGAATGAAACCGGCATTGATTATCAAAATAATTTTGCCTGAATGGCTGTTACGTCATGCCCTCTGAAAGCCTTTAGCGGTAAACGGAAAAAGTGCGGGGGTCTGAAGAACATGGAATCCACCCGGATTTTGCAGTGTTCAATTGAACCATCTCTTACGGTATCAACCGGATGTTGTCTGTGAAATTATTGTTCCTCTCAGGTTATCCTGAACAGGGGCCGGCATCAATATCCATTTATTCTTTACCTTTGTCATTCCATAAAATCAGAAGATGAACACGAACCTTGATGCCACTGCTGAACACCTGAGCGCTGCCGAGCGTGAAATAGAAAAGGTGCTCCGTCCGGGTGACTTTGCCGACTTCTCGGGGCAGCCCGGTGTGGTGGAGAACCTCAGGGTTTTTGTGCAGGCTGCCAGGTTGCGGGGAGAGTCCCTGGATCATGTTTTGCTGCATGGCCCTCCCGGACTGGGCAAGACCACCCTTTCGCACATCATTGCCAACGAAATGGGTGTCAATATCCGCATCACTTCGGGGCCGGTGCTCGACAAACCCGGAGACCTTGCCGGATTGCTCACCAACCTGGAACCAAATGACATATTGTTTATCGATGAAATTCACCGGCTCAGTCCGGTGGTGGAAGAGTACCTCTATTCGGCCATGGAGGATTACCGGATTGATATTATGATAGAAACCGGTCCCAATGCCCGCAGTGTGCAGATACAACTCAGCCCTTTCACCCTTGTTGGCGCCACCACACGTTCGGGATTACTCACCGCCCCCCTGCGGTCCCGTTTCGGCATCAATGCAAGGCTTTCTTATTACGATGCTGCAATACTCGAAAAAATTATCATGCGCTCCTGCGGGATTCTGAAGGTTGACATCTCCCCTGATGCAGCTTCCGAAATCGCGCGACGGAGCAGGGGAACGCCCCGTATTGCCAATCTGTTGCTGCGCAGGGTGCGCGATTTTGCCCAGATTAAGGGCAATGGTTCCATCGACCTGAAAATTGCTCAATTTGCCCTGTCGGCATTGCTGGTCGATAAAAACGGACTGGATGAAATGGATAACCGGATCCTGGCGACCATCATCGACAAGTTCCGTGGCGGGCCGGTCGGACTTACAACCATAGCCACCGCGGTGGGCGAAGATCCGGGTACCATCGAAGAGGTGTATGAACCTTTCCTGATTCAGGAAGGTTATCTTATGCGCACACCCCGTGGCAGGGAGGCAACCCCCATGGCATACTCCCACCTGGGGAAGATTAAACCGGGCAATCAGGCTGAATTATTCTGACCCGGACTGATTCTCCGCAATTACTTTTCCGGAGTGATTCTTAATTAACGGGAATTTGTCTGAAAATCGCTTTTGAAGAATGGTTAAGCCGCCGGATGGCATGGCATTGCTGACTGTTTATTTCACATTTTATGATTATTTGATGGTTTTGCGTGGATATTGCTTTTAATCAGCCGGTTGATATGAATCTCAGGACCGAACTTACACAACTGATCAAAACCAAAGCCGGGGAGCTGGGTTTCTCTTTCTGCGGCATCAGCAGGGCCAGGCGACTGGATGAGGAAGCGCCGCGGCTGGATAAATGGCTGAAGGAAGGCCGGCACGGAAAAATGACTTACATGGAAAACCATTTCGACAAAAGACTCGACCCACGCCTGCTGTTGGAGGGTGCCCGTTCGGTGGTTTCGCTGATGATGAACTATTATCCCGCCGGAGCAGAGCAGTATGTTTCGCCCCTGAAAGTCTCAAAATACGCCTGGGGCGAAGACTACCACACGGTTATCAGGGAAAGGCTTTACGTGTTGACCGGGCTGCTGCAGGAGAAGGCGGGGGAATTTAATTTCAGGGTTTTCACCGATTCGGCCCCGGTGCTCGACAGGGCCTGGGCGGTAAATGCCGGCCTGGGCTGGATTGGTAACAATTCCATGATGATTACCCGCCGGCATGGCTCCTTTTTCTTTATTGCAGAAATAATCACCGATCTGGAATTTGACTATGATGCACCTTTCGGCGGAAACTATTGCGGCGACTGTACCCGCTGCATCGATGCATGCCCTACGGGAGCCATCACCGGCCCCCGTCACCTGGACGCTTCCAGGTGCATTTCCTATCTGACTATTGAACTGAAAGATGATATTCCTGCCGAATTCAATGGAAAAGTAAATGGATGGATCTTCGGTTGTGATGTATGTCAGGACGTTTGCCCCTGGAACCGGTTTTCGCTGACCAATAAGGAAGCGCGGTTCAGCCCGGCGGGCGTATGGGTGGAATGGAGCCGCGATGTCTGGGAACAACTGGAGAAACCTGTTTTCGGAGAAATATTCGGGAAATCCGCGCTGAAGCGGGCGGGTTTTAAGAAACTGAAAAACAATGTTACCTTTGCCGGTCATTCTTTCATTGATGAATCAGGATATGGAAAAGACAGCGATTGAGATCAATTCTGAAATCGGGATGCTGGAGGGGGTAATCATTCACTCTCCGGGGAGCGAAGTGGAAAATATGACACCCAATATGGTTCAGCGGGCGCTTTACAGCGATATCCTGAACCTGACCGTGGCCGGAAAGGAATACAGCCAGTTCAGAGGCGTGCTTGAAAAATATACAACGGTTTATGAAGTGCGCAACCTCCTTTGCCGGATACTGGAAAACGAAAAAGTGAAGTCAGGGCTGGTCAGCAGAATTGCTGATCACGAACGGGTGGACACCCTGCGCGATGAACTGCTCGAGATGGATGCAGTTACCCTCACTTCTGCCCTGATCGAAGGGGTGGAGCTCAGGCGCGACAACCTTTCGCGTTTCCTCAGCAAGGAACGCTTTGAACTGGAGCCACTGCATAATTTTTTCTATACCCGCGATGCCTCCATTTCGATCGGTGATCAGGTTTTTATCAGCAAGATGGCCAGCCGTGTGCGCGACAGGGAGTCGATGATTATGGAAGCCATTTTCGATTATCACCCTGCATTCTCCACCCAAACGGTCAATCCCCTTTCGAGCAGGCACCTCTGCAAGGACTTCAGTTTCGAAGGCGGAGATTTTCTGGTTGCCCGCGAAGATATCGTACTGGTAGGTACCGGATCACGCACAACCCCCAAAGCCATTGATTTTTTGGTTGACCATTACAAAGCCGAGCGAAAGACCAGGCACATTATTGTGCAGGAGTTGCCTTACGAGCCGGAATCGTTCATTCACCTTGACATGGTATTTACCTTTCTCGACAAGGATATCTGCATGATTTATGAACCGCTGATCATGCACTCCAGCCGTTTTCTTACCATTCATATCACCATTGACAACGGCAAAGTGAAAATTGCCGAGGAGCTGAACATCCCTGCCGCTTTGCGCGGCCTGGGTATGGATATCAGGACCATTAACTGCGGCGGCGCCGACGATGTGGTAATGCAGGAGCGCGAACAATGGCACAGCGGGGCAAATTTCTTTGCCCTGGGTCCCGGCAAAGTAATGGGCTACGGCAGAAATATCTATACCCTTGAAGAGATGGACAAGCATGGTTTTGCTGTGCTCAAGGCCAGGGATGTGATCGCCGGAAAGGCTGACATGCATGATTACGAAAAATGTGTCATTGCCATTGAGGGTGCTGAATTGTCGCGGGGTGGCGGAGGCTGCCGCTGCATGACCATGCCGGTTCGAAGAGCGCCCGTGGAGTGGTAGGCTTTTAATGATTGCTGAGAAATTGTCTCGCAAGTGAAAAATGGGAATCCAAATATCTGTTCTATGAAACGACTATCCAAAATTTTAACCATGACAATGCTGACAGGCCTGATGATCACCGGAAACACAAGCGCTGAAGCCCGGAAAGGTGCCTCAGGCGAATTTCGCGTTGATTTTGAGAAGTACAGGCTCGACAACGGCCTGGAAGTAGTACTACACCAGGATCACAGCGATCCGATTGTGGCTGTGGCCATCCTTTATCATGTGGGATCCAGCAGAGAAAAAGCCGGAAAGACCGGTTTTGCGCATTTCTTTGAGCACATGCTTTTCCAGAATTCCGAAAATGTCGGCAAAGGCGAGTTTTTCCGCAAAATTGACGATCTTGGCGGAACCTTCAACGGCGGAACCTGGAACGACGGAACCGTTTATTACGAGGTGGTTCCGAAAGATGCCCTCGAAAAAATCCTGTGGATGGAAAGCGACCGCATGGGATTTCTGATCAATACCGTAACCCAGCTCGCCCTGGAACGTGAAAAAGACATTGTAATCAACGAGAAACGCCAGCGGGTTGATAACCAGCCATACGGACATACCGGTTATGTTATTGACAAAAACCTTTATGGCGATGGTCATCCCTATTCCTGGCAGGTCATCGGATCGATGGACGATATCAGGGCTGCCACCCTCGATGATGTCCGTGAGTTTTACGATAAGTACTATGGGGTGAACAACGCTACCATGGTGATTGCCGGTGATTTTGATGCTGCAGAAGTCAGGAAGTTGATAGACAGGTATTTTGGTGAGTTCAAAGCCCGCACAAAGCCGGAACCATTCCGCCCTATGCCTGCGAGGCTTACTGAAACCATGAAGTTTTTTCACGAGGACAACTTCGCAAAACTGCCGGAGCTTAACATGATTTTCCCCACGGTGGAAAATTATCATCCGGATGCCTATGCCCTGGAAATTCTCGCCGACCTTCTGGCAGATGGCAAGAAGGCCCCCTTATATAAAGAGGTTGTTGAAAAGAGAAAGCTGGCGCCAAGATTGTCGGTTTACAACAATCCGATGGAGCTGGCCGGGAAGTTTAACATCACCGTGCGGGCTTTCGAAGGGGTTAACCTGAATGATGTATATGATGCCCTGATGGAGGGTTTCAGGCAATTCGAACTGAACGGCTTTACCGAAAGTGATCTTCAGCGCATCAAAAACCTGCGCGAAACGGCTTTCTACAACAGTATTTCGAGCCTGCTGGGAAAATCATTCCAGCTGTCACAGGCCAATGTTTTCGGGGGTGATCCCTCACGTATGATGGAAGAGGTCAGATTGCTGAATGCGGTGACCATGAGCGATGTACTCCGGGTATACGAAAAATACCTCAAGGATGAGAAGTATCTGGCTACCAGCTTTGTCCCCAGGGGCAAGACTGAACTCGCCCTGGCCGGATCACAAAGGGCTGAAGTAGTGGAAGAAGCCATTGAAGATACCGGTTCCCAGGCTGCCGGCATGGAAGAGACAGAGGAAGATTATCCGCGCACCCCGACCACTTTCGACCGTACGGTTGAACCCCCGCTCGGCCCGGCCCCGTTATTGAAAACGCCCGATGTTTATACACTTGCAATGAACAATGGCCTGAAGATTTTTGGCATTGAAAGCACCGAGTTGCCACTGGTACAATTCAGCATACGGATCAAAGGCGGACAGTTACTTGACGATCCCGCCAAACCGGGCGTTGCCAGGCTTGTTGCCGAAATGCTGATGGAAGGTACACGCAACCGCACCCCCGAAGAACTTGAAGAAGCCATCGGTCAGCTGGGCGCCACCATCAACGTGAATGCATCGGCTGAATTTATTACGATAACGGCTAATTGCCTGGTGAGGAACTATGATGCCGTTCGCAAACTTGTTGAGGAAATCCTGCTGGAACCCCGCTGGGACGAGGCGGAATTTGATCGCATAAAACAGTCGACCTATGGGATTATTGCTCAGCGCAACGCCAATCCGAATGCCATTGCCGGGAATGTCTTCTATAAAAAATTGTATGGTGATGCTCATGTACTAGGCCGTCCCATTACCGGAACTGTGGAGTCGGTGAAGGATATTACGCTTGATGACCTGAAAGACTATTATAAACGCAATTTTACCCCTTCACTGGCAAGTGTGCATATAGCCGGAGACCTGAAGCGCGATCGCGCCCTGGAATCCGTCGGCCGCCTGGGTTCAGTATGGGCTCCGCGGGAAGTAAAATTGCCCCTTAATACCCTTCCTTCGAAGGTTGAATCGCCCAGACTCTATTTTGTAGATATCCCCGATGCCAAACAATCGGTGATCATGATCGGTTCCCTTGCCATGCAACGCAATGATCCTGAATTTTTTCCCGCAACTTTTGTGAATTATAAACTTGGTGATGGTTCAGGCTCGAAGTTGTTTGGTGTGCTCAGGCTTGAAAAAGGTTACACCTACGGAGCCTATTCATTCTTTATGCCCAGGGTTGTGAACGGCCCGTTTGTCGCCAGTTCCAGCGTTCAGTCAATGTATACCCTTGAATCGGTGAATTTGTTCAGGGAAATCCTTGGTTCGTATGGCAAAGAATACAGTTCAGACGACCTTGAGATTACCCGCAATGCAATGATCAGGGGCAATGCCGGTAAGTTTGAAACCATCAACAGCCTGATGGGCATGTTACAGGAAATCAGCACCTTCGATCTACCTGTCGATTATGTGAAGAAAGAAGAGGCCGTTGCCGGAAAGATCACCCTTGATGAGGCGAAATCGATCTATGCGCGTTATGTTCAGCCTGAAAAAATGGTTTATGTGGTGGTCGGCGATGCCCGCACCCAGCTTGACCGGTTGAAAGAAGCCGGTCTCGGCGAGCCTTTGCTTGTTGACATTGAAGGCAACCCGGTGAAATTGTAAAATTGCAGGGTTTATCTGTAAAAAGCGCACGGCTTACCGGACCCCGGGGCCGTGCGTTTTATTTTCAACACATAAAAATTTTCGTGATTCTCAGATAGTCCCGCCCGGGACTTCGCCTTGTTATTTACGACGATCAGTATAGTACATCAATCCCATCAGCAAAGATATACTCACCACTGCCCTGAGGGTATAGATCAGGGCAAGTTCCCCGTCAACGGAAAGGAGCGCCAGCAGCGCAGTTAGCAGCATACCGCCCCAGATCAGGTAACTTTCATGATTTTCTCCTGTGCGCAGCATGCGGTTTACAACCGGGAAGTAAGCAATTACAAGGATTCCCTGAACCAGCAGATTGGTAATCAGATGTTTACGGGTTATCAGCCAGAAGGCAATGATCATGGCTACCGCTCCGAGGCAAAACAAATCAAAACGGTTAAAGCGGGTGGTGTGATCGCCGAACAGAATTATGGAAACGGTCACAGCACTTACAAAGAGCAGGTCGGTGGTGTTGAGTACGTTATCCCATATACTGTGCGAATCTTCCCTGATATAAGTAAAAAGGCTCATACCCACAGCCAGGGTGAAGAAAACCCACATGGCCAGCGATGGCCTGATTTTGTTTTTGGAAATCAGCCGGTAATAATATACTGCGAGTGTCAGGTTCAGGGCCGAAACTGCAAAAACAGAGAACAATTTCATCAGGTAAATTATGATGTTTGATGGATTACAGACCTGCCAGCCTGTCTATTTGCATATCTGATCCAGTACTGCGGCTACCTGTGCTTCAAGATCGGCGATTGTCTGATCATTGCTGAATACAAAATCAGCCATTTTTATACATCTGTACAGATTCTGATGATTGGGATCTTCAGAGGTCATTTCACGTGCCTCGTTGGCCCGGAAGGTTTCATAGTCGATCCGGTCTGTTTCCGAGTTACGGGCGGTAATACGGGTATAGCGTGTATAAGGGTCGGCATCCACCGCAAAAAGATAAAAACTGCCTTTTGCTTTGAGTGAAAGCACTTCACCCGGGGTACGGATGCTTTCAATTACACAATTTTTACCGGTTAGCCTGGCTTCTTCAAATAGGCAGTCAACAATATAGCTGGGCGAATGGGCGGCACGCAGCTCATTGGCAACAATCACCATACTATCGCGGTTTACGGGCATGCCCCGCTTTTCAATTTCACGGCTGATAAAACCCCGTACCGAAAAATGAACAAACCCGCGCTCTCTGATCAGGTAATCCACTATCGTGCCTTTGCCTGCACCCAGGGTGCCCGTAATGCCTAAGATGATCATAATAAAATTAGCTTGATGGCAGGTGCAAAGGTATGAATTGGAAGGATTAATCTGAGAGAAAGTGAGGTTGAGGTTAAGGTTATGCTTCGGCTTGGTTCGGCTGCGCTCACCAACCGTCGCTCAGCAACCAAGGTTGAGGTTAAGGTTGAGGTTAAGGCTAAGGTTAAGGTTGAGATTTTGATTATTGCGCAATCCGCCATCCGCCATCCGCCATCCGAAATTGTTATTCCTTCACTTTCTCAATCAATACAACAACTTGTTATAGGGGTACCTGACAATATGTATATCGTGAACGGTTCTGTAGAGCGCGTTTCTGAATTCTTCGAGGTGGAGTTTTTTTGTCGCGGAGATAAATTGGGCAGGACTGTTAACCTTGGCGATCCAGGTGCGTTTGAGCTCTTCGAGGGTCACATTTTCGCGGGTTGCAGGGCTCAGGTCGGTTTCGTCTTTTTCCACAAAAGTATACGCATCCACCTTGTTGAAAACCATCATCACCGGTTTATCGCCGGCCTTGATTTCGGAAAGTGTCTGATTGACCACCTCAATCTGGTCTTCAAAGCCCGGATGCGAGATATCCACCACATGCAGCAACAGGTCGGCCTCCCGCACTTCGTCGAGGGTAGATTTAAAGGATTCTACCAGCCCGTGCGGGAGTTTGCGGATAAAGCCGACGGTATCGGTAAGCAGGAACGGCAGGTTGTCGATTACCACTTTGCGCACCGTGGTGTCGAGGGTGGCGAAAAGCTTGTTTTCGGCAAACACGTCCGATTTGCTCAACAGGTTCATCAGGGTGGATTTGCCCACGTTGGTATAGCCGATCAGGGCAACCCTTACCAGCCTTTCGCGACCGGAGCGCTGGGTGATTTTCTGTTTGTCGATGTCTTTCAGTTTCTCCTTGAGCAGGGCGATCTTATCACGGATTATCCGGCGGTCGGTTTCAATTTCCTTTTCACCCGGGCCGCGCATGCCGATACCTCCGCGTTGCTTTTCGAGATGCGTCCACATCCGTGAAAGGCGGGGAAGCAGGTACTGGTACTGGGCAAGTTCAACCTGGGTGCGGGCTGTGGCAGTGCGCGCCCGGCGGGCAAATATGTCAAGAATCAGTGTGGTACGGTCAAGCACCTTGCACTGCAGTTCTTTTTCGATGTTTCTGAGCTGGGAGGGACTTAACTCATCATCAAATACGACAGTGCCAACGTTTTCGACTGTGATGAAGGCCTTAATCTCTTCCAGTTTGCCCGATCCGACAAAAGTACGGGTATCTGGCTTCTCCAGTTTCTGGATAAAGCGTTTCACGGCCGTTCCGCCGGCGGTTTCAAACAGGAATTCCAGTTCGTCAAGGGTTTCGTGCACCCTTGCTTCATCCTGGCGAAAGGTAATCAATCCGACAAGTACGGCGGTTTCTGTAATATGGGTGATTTCGATCATGCAGAGATTTTAGCGGGTGCAAAGATAATGGAATTGCGCGCATTACATAAAGCGCAATGAACGGAGTCAGTAAGCGGAATGAACGGAGAATTAATGATTGCTACCCGATTTTACAAACCCGGCATCCCTTTGAATGCTTTATTGCTCATCGCCCCGGCTCATTACATTGGTTTGTATCTGAATGGACTGTTCGTGCACCAGTTGAAGCAGTGCTGCCAGGAAACGCGTATCTAATCCGGCCTTATTTCCCTTTTTTATGCGGTCGGCAAACAGTTCTTTCCATCGTTGAAGCTGCAGGATGGTGATGTTGTGGGCATATTTATAACGGCCCATTTCTTCAGCTATATTCATGCGTTTTGCCAGCAGACGGATCATTTCATAATCGATCAGGTCAACCTCGTGGCGGAGTTCCTCCAGGTTTCTTTCAAATTCACGGTTGCCTTTTTGTTCCCTGAGAATCAGATGATTCAGTATTTCGCCAAGCGATTCAGGGGTAACCTGCTGCACCGGGTCGGTCCAGGCCTTGTCGGGATCGGGATGGGTCTCTATCATCAACCCGTCCATTTCCAGATCCATGGCCTGCTGCGAAACCTGCTGTATCAGAGATCGGTTTCCGCTGATATGGCTGGGGTCGCACAGCATTGGCAGCCCGGGCATCTGCCGCATCAACTCAATGGGAATTTCCCACAGAGGAGCATTGCGGTATTGTGTTTTTTCTGACTGATAAAAACCCCGGTGAATGGCTGCTATGCGGGTGATGCCGTTTTTGTGCAGCCGTTCTATGGCTCCCATCCAAAGTTTCAGGTCCGGATTTACCGGGTTTTTAACCATCACCGGTATATCCACCCCGGCCAGGCTTTCGGCCAGCTCCTGCATAGAGAAGGGGTTCACTACCGTGCGGGCGCCTATCCATAAAATATCAATCTCATGGGCAAGCGCATCTTTCACGTGATCGGGCCTGGCAACCTCAACCGTAGTAAGCAGGCCGGTTTCCTCTTTCACCCGTTTCATCCATACCAGCCCTGCCGTTCCGATACCTTCAAACAAGCCGGGTCTGGTTCTGGGCTTCCAGATCCCGGCCCGAAACACGCTGACACCCGGTTGTCTGGCAAGGGCCTGAGCGGTTTGCAACACCTGCGCCTCCGATTCGGCACTGCAAGGCCCGGCAATTACCAGCGGGCGATGGCAGCCGGGGATCCAGGATTGAAGGGGAGGGAAGTTCATCGGATAAATTTTATGCAAAAATACCAATTCCGCATGAAACAGACGGATATCCCGGGATGATAATTAAATTCCGGGAAGCATCCACGGAGGCTGCTTTCCCGGAAGAAGAACTGAAATTCTGCCGGATCTCTTAACCATCGCGATTACATGGCAATGGATATCAGATTTAAGATCCGGCTGCTCTTGATGATATATTTCTGAGAAGCGTCAGAAAATAATACCGATGGTCAGGCTAAGCGCCTTGGTATGATAATCTTCCGGCTGAAAGTTAACTTCAGATAAGCCCATATCGTAACGCAGATCAGCCTGTAAGGTTAATTTCTTCACCGGAAAAGTAACACCCATGCCCAAAACCAAACCCAGGTCGGGATCTTTGTCAACTCCGCTGTAACTGTCATCTTTCCATTCGCTGCTGCCATCCGGTTTATTTTGTGATTTTAACAACGCAGAAACATAAGGTCCGGCGTTAAAATACACTTTGGTATTTTCAGTCATGGAAAGGTTGGTATTGAACCTTGCCAATACCGGAATCTGCAGGTAATGATAACGACTCTGGTAAGATGTTTCAATAAACTCTGTTGTTTCATTACTGCGGCCTTTACAGATGTAGTTGAGTTCAGGCTGGACAGCAAATACGCCTTTGATTGGCGCAACAACAAAGATTCCACCGGTGTACGAGAAGTGCATCTCATCGTTATCATAAAGATCTCCGGTCTTCGCCAGCGTGCTGATGGCAAGCCCGTGGCGGGTGCCAAAAGAAACCTGTGCATACACAGGAACAGTCAGAATGATTGCCATTGTAAAAATGACCAATGCTAAGATTTTGGTTTTCATTGTTTTAGTTTTTGAATAAATTAATTTTTAAGTTAAAGTGCCGGAATAGTCGGATTATGCTTATGACCGGCATTAAGCACAAGTTTTTTAACCTTTGTGATTTGGGTCTTGTAAACCAGACAGGCCATTACAAAATAAAAGGCGGTTAGTCTCCACAGCATGGCAATTTCATGGTTGGTTTCGGATATTCCTGCCCCCAGCGAATTCATTTTTATGTAACCCAGCATGGCGTGCGACGATGGAAAGATGCTCCTCACGGCCTGCCACACAGGACTCATGTTCGACAATGGCCAGATAATACCGGAAAGGAACAACAGCGGAAACGACAAAAACAGATACAGAAGCATGGGGGTCTCCCTGTTTTTGAAAAATACAGACAGGCTTAACCCGAAAAATATGGCTGACAGCAGGTAAGGCACCATCAATGACACCATTTGACTGAAACCTGCTTTATCGGGATAGCCAAACCAGGCGGGAATTGCACCCAGCATGTAAATGCACATAACGGCATAAATTAAAAAATAGGCGGCTGATTTGCCGAGCACCATCCTGAGGGTTCCCATACGGCGCAAATCGCAGGGAATAAGTGTACCCAGCTTGTGACGTTCGCGCGCGGTGCCAGCCATAATGCCTATGGCGAGCACAAGGGTTTGCTGTATGATAAGCATGAGGGCAGCTGGTATTCCGTAAGAGGCAAATCCTCCGGCAGGGTTGGCGATGGCGTTTCCGCTGATAACAAACGGATTGCTGAAAACCACGGCTTGTCTTTCCGAAAGACCGGAATTCATAAGCCTTTTTACCTGAATGTCGTTGCCTTCTTCTATGGAAACCAACCCGGCTCCCATTACCATAGCCTTGTAATACAGAAAAAATTCCATATCGGCATACAATGACACAACCGCCTGTCTGCCCAAAGCCAGATCGGATGAGTAGGTTTTAGGAATCAGAATAATGCCTCTGTTTTCGCGCTTCCTGAACTTTTCCACAGCATCCTCCATCGAAATACATTCATACCTGATGTCCAGATCGGGTGTAGCATTGAGTTTTCTGATAAAGGCCCTGCTGTCAGCAGATTGCGACAGATCAACTACAGCCACCGGGAGATCGCGAACCACTTCGGGATAATAAATCAGCGAATACAGAAAAGGATACACCACCGGCACAATCAGCAGGAGAATGGTTACGCCCAGGTCAGATAGTAAAAGAAGCAGTTCACGCTGAAAAATGAGCGCGGTATTGCTTATTGCACTTCTGAACCTTTCGAAAGTTTTAACTAGTAAGCTCTTCATTGATTTCGGTTTTTTCAGGAGCCTAAGCCTCAGGCAGCATCTGTGATTTGAATTTTTTCAATAAAGTTCTGATAGATAAGTGCCGATTTTAACCTGAAAATAATGGCAAACGGCAACAGCAGAAACAGCAGAAACTTCAGATAAGAGGGAGCGGCATACGCAAAATCAAATCCGGCAAGTATCTGACTCTGAAAAATATGCATGTAATGCCTTACAGGAAATGCTTCTGCCCACAGCCTGAAAACTTCAGGCATATGTTCGATGGGAAAAGAAAAGCCACAAAGTGTAAGTGCCAGAATTCCGTAAAAAGCTGCCAGATTCAGGGAATGCCTCATCATGGGCAACAATCCGACGAAGAATACAGCAATTGCCTGATATGATAGCACATACAGCAATGACAACAATACCAGGTAAATTATACCTGTGTTTAAAGGAATCATCAGTACCCTGAAGAGTAAAAGGTTGGAAAACATTGTCAGGATGAAGAAAATCGCCGTATAAGGCAATAGCTTGCCTGTAAGTGCAACTGTAACAGATTTTCCTGAGATTCTGAGCCATTCCCGCGAAGTGCGCTCCTTTATTTCAATACCTATGCTGTAAACGGTAATCATCAGAATAAAAATCTGCAGCATAATGGGGAGCATAATGCTGGTAACATACACCGGATAATTGGTTTCAGGATTAAAAAGTAAATGGGCATCGGGTTTAACGGGCTGAATTGCAGCATACACCGTAACTTCATCCTGCCCCATGGCCTCGCGTTTCTGCTTGTTCACACCAGCAGAAAGTGTATGCAGGGTTACAGTTAAATCATTCTGTATCAGCCCCCCCGCAATAAGTAATCCGTTCTGGTAATAAAACCTTACCACAGGTTGTGAGCCATTCATGATATCAGCCTGCAGGTTGTGAGGCAATACCACATAACCGTAGATGTTGCCCTTTCTGAGCTCTGACAGGGCTTCATGTTCGGTGGCAGGAGTCATCACCACACTGCTTCCCGGGGTAGCATCCATGGTACGCCTGAATTTTGCCGATAATGCAGTGTGATCGTAATCAACCACAGCGATGGGCAGTTTTACCGGCACACCTTCCTTCATGAGCGACACAAAAAAAAGCAGGCTCAGCAAGGGCAAAAGCACCACCGCAAGAAAATACAACGGCCTGGATGTCATACGGTTGATCTCTCTGCCCGATACACCTGCAATAGCCTTGATGTAAGTATTCATAATCCGTATAAGATTTAGTTGCAGGCTGCTACCTGGCAGAAATGCCTTTGGCAAGTTTATTCTCAAGGCTGCTGTAATCAACCAGCACACTCATTCCCGGCAGCAGGCCTGTGCTTCCATCCACAGGTCGGGCATGAACTTCAAACGTTTTCACATCAAAACCTCCGTTGCTTTTGGTGGGTTTAAATGTGGCATAACCTGCCATGGCTTTGATGTAGCTGACCTTTAGCCTTATTTTCTTATTCCCTAAAGCGGGTACTACCGCTTCAAATTCCTTTCCTTTCTGAATAAGCTGCATTTTGTCTTCGCGTATGCTGAAGATTGCCTTTACATCTGTTAAATCCACCAGACTCATTACGGGAGCGCCGGATCCAACCAGTTCGCCGGTTTTGGGAAAAATATCTGAAACTTCGCCGTTTACCGGCGACACCAATACCGTTTCGGAAAGGTAAGCCTGGACTTCCGACACAGCTCCCCTGGCACGGTCAACCAAAGCCAAAGCAGCCTGCTTGTCTTCGGTTTCGGCGCCATTCACAGCCATGTCGTATTGTGAACGTGCTGCTTTTGAAGTAGCAACAGCAGCATTGTAAGCTGCCTCCGCTTCATCGCGTTTTTGGGCAGAAACCACACCGTCGTTGAACATATTCTGTACCCGGTCGAAGGTTTTTTTTGCGAATCCTACACCTACCTCAGCTTTTTGCCACATCTCGTAGGCGGCAGTTACCTGTTCCTGACGCGCCCCTTTGATTGCTTTTCTGTTTTGTGCCATGGCTGCACTTTCGGCAGATGAAGCCTGCATGAGTTTTGCTTCAAGTTCAGGGCTTTCCAGAATTACCAGTGTATCCCCGGCTTTTACCTGCGCGCCTTCTTCAACTAAAATTTTCTGAATCCGGGCAGGTACTTTTCCAGAAATTCTGGTTTCAGTTGCTTCAATTTCGCCCTGTAACATTTCGGGCTGAGGTTTAAGAAATAACCAACCTGCAATACTTACTAGAATTATGATTGACAGGAAAGTAATAAATGCCCCCAACATTCCGGCATTGCGTTTATTCAGCGTTTTCATTTTGGTTGTTTTTTTAAAGATTTAAGAAATTATTTGATTTTTTCAATTCCGAGGTCACCAGTGGCTTTGTATAACTCAATGGCAGCCTGCCGCTGGGCAAATATTGCCTGGTAATACTCAAGTGCCGATTGCTGGTAGCCGGTTTCTGCAGCCAGACGTTCGGTTATGCTTATCTGGCCTTCATTGTAGGATTTTGATGCCATTTCCAGCGCTTTTTGAGCAACGGCTTTCTCTTTGCTTTTCAGAATTACCTGTGCATTGGCTGTTTCTAATGCCGAAGTGGTTCTGGTAAGGTTGAGTTCCAGCAGTTCGCGTGCTTCTTCCAGGGCATTGGCTGCCTTTTTTACTTCAAGCTTAGCCAGTTTGACTTTCGAACTACCTCCGGATAAATCGAAAATGTCCCATTTGAAGCCTACCCCTGCCATAAATGCCGGTCCCAGTGTCATTGAATTTATATCTGCACCAATATTCATGGGCGATTTGAAATTAGCTTCTGCATTAAAAATGTTATCGTAGCGGGCAGATGCAAACGCTTGTACTTTTGGCAGGTAATGCGACTTTTCGGCACCTAGCATATATTTTTGCGCCTGCAAACCCGATTCAAGAGCCATCAATTCAGGACGATTGGCAATTTCAGATGCATTCACCGCCGGAAGTAAGGGCTGAAGATCAGGAAACATATTGTAAAAGCGACTGGATGGCTGTCCTGTGAGCCTGGCAAGGTTTTGTGACAGCAGCAGCTTTTTCCCTTCAAAATCTGCTTTCTTTGCATCAAGTGCAGCTTGGGCGGCGGCAATTCGCAAAGTATCGTATGCCGTGGCAAAGCCATTTCGCAGGGCTGAGGTGGCAAAGCGCTTTTCGGCTTCAAGCCTGCGCGATGATTCATCAATCAACAAACCTGACTGGTCCAGAAGTGTCAGTTGGTCGTAAGCAGCGATCACTTCGGCAATCAGATCGGCTGTACTTTTGCGCGAAAGTTGTAGCTGTGCCGCAGCTTTTTCGGCAAGTGCCTGAGAAATCCGGGGAACTTTTCCACCACTGAATAGCAACATGCTGGCAGTTACATCCACTCCAAAATAATTGCCTGAAAAATCACCTTCAATTTCTTTGCTGAAAGCCGGCAATGCCATTCCCTGAGAAGCAAGTAACTGCTCCAGTTGCATCAACTCGCCGGTTAGTCCAGCCAGGCCGGGAAACATTTGCGGAAAAGCAGGGCTTTGCATAAACTGGCTGATTTTCCCGAAGCTTTCAAATCCGGTGATGTCGCCCAATTCAGTATTAAGCGGCGATTTGGCAAAAACATATTTGCCACCGGCTTCAAGCTTTGGGTAATAAGAATTCCTGACCGCTTTGCGCTGCTGCAGGGTGATTTCCCTGTCAATTTGATTTGCAGCCAGTTTACGGTCTTTTTCAACGGAAAGCCTGATGAGTTCGGTAAGTTCCGGAGAAAGCCCGCTGATTTGTGCCTTAATTATCACTGGCTGGCAGAACAGCAGTAAAAGCAGGCTTATTTGCAAAACAGTTTTTTTCATAATTCAACGTTGGTTAATCATTGTTTGGTTTTACTCTGTGTTTTTCAATCAAAAAAAAAATTTTTTGACTGTTTTAGTTTTTGACTGTTTTAGTTTTTTAGTCGATATAGTTGTAAAAAAAATCAGCGGCGTACCAGACCGTAAAAAAGAATATTAATCAGGTCGTCGAGGCGTTTTTCCATATCGAAATCGGCATTATTCTGCCAGAACATCGGAATTTCAAGTCCTTTCATGGCAGTGACAATAGCAATGGCAGCCAGGCGGGTGTTTTCTATATTGAATTCCATTTTTTCGGCACCTTCCTTCAGGATGGCTTCCACCATTGAAATTTCCTCATCGTCATATTTTTTACGGATGTTTTCCACAAAATCGAGATGGCTCAGGTATTCGCTCCTGATCGCATCGTAATAATTGGCCAGCTTTTTAAGCGTATTCATCCGCACAAGCACATAAACCTTTAGTTTCTCCCTTGGGTCGCTGATGGGTTTGATTGCTTCCTGTAATTCCCGCTTGAGCATGGATGCCTCTTTTTCGACGACAGCCTGAAAAATATCTTCTTTGCTTTCAAAATAATAGTAGATTGAACTCTTTCCTTTGCGCGAGGCAATAGCAATTTCATCCATAGTGGTTTTTTTAAAACCAAAACGGCTGAAAATCTGCCTTGCGACTGCAATGATTGAATTTTTTACTTCTTCTTTATCGAGCATGATCCGGAAATTTTCCTGATTTTGATTGCGGCTGCAAAATTACACCGGCGATTTCCGAAAAGCAAGAAAATTATCGAATATTTTAGTCGAATGGTCGAATTAAAGCAAATATACTCTCATGTACCTCATTATATGATATTTACAAATATTGAAATACCGACCATGGCTTAAAAACAGTGCTAATACAATAATTTAACCAATCGGTAAAAAGAAGGAAGATAATTCAAACAGGAAATTGTTCTTAAATCTGATGCCGGCAAAAGCAAACCTCATAAACCAAAATTGGTTTCACAACATACTTAAGCTGAATAAATTAAAAAGCCCTGCTTACAATTACATAAGCAGGGCTTTTGAGCAGGAATTGACGCAAACCTATTTCTTACTTAAGATCAGGAGTTTTTCAATTTCGTTCACCCTGTTGTATATATCATCATACTTATTTTTCAATGTAAGATTTTTGTCATTTGCTTGCTCTAGCTCCTGCTCAAGGTTTTTGATTTTCGAATCAAGCGTTTTCACAGCATTAACCAACGCCACATTTATGGCATGCATATCGAAATTCAAATAACCATCAGCCCCTTCTGCAACTGCTTCAGGTATATATTTTTGAACATCCTGAGCAATAAAACCAACATATTCAGGCGTAGAGGACAGATTAAGCGGGTTTCCGGTTTTGTATGAAAATACAACAGTTTCAAGCGCCGTGATTTCGCTGAGACCACGTTTATAAGTCCCTTTTACATTTTTAAGTCTGCCGTCCGACCAAGTTGACCAGCTTCCTCCGCCGGGCTTTGCGGCTGTTCCGTTAACCACCAGGTTAAAATTTCCTGTATTGTCGGTATTGATTCCAACGCTGCGGCCTTTGACAATCATTCCGACAAACCAGTTGGGGTCATAACCGTCGCATCGAAGCATATAGCCGCTCCCCTCCTGAATGATGAGCGCAGTTCCGTCTGTAGAGTTGGTAGAGGCGCGCATGGCAAGTCCGGCTGCATGCAGATTCTGAAAAAGTGCAGTGGCATTAGTCCCACCTGAAACATCAGAAACTACTCTCAGGCGGTTTGATCCGGGGCTGGTGGTTCCGATACCTGCGTTGCCGTTGGTGTAATAGATGTTGTTTCCGCTGCTGGTCCATTGCGTGGCCTCCCAGGTTGCGTTTCCTAAGCCATCACAGGTTAAAACACGACCTGGAGCTTCGCCCAGGTTGCGGAACTGCACTCCTCCTTGGCTTGTATATAATGCTTTCCCATTAGTGGCCCTAAAATATCCCCCATAGCCTGAGTTTGCAAGTCCCATGATGCCGGCACCTGCATTTGCTGTGCCTCTTACGCCAACGGTTATGGCCTCAGGCGGATTGGGATATTCACTTTCACCAGATCTGCCTTCCACACCTGGTGATGTTCCATAGCCTGATCCTTTTCCCAAAACCCCTGAACTGGTGGTTGAATGCGTTTCACCAAAGATGCCATGATATCCATTTGATTTTCCATGAATGGAATAATTTTCGGATGCATTATTATGAATAAAGAATGGAGTTTCAAATAAAGTAACCGCCCTGTGAAAGGGGAGTTTGAAAAGCGGATCCGGGTAATTCCCCGTCAGATCCCCTCCTGCAGGACCTGAAGGGGGGCCGCCACCTGAACCGGTCTCATCATCGGCAGGGGTCCAGGTGGTTCCGTCCCATTTCAGCACCTGTCCTGCAGTTGCTGATTGCGTTGCGATTCCTAACGGAGAAGCTGTTGTTCCGTTGCCCGATAAGGTACTATTGGTGATAGCAACCTGCGTGCCCCAGTTATCGCCGCCTCCGCCGCTTGAAGGAAGTACAACGGAGCCACCGCCGTGCGACAGGGTAAGAACTGTTCCGCTGATACTGATGGTTTGTAACTCATTGGTCGGATCGGCGTCGGCGTCATTCACGTTTTCTACATCCCTGGCAACCATGGCGTAGGGTGTACTCAGCAACTGACTGCTGCCTGATATGCTATATGCTGTACCTCCGGCAGGATCGATTTCCGTTTTAAGGAAAAGGGTGCTGTTGTCCCGGAAAAGATTGGCCGGAAACGCAACGTATTGCCCCAACTGAAGACTGATAAGCCCGCTTTCATTGGTATTCGCAATGTGCACTTCCTGCCACAGGGGAGTTGTTGAGGTTGGTGCATTCAGAATGCTCAGCCTGATGCGAATACTCTGATTGGTAACCAGATTGTTGTTTACATCGCGAACAACAGCCTGATAACTTATATTTCCCGGAATTTGTGCAATGGCATTTGTAAGGCTCATTACAAATACAAGCATTAAGGATATCTTCTTCATAATCAATGAGACTTTACGATTTTAAAAGTTTTAAGAGTTTCATTATGACGGAGAACTTTCAAGAAATAAACGGCCTGCGCTCTGAATGTCAGGTCGATTCCGGTTTCAGTGCCGGATATTTCTCCGGTTTCCAGTAATTTTCCGTTGCCCTCAAAAAATTGATAATTCAGCCCTTCAAACCGCTGGTTATCTATGCTTAATCTGAGTAAGCCAGTCGTCGGATTGGGGAATGCAGCGATTGTAAGGCTGATGGCGGGCCCGTCTTTTAATTTGGTAACAACGGAAATCTCATAAGGCTGATGAATGCCCTGGTTGGCCGAGCCGCCGGCGCCTGTGACAATGGTATAGAATACCTGTCCGGCAGACTGGGATGCAGATCCGCCGCTTCCCGCAAAGCTTGCGCCGGAAGTATTCATACTTTCATGCAGTGTTTGTGCACTGACATGAGAATAACAGAAGATAATTACCATTGATGCTTTGATCAGGAGGTTGAGGGAGCTCATTTTGCTTCATTAAAAGATGTATGTTCAGATACTTTCTGTTTCACTGTCAAAGTTGTCTGGCAGAAGCTGAATCAGCCACTGCCAGACAAATACACAGGCTATTCTTCTTCCTGTTTCGCCTCCTGCTTCTGAGCTTTGCGCTTACGGCGTTCTTCTTTTTTCTGCGGGTCGCCCTTTACTGCCTTTGTAGTGCCTTTCTCAGCGGCATCAAGGCTTTTGTCAACACCTTTGTCAATTTTTCTGTTGACACGCATTTCGGTTTTCCTGATTGCCCGGTTTTTATTCTTGTCAGCAAAGCGGTCCAGGTTCTGAGCCTGCAGCCCGCAACTCATCAGCATCAGCATGCTGAGCATAATAATCAGATTTTTCATGGTTTTATAATTTTGGATTGGACATTCTGTGATCGTGAAGGTTGTGCTGCTTTGTGGCTAATTCAGCGGGGGTTTTGGCGCCAGGTATAGTGAGCTGTATTCTGTAACCCTGTAATGGTCACCTGTCTTCCGTACCACCACCGGCCGGGGGCTGTCGGCCCCCAGTGTTTGGATAAATACTTTTATCCGTGTGCTCCCGTCGGTGGACGACATATAGCTGTACTGATTAACCTGCATCACAGAAGTATATGGAGGCGCTGCAGGGGTGTACTGGTTGGCCGGCGAGGCGCCCTGGTAATAGACGAAAGGCAGGTAGCTGAGATCTTTCAGTTTACGGGTAAGTTCTGCCACATTGCCCATCACATAACCTTCAAAATTGCCTGCTTCGCCCGAAGGGACAATGAGCGGACTGGTACAGGCTGCCGTCAGGCATTTCATGCCCTCAACTGGGTATTGCTGGTATATGCGCATGGCCACCAGTATCATCATTGCCGCACCCTGTGGCGTATGCGCTATCTGGTTGCGCAGCTCCAGGAATTTTGGCAGGGTATGGGGAATGCGGTTGATGCCTACCGAAGATTGTGCCTGCAGCTCATCGAATGAAGCTTCAGCTATGACTCCGCTGATGGTTCCGGTTACCGGATCATCATCGGGGGGAAGATTCTCAACGGGTGGTTTGTTACCGGGATCAGTATCCTTATCTTTTTTGCACGACGACAAAGCCGCGGCAAAAATGAGCAGACTGATTAAAATTATTTGTGTTGCCTTCATAGCTTAGTTCTTTTGTCGTTTATTTTCCGATGTTTTCACAACTTATTGCATGCCGGTCGCCGGCTCCGTCGTATTTCAGGGGCTGGAATTTTCCGCCGGCATAATCCTCCTGGTAAGTAACGATGTAGTATCCGCATTGTCCTGTTTTGCCTTTCACGGCAACGGCAGCCCTGATGTAGCGGTGCAGGATGGCTCCAGATATTTCATGTCGCCGGATATACCAGTCTTTATCGTAAATGGCAATTCTAAGCACTTCCGTAGCGTCCAGTCTGCCGTTTTTCCAGTCATTTGAGTTTTTCAGGGCTGTAATCATCCTGCTTTCAAGGGCCTGGTCTGATTTCTCGGCTTTGGGAAATACAGCACTGCGTGCCCCGGCATCGGCGGCACCGTCATTGAGCTGTTTTGCCATGCCTGCATATACTCCGTAATTCCCGCCTGAAAGGGTAAACTTCCCGGTGGCTGCATCATTATAATACAATTTCAGCACTACTTTGATCACATTTTCGCTGTCTTCGAGCGACGCAAGCACTTCGGCGAAGCTGGCAGGCCCATCCCATTTTTTTCCGAAGACCTTATAAGTGAATTCCGGGTTGGCGTATACTTTGGTTGTGGCCGGGTCGGGGACAAGGTCAACCACAAGGTACTTGTTATTCTTCAGCGTGCCCGAAAGTATAATATTGGCATAGGTAAGCTGCTCTTCCCGGTCCTGGGTCTGGTATGAATAAAGCGGAGGTTTCACTGAATAGAGAAACAACTCAAGGTTTACCTTCTTTTCCGGAGCCACATGGGAATAATAATCGCCAACAGTTTGCGGAAGGTAAGCCACGGCATAGATATGTTCACCGGTGGTGAACGACTGTTTCAGGTTTGCCGGATTCAGCGGGTCGACGGGCGATGAAGAAAACACAATTTCTCCCGGAGACTGCGCCATTCCGTAAATGGCGTAAAGCAGGAGGGATAGGGTGAAAAACCGTTTCATGACTTTAATTTTTTACGTGTGAAATTACTGGGCGCCATACCCGCTTACATTTCCGAATAAGCTTATGGCATCGCGCCATGGATACTTATTGGCAAACATTGTAACACTTGATTTCATGGTTCCCTGCATATTCATGCCCAGGGCTGCACGCCACTGGTTGGCGGGAGAGTTGCGGTCGAAATCGGTCTGTTCGCTGTACCGTGCATTCAGGTAACCTTCGAGGTAGGCCTTGTTTACTTTCAGCCCTTCCGGAATCTCATTTTTGTTGCCTTCAACACTGGCAATCTCCAGATCGCCGAAGTCGGATGCATCTATCCTCAGGCGGGTATTACTGGCCGGGCTGTAATGAAAATCTTTGTCCTTGTTTACAAAAAAGATGTTGTTGTCAACCTTGATCCACTCATCCTTGTTAAACCGGGTATGATCGACTCCGGCCAGGATGGAAGCGCCGACAATGTTGTGGTGTATGTTGTAAGAACACCTGGTCATAATTCTGATCCCGTAGCCCATGTCAAGAAAGTCGGCAAGACGGCTCCAGGTAAAAAGAATGGTATTGTTGGCGATTTCAACTTCGCCGCAGTTCGACATGGTGTTGGGCCCGCCGGTGCTGGCGCAGGTTCCGTAAATTTCGACAGCCGCCATTTTGTTTCCTGCAAACACATTGTTCCTTACTGTAAACTTTCCGCTGCGATGGCCGGCCTGAAGGGCAAAACTGGCTCCATTGGTAAATACACAGTTCTGGATGGTTACATCACCGCCGGTGGTGGCACTTACAAACTGCAACAGGGGCTCCCCTACCGTCGGGTTTTTATCCTTCGGCTTTTCCGTTGGCGGCATCAGCCGGCCACCTTCAATGCCATCAACTATTCCATCTGTCGGATGGTAGGCATTACGCTCTCCTCCGTCGAAAACAATATGATCGATAACAGTTCCCGCTACATCCCTGGTAAATTTAAGTACCGCTTTGCGCGTTGACCGCGCGCTCTCGTTGTCAGGCTGAATTACGGTGGGATGAAGGGCAAGGTTCTGTACCCCAAATTCTTCATCAAAACTGCCATAAAGCTTAACAGGCTTGTCACTTTCTATAAAGCCAACATTCAGCGTACCCATATACACCCCGCCTGCTATCCATATTTCAGTGCCAGGCTGTGCCACATTGATTGCTTTATCGATGTTTTTAAAGGGGGCAGATTTGCTGCCATCGTTTCTGTTGCTGCCCGAAACATTCGAAACAAATAAGACCTTTTTGCCTCCGGGCTGAGGGGTTGCTGTACTTCCGGTTTTTGTTTCAGACGACTTGCCTGTCGCGGGCGTGTCTTTCTGAACCTCGGTTAATTTTTTTGTTGCGGGCACGTTTTTCCTTACATCTTTCAGGTTTCCGGTTTGTGCCGAAACAGGAATGGCCAGTGCAATTGAAACGGCCAGTACAAAAGCGGTTCTTAATTTTTTCATTGCTGCTACTTTTTGTTTGGTTAATTGGTTGCTGTTTTTTTGTCAATCTGTGTGATGTTTTTGAGAAAGCTTTATCCGTGCATTTTAATAATCTGAGTTTGCCGCGGCTGCACGAAAAATTATACGTCCGCTTTATTGGCAATGCCCGTCCCGGGTTGGTGCCGGAATACCAGAAAAGCAGCAGCAACAGGCAGGGCACCAACCACGGGAAAGGCTATTGTTATCCGTTTTTTGAAGTACCTGAATAAATTCCGTCTCAGCGATTTGTAAAAAGCTGCCCTGACGGTTGCTGCTATAGTACAAGGTCAGGAGATGTTTTCGTAAGCGATCACCTCATCGTACATCACATGGCTGGTAATTTTGCCAAATGATCCGTCAGCATTTATGTCGCGTTCAACATTCATGCAATATAGGCGGCAGGAACCGTCATCAAACTGCGCAGCAAGTTCAGCCACGGTTTCCTGGTATTTTCTTACCACCCATTGTGTTCTCGTATTGTCGAGCCAGTTTTCGGAATGCTTGTTCTCCCAGGGTTTTACAACCGCAGCCTTCAGAATTTTGATTCCGGGTTGGTTTTGCTGAAGCGCTGATTCTGCAGCTTTCACTGCGTCTGCGGCATCCGGGCCATCGAGAACGGCCGGCCTTAAGTGAATGCGTTTGCTGCGTGCAGTTTTGCGCTCATCATTCATGCTCTGAAGCCGGGCGTAGGTATGCTTTAGTTTTTCAAATGGCGGGTCCTGCTTATCAAAGAGCCGGGCAATTTCATCGATGCGCGCTTCAAAAGACTCCAGTTCGCGCCTGCCCGTAAAGTGCGGCTTCAGCTCCGGCTGATGGAGCCAGGCAGTGTCATGATTCAGCATATCTATGCTCTCCTCAATGGATTCGGTAATTTCTCCGGCCATCTCAGCCAGTGTCTCAGCCATATTGGCCTCAAAATCGTGGATGCGCTGCGATACATCGCGGGCAAGACTCTCAAGGGTAATTGATTTTTCAGCCTGAAATACTTCGGTCGAATAACGCTCCACAGTTTCCCTGGCCTTCTGGTAATACTGCTTTTCCAGAAGCAGGCCCGGTACATTGCGGGCTGTACCGTTAAAGTAAGGAATGCTTCTGAATTCGTCTTCCCACTTCCGGCAAAGGGCCTCGTTCTGCTGCAGTACTTCGGCGCGGGACTGGTTTGCTGCCGATTTTAGGGCTGCATCTGCTTCCGCTTCTTTTTCAAGACCCGCAATCGCAGCCTGAAGTTCATGTAACTGCGGGATGTTGGTATAGGAGCCGGCAAATTTTGTATGAAAAAGATCCAGCTCTCTTTTGGCCCTTTCCAGATTTTTAGTGAGTACACTTTCGCGGATGTGTCCCAGCTGAGCTTCCACCTCAAAAGGCAGCCCGTTTCCACTTCCCGGACGGGTTGAAATACCTTTACGCTCAAGATCCTTGCGGATTTTTTCAATCTTCTGCCTGAGCGATTTTACCTGATAATCTTCGGGATTCTGTTGCGCAGCCTTTTCGGTATACTCATCTGCGCTGATCAGAAGCTCTACAGCCTCCTGATTTTTACCGCTAAACATGTTGTTCTCCGCTTTGCGCAGATAGCCTGAGGCTTCCTGAATTACTTTTCTGAAATCTTCCATTGCTGCTTTTTTAACTGTTGACCAATTATTTGTTTTCCGATGGATTTTTTTCCTTCTTTTTGAAGGCTTTTGAAACCATTCCGGCATCACGTTTTACACTTCTGGCTGTGCCGAAGATCATGGAGGGCAGGCTCAAAACCCGCCTGATTGAGTGAAGAATCTGATAAATCTGGTTCATAATATCTGTTTTTGATTGAACATTGACCGGTTAAACTATTTGGGTGAGAAGCAGGGGAGGCATACAGAGGATGGATCAGTGATGCTAAATTACCGCCGTGAGTTGGTCTGGCATATGAGTTAAAACCCCCATTTCATATAGGGGAAATAACGAAAACTACCGCCGTTAAGCTTTAAGCAAATGGGATCAAACCATCTGACAGGGTGGGTGCTGACGGATTTTGTGAGGGCTTTGCCCTGGTGATGGCGGACTGCCGGGTGGCATGGATGACCTTAATGCCGGGGTAGAAGCTTGTTGCCCGGGTTTTGGAATCTTACAGTTGGCTGGAAGGAATGGCAGGTTGTAATTTATGAAAATGCCTGCAGTCAAGGGGCAAGCTGTCTTGAAATGTATCCTGGAATATGGAATATATGGGTAATGGCGCCGGCAATTAATTACCACCGGCCTCCAGCGCCGCCTCCGCCCGTGCGGCCTCCGCCCCATGAGCCCCCGCGCGATCCTCCAGAGCCGGACCCTGACCCAGGGCTGCTTCGCTGCTTAACGGGAATAACAAACGGAACAAGCATCTTCGCCCCGCAGTGCCTGCAGGTAAACTCGCGCCGGCCGTTGCCCTGTGAGGTGTATGTTGCAGATACCAGGGTTTCCTCCCCGGTTTTGACCATGGTAAGCGTTTTGCACTTCTGACACATCCTGAAGGCCGGAGCAAGTTTGCCTTCAAAAAGGATTTTGGTGATGTGTCCTTCATCACATTGGTAAAGCCGGGTGTCGCGGCTCTTTTCCTTTATCTCAACAAGCTCGGCGGGAGAAAGGTATTCAGGATATACCTCACGCTGCAGGGGGCGGGCTTTCAGGCTGCACTGCCCGCAATCTATTGCCTGGTCTTTTAACCGGTTCAAACGCTTTTTATAGAGAAAATAATAGGGCAGAAAAGCCATCGGAAATAGTAAAATTCTGAGAATCATTGCATTGTTGGCCCCGCTGAGGTTCAGGAAACGTGAAGGGCCATCGGCCGACACCTGGTTCGCATTTTTGTTGATTTTGTACTGCACGATCACCGAAAGCAGCAGCAGGTAAATGTACATTCCGATAAATGCATTGCCCACCGGGTTGCTGAATACTTCATCATAATAGGATGCCATTCCGGGTACAATGCCGGCCATAAAATAGAGCGAAACAAAGCGGGTCAGCCTGTCGTGTCCCCAAACCACGGTTTTTGCCGGTTTGTCAGGTGCAAGCACCATCACTCCCGCTGCATTCAACTCCGTTTTAAACACGCTCTTCGTTTCAGGCGCTTTGGGCTGCTTTTTCTTTTTCCTCTGATCCGAATACAGGGCAATTCCCATTATCGCAAGCCAGACCAGCCACAGTGTCAGTTGAAAGGTATCCCACCACGGTTCATACTTCATGTGGTAGGCAACTGCGGCCTCTTTGTCCCTGTCAATCAGGATTTTCCTGATTTTTTCACTTACCTCTGTAAGGCCTTTGCCATACTGATTATCCCTGAACGCCGGCACTATATGGTTGTTGCCCAGCCTGATGAGCAAAGCATCGGGCAACTGGCCCTCTACGCCATATCCGCTGAAAAAGCGCCATTCGCGGGTGTTCATCACAATCAGCAGCATCAGCCCGTTGTTTTTTTCGCGTTGTCCCAGCCCCCAATGATTGAACAACTCAACCCCGAAACTCATGATATCCCATTTTTCACTGATTTCGTTCACGATCACAATGGCAAACTGCACACCTGTTGCCTGCTCAGTTTCCTGTAAAATGCGGTTCAGCTGCATCACGTCGGCAGGATCGAGGTTTCCGTCGGCATCCGAAACGAATTGATTGCTGATGGCGCGCTGATTGATTACCGTTTGAGGTTCCCACTGCCCCATAACATTGCCTGTTGCACAGAGCATGACTATAATCAGGATTAAAAGACTGTTTTTCATCGTTCATATGTTTTTATACCGGATGACTGTTGACCAGGCATTTCTTACTATTATAAGGTAAATGACAGGTAAACAAATGTATACATGCTGGTTATGCGTTAACAATAGCTTTCAGACGCAAGAACCTGCATGCTAAATTATAACCGTTTTCATCAGATTCGTCCGTGATCATGTTAAAATGAAAGATTTTCCTTATGGTTTATAGGGAGAATCACCCATCAACACGTGTATTTTAAGGTTGTAGGTTTGCTTATCAGATTAATTCACCCCCAAAACCACGCGTTATGAAACAATTAATCATTACAGTAGCCCTGATGGTATTTTTTGCCGGCTGCAACAATGGTCAAACCAACAAAAATCAGGAGAAAAAGATGAAAAAGCTAAACTCACTTGAATGGGCGGAAGCAGTGTACGCCATTTATGATGATTGCATTACAGAACTTGACGGACTGGTTGGCGAAAAGCCCGAACCGGATGCCGCATTAAAAGAAAAAGTTGAAACGCTGAAAGCGTCGGTGATTTCCAGGTTGTTGCCGCTGGGAGCCATGCGGGCAGAGATGCCCGAAAGCGATCAGAAATCGGCCTCGGCCCAGCTGGGTTCTAAAATGATTGGCATATCGAAGAATCCGGGTTGGGGCAGGACTCAGAACGATGCCCGTATTCATTATGCAAAATCAGATCCCGGGCTGGCTGCCCTGATTGCCTCATTCAACATTATTACCCAATATACGCAATATGAGCTCCTTAAAAAGCAGGAGCCGGCTGAAGCCGAGCGGCTGGGACTGAACTAGGATTTACGGGAAATCCGTTTATGAAGCCATGCATTCCGGACAGGAGCGCCTGGCTTTTTTTATTCAAGCAGGATAATTTTGTGCCTGATGGCGTATTTGACAAGTTCAATGGTGTTTTTCAGTCCGAGTTTTTCAAGGATGTTGGTTTTGTGATTTTCCACGGTTCTCGGGCTGATGAAAAGCCTGGCCCCGATTTCCTTGAAGCTGAGGCCGTCGCCCAGCGCCTGGATAATCTCTCTTTCGCGATCGGTAAGGGCCGGCATTCCATAGATATTTTTCAGCTCATTGATTTTCCGTTTATAGCTGCGGTAAATCACCGATGACAGGTTCTGTCCAAAGTATGGTTCTCCCTGAACTACTGCATCCATGGCGCGGAGAAGCTCATCGCCCGACGCGTCTTTGTTCATAAAACCATCCGCTCCCCGCTCCAGTGAGGTACAGATAATCTCTTCATCCATTTCTGCCGTCAGCACCAGAATTCTGCTGCCCAGCTGTTGCTTGATAAATTCAATCAGATCGAGACCCGAAACATCGGGAAGCCCGATATCGAGTAAAACCAGGTCGGGTGCAATATTCTGCGGGATAGATTTCAACCGGGCGCCATCAGCGGCCTCATACACAATCTCATAACCGTTCATTCCCCTGAGAATTGCCTTCAGGCCGTCTCTTACAATGCGGTGGTCATCAACAATGGCAACTTTTATATTCATGGGTGGCCTTTATAGTTAGTTAAACCGAAGCCATACAGCTTCTATTTTACAGTTGAATCATTATGGTGAATGTACTTCCTTTCATTTTCTGACTGCTGACAAGCAGGTGTCCCGGCAGTTTTTCAAGTAATTCACGGCTAAGCATCAGCCCGAGGCCGGCCCCTTTTTCGCCTTCAACTCCCGGTTTACTCTTAACAAATGCGCCCGGCTGCATCAGCGTTTCCGCTTCATCAGCTTCCATTCCTACGCCTTCATCACCCACGTCAATCCTGAGCATACCGTTCACTTTTGCCGCTTTTATGGTTACCGTTCCATTTTCAAAGCTGTATTTTACAGCATTCACCAGCAGGTTTCTCAAAACGGTAGTCACGATGCTGGCATCAGTGGTAACAATAAGAGTTTCGGGGCATTCTACCGCAAGCTGAAGGTTCTTGCGCCTGAGCTGTTGCTGAACGAGGGCCTCACAATCGGCTATAACCCGCCTCACGTCAAATTCAGACAGGCAGACTTTAATCAGATTCTGTTGCGAACGTGACCAGTCGAGTAAATTCCGCAGCAGCACTTTCATCGCTCCGGCAGCCGAAGATACTTCCCCTAAATAGTACCTGACTTCTTCGGGCGAAAAATTGTCGTATTGCCTGTTGAGGGTATTTACAATGCCCGAAAAACCTGACATGGAGTTTTTCAGGTCGTGAGAAACAATGGAAAACAGTTTATCCTTGGTAGTGTTCAGCAGGTTTAATTTTTCGTTGATGGCTGCCAGCTGCAACTGGGTTCTGCGCTTGATAAGGTAACGGCTGTAAAGGGTGCCGAGCAGCAATAACAAAAGCCCCGATACAATCAGCATCCCGTACTTCATGGTATTGGCTTTGTTCAGTTCAAGCTCCTGCTCCAGCTTCTCCTTTTTTACCACAGCCAGTTCCTTTTCTTTTTCTGCAGTTTCGTATTTTTTCTGCAGGCCGATGATGGTATTGGCGTTGTCTTCATTGTAGATGGAATCATTCAATGCTTCGTACTTCATTGCATATTCATAAGCACTTTTATAATCTCCGGCTTCCCCGTAGTAGTCCCTCAGACTTCCGTAATTGCTCAGAATCAGTTTGCGTAACTTCAGTGCTTTCGCCTCATCAAGGCTTTCACGTATTTGGGCAAGGGATGATTTCTTATTCTCCTTTTTCATGAGGGGACCCAGGTTCGACAGGGCAATGCTCAATCCCTGCTTGTCGTTGGTTTTTTTTGACAAGGCCAGGGCCTGATTGAAAAAGCTGATCGCACTCAGCGTATCCCCGTTGCGGCTGGCTACCAGCCCCAGGTTATTGTATGCCTGAATATGCCCGCGCTCGCTGTCATTAAGTGTTTTGATCAATATCAACGCCTCGTTGTAATGTTTTCCGGCTTCCTGCATATTGCCCTGCTCAAAGTATGTATTGCCGATGGCCATCAGGGCATTGGCCTCACTTCTTCTGTTTCCGGTTTTCCTGTGGATATTCAGTACCTGTTTGAGGTAATCATGAGAAACATCAAAATTCTTCAGTTTATTATGAATGTTGCTGAGGTTGAGCAATGCATAAGCTTTCAGATTGGTGCTCCCGATGCGGTCGGCAAATGTGAGTGCCTGGTAGAAGTAGTGATTTGCTTCGGTATAATTCCCCATCTGGTAATGCATTCCGCCTATGTTAACAAGGTTGTTGGTGATGCCCAGACTGTCATTCTCTGATTTCCTCAGCGCGAGAGAGGCCATGAAGTTGTTCAGCGCTTCCTGAAAATTATCCTGCATCATGGTCTGGCCGATTACCGTGTATGCCCTGGCGGCTGCCAGGCGGGCGCCGGCTTTCATATACCAGTCAACGGCGTTTTGCAGATTCGTGATAAAGCTTTCTGTGTTCCCTGCCGCTTTCTCAATCATGGCAGCGTTGAAATAACTGCGGCCTGCCATGCGCGGCAAACCTGCATTCATCGACAGATTCAGCATGGAATCAACAAGCCTGCGGGCTGCAACAAGCTGATTGCCCTTTAAATGCATCTCGAACTTCTCCTCCAATTTGATAATTTCCAGGGAATCGGCTTTTTGCTTTGTCGGATGGTTTTGCGCCATCAGTCCCGCCGGAGACACTCCCATGACCGGTAATAAAATGAAGAAGATCAGTCTGCCCGCCCTGCTCAGAAATTTTTTCAGCCTGGCCATAATCTGTCCGCGGATTAAATTCTGTATAAAAATATATTATTTGAATTGATTATGCAAGTTTGCTGCATAGGATTTCCGGCTTTTTAAATTCTGCCTGCCCGGAATCGCTTGAATATGTAATTTTAATCCCTGTTATGCGCTCTTCTGTCATTACTTTTTGCATTAACATGGACATTAGTTTCGGTAATTACCAGCTGCATTCAATGCGAAAAATGAAAGTATGTGAGGGCTATCCGTTCACTATCAAAATATGGATTCTTCAGGCCTGATTATGAAATGGGTTATCGATTATTGTGCCTTGCCTATGAAGCGTTTGCGGATTGCGAAGATTGCCAGTGCCAGAATAACAAGCAGTGCCGCTGCCAAACCCGTAAGGGTATTTTTTCGCTGCCTGCCTTCAAGTGCCCTGAGGGTGCTGTTAATTCTTTCGCGGTCAAAGAAGAGTGATTCGCTCAGGGTGCGGAGGGCCTGATATTTTGTCCTGAGCAAGGCAAGCTTTTCAGCCCTGATTTCTGATTGTATCGAATCATTCAGGGCCTGCAGCCTGCGGCTATATGCGTCGGCTGTTCCGGGCTTTCCCCTGCTGTTGTAATGATCGCGCAGTGCAGCATAGAACTTCAGCCTACCGTTCCTGTCACCTGCGGCAATGGCATTGCTCAAACCTCCCAGCAGGTTTTCAAGCGCGTGATCTTTCCATACTTTCGGTGGGACAATGGTACGCAAATTGGCAAGGGCAAGCTGCTCATATCCGGCATCTCCTGTTATACGGCTGATACTCAGTGTTTGTCTGAAGTAATGTCCGGCTCCGGCCGTATCTCCTTCCGCTTTGGCAATTATTCCGAGTTGAGTGTAGATCTGCGGCAGTTCATTTTCACCGGCACCGGTATTTCTGATCAGCATGAGGGCCTCTTCGAAACTTGTGCGGGCAGAGTCGGTTTTTCCTTCTTCGAAGTAGGCGGAGCCAATAGCTTTTACTATGGGGTAGGCACGCATATTGTTGCCTGCCTTCATCTGTATTGCCAGGGCTTCGCGCAGATAATCGCGCGAAACTTCAAAACGTTTCATTTTCAGATTGATTTCCCCGAGGTTGGTGAGGGCATAAGCCCTGACCCGGTCATTTTTCGTCATGCCGGCAATTTCGGCAGCCTGCCGGTAATAATTTTGAGCATCCGGCATGTTGCCACTATTATAGTGGAAATCCCCGGCATTTACCAGGTTGCCGGCCAACCCGGCACTATCACCCAGCTGTTGCCTGATCTCCAGCGAAGCAGAGAAATGTTCCAGCGCCATAACTTGGTTTCCGGGCATCATTGCCTGTCCCAGAATGGTATGTGCCATGGCTGCACCGGCTGGCTCACCCCCTTTCAGGAACCACGGGATGGACTTCTCCAGGTTTTCAGTAAAACCCTCAGTATTGTCAAGTGACTTTTCTATCATGGAAAGATTGAAATAGCCGGCAGCGACATATTTATAGATCCCGGATCTGTTTGCCAGGATGATCATTGAGTCAGCAATCGTGCGGGCTGCTCCGGTGTGCTTTGAATTGAAAAGGGAGTCAAATGCTTTCTCAAGCCTGACCAGTTCAAGTGAGTCTGCTCTTCTGCCGGGATGGTTCTCCTGTGCTGAAAGTTGGCCGGGTATTAAAAGAAAAGAAATGACTGCTGAACAAAGCAGCAATGCTTTTGTGTTTTTACAGAAGGTCTTCTCATGCATTAAACCCATCGGTGAGGTGAGCGAAATTAACCGCATAAAGATAGCGCCATGGCAGGAATCCGCCAAACAGATGCCGGCAATTTGTTCGCAATGCAACATTTTTCCAACAGTTATGGTCTCATGCCGGAGGCGGAAACCCTGCAACCCGGTATCAGTGAAATGCAAGCCCAAACAAAGGATAATAAGACGTTTAACTTCTTAAACCGGCATACTGTCTTCTGTTATTAGATAGGTGTTTTTTCATAACTTTGCCGCTGCTTTTCCCGGAGTGGAAAATCTTTTTTGTTGACAATTAAATACTTCTGAATCGGATGGAATCAATTAAAAGAACGAGGATTGCTGATATATTGTACAACTGGCAATCTATTGGTATCGGAAATACTGTTAACCTCAAAGGCTGGGTGCGTACCAAACGCGGAAATAAAAATGTTGCTTTTATTGCGCTGAACGATGGTTCCATAATTCACAGTATTCAGATTGTTGTTGAACTGGCCGGATTTGATGAGGGCTCCATGAAGCTGATTACTACGGGATCATGTATTTCTGTGAACGGTACGCTGGTTGAATCGCCCGGGCAGGGTCAGGCTGTCGAAATACAGGCTAAAGAAATAGAGGTTTATGGAACCGCTGATCCGGAAACCTATCCGCTTCAGAAGAAGGGGCATACGCTGGAATTTCTGCGCGAAATCGCCCACCTGCGTCCCCGTACCAACACCTTCGGGGCCGTGCTGCGTATGCGCCATGCCATGGCTTATGCCATCCACAAATATTTCAACGATAACGGATTTTATTACCTGCATACCCCCATCATCACCGGATCGGATGCCGAGGGGGCAGGCGCCATGTTCCGGGTAACCACGCTCGATGCGAAGAACCCGCCGCTCACCGGTACCGGTGAAGTGGACTACAGCCAGGACTTTTTCGGGAAAGCCACAAACCTCACCGTTTCAGGTCAGTTAGAGGGTGAACTGGGTGCACTGGCCTTGTCGAACATCTATACATTCGGACCTACATTCAGGGCTGAAAATTCAAACACACCCCGTCATCTGGCCGAATTCTGGATGATTGAGCCCGAGATGGCATTCTATGACATCAACGACAACATGGACCTGGCCGAGGACTTTCTGAAGTACCTGGTGCGTTATGCCCTGGAACATTGTATGGATGACCTTGAATTCCTCAACAAGATGTATGACAATGAGCTGATCGACCGGCTTAAGTTTGTTGTGGAAAACGATTTTCAGCGGCTCACCTATACCGAAGCCATTGACATCCTGAAAGGCTCGGGTCAGAAGTTTGAGTTCCCGGTTGACTGGGGCACTGACCTGCAGAGCGAACATGAGCGTTACCTGGTAGAGAAGCATTTTCAGCGTCCGGTTATCCTCACGGACTATCCCAGCCACATCAAGGCATTCTATATGAAGCAGAACGATGACGGCAAAACCGTGAGGGCGATGGATGTGCTGTTCCCGCGAATCGGAGAGATCATTGGAGGTTCGCAACGTGAGGAAGTACTCGAAAAACTGATACAGCGCTGCAGGGAAATGGAGATTCCCGAAAAGGACATCTGGTGGTACCTCGATACCCGTCGCTTTGGCACCGCACCGCATGCCGGGTTCGGGCTTGGTTTTGAGCGTATGATGCTCTTTGTTACCGGGATGGCCAATATCCGCGATGTAATCCCGTTCCCGCGCACACCGCAAAATGCCGAGTTCTGATGATGTTGTGATGTTGCAGGATTATCCGTGGAAAAAGGGTTCAGGCATTTGCCGGGAAAAGGTTCAGTACCGGAAAATTCAATAAAAAGGAACCTGAAACGTTATTGATAAAAGGGATTATTTCGTAACTTTCCCTTAAATTCGCCGGATAAAAACAGGAATTTGCATGTTAACCCAGAAACTTCAGCAGAAACTTCTCCAGAAACTGTCACCGCAGCAGATTCTGCTTATGAAACTGTTGCAGATTCCATCCATTGCCCTGGAACAAAGGATCAAACAGGAGATAGAGGAGAACCCGGCCCTTGAAGACGCGGCCGACCCCGAGATGAGTACCGATGCCGAAGAACCTTTGCCCGACACCGAACCGGATCCGGTGGAGGAGTTGGAACGTGAACGGGATGATTTCGACATTACGGATTATCTTGACGATGATGATATCCCTGCCTACCGCCTGAATTCGGGCAATACCAGCGCCGACGATGAACACCGGGAGGTTCCCTATGCTTCAGGAATCAGCTTTCACGAGATGCTTATCTCCCAACTGGGCCTGCGCCATCTCGATGAAAGACAGGTAGCCATCGCTACTTATATCATCGGAAACCTGGATGATTCCGGCTACCTTAACCGGAACCTGAGCGCCATGGTCGACGACCTGGCGTTTACACAGAATATCTCCACCAATGTGGAGGAACTGAATGAGCTGCTGAAAGTGGTTCAGGAGTTTGACCCGCCCGGAATCGGGGCCCGTGACCTGCGCGAATGCCTGCTGATTCAGCTGCGCCGGCTGGATTATACCCCCGCCGTTGAACTGGCCAAACACCTTGTTGAAAGGTATTTTGACGAGCTGACCAAGAAGCACTACGATAAAATTACCCGTAAAGCAAGGGTTACCGAAGAAGAACTGCGCGATGCGGTGAATGAAATCCTGAAACTGAATCCCAAGCCGGGGAATTCAATGGGAGAAACATCAAGGACAAATCACTACATCATGCCGGATTTCTTTGTTTACAACAAAGATGGTGATCTTGAACTTCAGGTCAACTCCAGGAATATGCCCGAACTGAGGCTTAGCCGTACTTATGTGGATATGCTTGAAACCTACGCCGAAAGCAAGTCGAAAAGTAGCAGCCAGAAAGAGGCGGTGATGTTTATAAAGCAGAAAATAGATTCTGCCAGGTGGTTTATCGATGCCATCAAACAGCGGCAGAATACCCTTTATGTAACCATGACGGCCATCATGGAATATCAACGGGATTATTTCCTTACCGGTGATGAAACCAAGCTGCGGCCGATGATCCTTAAGGATATTGCCGAGTTGGTGGGACTTGATATTTCTACCGTTTCAAGGGTCGCCAATTCTAAATATGTTCAGACTCCATTCGGGACTTTTTTGCTGAAAACCTTCTTTTCCGAATCTATGCAGACCGATTCGGGTGAGGAAGTTTCCACCCGTGAAATCAAGAAAATTCTTTCCGATTGCATTGAGGCGGAGGAAAAGGGCAAACCGCTTACCGATGAACAGTTGACTGACATCCTGAAGGAGAAAGGTTATAACATTGCCCGCCGCACTGTTGCCAAGTACCGCGAGCAACTCAACATACCGGTTGCCAGGCTCAGAAAGGAGCTTTAGTTTTCTTTATCAGGGATCTGAATTATATTTTAAACCCTTGTTCTTTACCATATTAATAATCACCCGGCAAAAAATGCTTTGCCGGGTGATTATTAATTATTGTTCAGGACTTTTGATTAAATTTTCCCTACTGCTTTAAGTTCGGCTTCAAGCTGGTCAATAAGATAATTCAACCTGTCAACTACAGCCAGCACCGGCCCGGGTGAGGTCATATCAATTCCGGCTTTTTTCAGTTGCTCAACAGGATAATCGTTTCCTCCAGATTTAAGCAAATCAAGATATTTTTCAGTTGCTTCTTTTCTTTGTGCCTCAGTGCCTGTTGTTGTCATTTGTAAAACCTGAATTGCAGCAGCATAACTTGTGGCATATTGATACACATAAAACTGCAGGTTATAAAAATGCATTACCTGAGCCCAGGCACTGTTTCTCAATTCATTTGGAGACAGAACATCTCCATTATACTTGTGATTCAAGTCCTCCATAATACCATTAAGAATACTTGCATTTACAGGCTTACCCTGCTCCACAAGCCTGTGAGCCTGCAACTCAAAATCAGCAAACTGACTCTGACGGTAAAAAGATCCCGTAAGGTTAACAATGGCCTGGTCGAGCAATGCAATCCTCTCGTGGTGATCTTTGGTATTTTTCAACAAATAATCTATCAGGATCTCTTCGTTAAAATTAGAGGCAACTTCAGCCACAAAGGTGCTGTAATGATGAGTCGAAAAAGGCTGATATGCTGACGAAAGCATTGAATGCATTGAATGCCCAAGCTCATGCGCCAGCGTTGAAACATAATTCAGGGTTTCATCATAATTAAGCAGAATATAGGGATGTGCCCCGTAAACACTCATGGAATATGCTCCTGTTTCCTTGCCTTCACCTTCGAGTACATCAATCCAACCACCTTCTAATGCAAGGTTCAGATTGTTGTTGTATTCTGCTCCAAGGGGTTTTAATGCCTGTTTTATCAGTTGGGTGGCCTCGTCAAAAGAATATTTTCTGGTATATTCACCCAGGCTTACAGATCCATCCCAGGAATTGTAATCGCTGTATCCTAACACCTTTTTTCGCAGTTCAAGATAACGCTGATAAGCTGAAGCATTCTCCTTTGCAGCATTAATAAGGTTTTCATATACCGATACCGGAATATTATTTGCGTTGAGTGAAGATTCAAGTGCGCCGGGGAATCGATATGCCCGGGCATATGCCCAATCAGATTTACAGACTGCAGATAGCAATGCTGCCATGGTATTCTCGCGGGATTTGAAATTGCTGTTAAAATCGGTATAAGCTCTCTGGCGTTCTTCCCTGTCTGTTGAAAAGGCAAGTATTTCAGACAAAACCGGATAGGTAAGGGTAACCTTTTCTCCGTTTGATCTGACAAATTCAGGAAATTTATTGTCAGATACTGCAACCTCTGTATAAATAGCCGACGGACTGTCCCCTAAAAGCGAGAAATAACTCACCAACTCCTGTTGCTCAGCCGGAAGAATATGCTCCTGAAGCCGATACCTGTTAAGAATCCCGAATTTATAAGGAGCAAATTCTTTGTCTGAATCCATCCACTTCATTACTCTTTCCTGCGGTATCTCAACCATTTCAGGGGAAACCCAGGACAACTGCTGCCCCACCTTTGCAAAGAAGGCCTGAATTGTCTGAAACCGCTCATTCACCTCCTTGTCACGCGCGTCCAGCGACCTGAGTAAATAAGGGTAGCAGAAAAGTTTTGTTCCCAGTTTACTCAACTCATCATTGGTTTTGTAGTATGCCAGCAATGCTTCAGGCGAACTGCCTAATGTGCCTTTCATTGCAGAGAGTTTTTCAAGCGAAACGTTTGCCAGTTCAAAATCCTTTTGCCAGTCATCCCATCCCGAATATATATCCGTGAGGTCCCATTTCATGTGAGCAGGGGCAGACTCCCTGTCTTTTACAGGTTGAGATGCGAAGATTGAAACCACCTGAAAAATCAGGCAAAATGAGAATAGTAAGCTTTTGTTGTTCATATGTCAGCGATTAAGTTTTCAACTCCATACCAATTTCTAAGCCACAATTTTAATTGCCTGATAATGTAAATTATACAGTCTTAATCGCAATGAATAATTCAAACAAAGTGATCGAAAAAGGACAGTAGTGGTACAAATCTGAACAATATCCACACTTTTGGCTATGCAATATGATATTTAAATGACTTTTTGAACTGATGCATATTAGATAATCCTGCTCACAAAGTTTTTCTAATTAATTACGCTGAGCAGGGTAATCCGTTATTTGTCGTGCCGGAAATATTAATTTGACACTGGTATTAAAAGAGCCTCGAAATCGCTGTGTTGCCGGTGATCGTAACCATCGGGACGCAAAAACGCCTGATAGAATATTGTCTCCGTTGTTGAAATACCTGATAAATTGAATAGCTGATTGCAAATGCTGCACCACATTAAAAGAATCCGGGCCCGGCTTTCATAAAAGCATTTATATCTGGCTTCATTCATAAATTGGAGTAATGGAGAGAAGAAGAAACCACAATGCATGACAAAGATTTCAAAGCACACAATAATCCTGGTATCAGGATGGATAATATTTGTACGTCCCTTTTAGAACCAGGTTATCTTTAAAAATTCAGGCACCAGTCAATTCAGATTTACTTCGCAGCATATCAATTTCTTATAACTGATTATAGTGTTGAATGAATCTGACCGGCTTCAGTGTTGAGCATATCTGCAAAAACAGATGGCAGCTAGTCAATTTACTTTTTTCAGGCTTATAGAATTAGTTCTTCCGGCAACTATATGGTGTTCTTTGGAGTCCCTATCCGGGTAGCTATCGGGACCATCGGGATGGAGCCTGTATGGTTTGGAATAAACAGTACATCATTTAACAAATAATCCTGAACATGCCTGACCATCCGAAGTCCGTCAACCTATAATCCTGTCACCTAAACAATCCGCTGAACTTTTTGTTAATAAAGCGTTAATAATGGGTCAGCGTCAGCAATCAGGCATTTGAAGTATTGATTTTCAAAGCTTTCGGTTCATTTACAGTCACTAACGGTTATTTATGATCAAAAAAGTTCTTGTTGCCAACCGCGGCGAAATTGCCTTCCGCATCATGCGTTCATGCCGCGAAATGGGCATATCGACCGTTGCCGTATATTCGGAAGCCGACCGTGCAGCCATGCACGTAAGGTATGCCGATGAAGCCTATCTCATAGGTCCGGCGCCTTCAGCAGAGAGTTACCTGAACATTGACCGTATCATTGAGGCTGCCAGAAAAGCCAAAGCCGATGCCATTCATCCGGGCTATGGCTTTCTCTCCGAAAATGCCGCTTTTTCGGAACGTTGCAGCAAGGAAGGCATTGAGTTTATCGGGCCTGGCCCGGATGCCATCCGCCAGATGGGCGACAAGATTACGGCGCGGAAGACCATGATTGCCGCCGGGGTGCCCGTAGTACCCGGTACCGTTGAAATGATTACCGATTATAACGAAGCCCTGAAAACCATCCGGGAAATCGGTCTGCCGGTGATGATCAAAGCCTCGGCCGGCGGAGGCGGAAAAGGGATGAGGCTGGTAAAAAGGGAGGAAGACATTGAGAGTTCGCTCCGTGGCGCCCGTTCCGAAGCAAAAACCGCATTTGGCGATGATGCCGTTTATATCGAAAAATATATTGAATCGCCTCACCATATTGAATTTCAGATACTGGCCGATAAGCACGGCAATGCCGTTCACCTTTTCGAGCGCGAGTGCTCGGTACAGCGCAGGCATCAGAAGGTGGTGGAAGAAACCCCCTCGCCCCTGCTTACCCCTGAAGTGCGGGCCGAGATGGGCGCCCATGCCGTTGCCGCAGCAAAAGCCTGTAATTACCACGGCGCCGGAACCATTGAATTTATCGTTGACGACCAACTGAACTACTACTTTCTCGAAATGAATACCCGCCTGCAGGTGGAGCATCCCATCACGGAGCGTGTGGTTGGCGTTGACCTTGTAAAGGAAATGATCAACATCGCCAATGGTTTTGAATTGCCTTTCAAACAGGATGAACTGAAGCAAAGCGGCCATTCGATTGAATGCCGCATCTATGCCGAGGATCCTGACCGCAACTTTATGCCCAGTCCGGGAACCATCCGGCATATTTCCGAGCCGCTGGGTCTTGGCGTCCGTCATGACGGATATGTTTACGAAGGCTATACCATTCCCATTTACTATGATCCCATGATCTCCAAACTGATCGTATGGGCCGGTAACCGGGAGGAGGCCATCAACAGGATGAGCAGGGCCCTCGAAGAATATAAGATCACCGGAGTGAAAACATCCATTCCGTTCCTTGCAAAAATCATGGAGGCCGAAGCCTTCAGATCAGGAAAATACAATACGCACTTTATTGAAGAGAACAGTGAATTCCTTTTCGGGAAACCAGACTGCGACGGAGTTTGTGAAGATATCGCCCTGATCTCCGCATATCTTGAATATACTTCGCGGCTGCAGCAGGTCCATTTATCTGAGAATGTAAACAAACCCACCAGCCGCTGGAAAGACCCGCAACGCTTTGCTTATATCTAAAACCGGTTCTATGTCAGTTGAAATCAATATTGAAGGGCGGAATGCCAGGGTTACCGAACTGAAACGGGAAGGCAACCTCATCACCCTGCAGGTGGATGATGAAATCTACCAGGTTGACGCCCTGAAGGTGGGTGAAGGCCTCTATTCGGTGCTTTACAAAGGAAAATCGTATAACATTGAAATGATTGATGCCGGATCGCCCCGACATTACACGGTGAATTCATTCCATAATTCCTATCAGGTGGAAGTGATAGATGCACAAACCCGTTACCGTATGAGCCGTTCAGGCGGCGATCATGGTGAAAGCGGGAATACCATTGTATCACCCATGCCTGGGAAAATTGTGAAAATTCCAGTGAAAACGGGCGATCAGGTTGAAGCTGGCCAAACGCTGATCATCGTTTCAGCCATGAAAATGGAAAGCGAATTCAAATCCAAATCGGCAGGAACCGTTAAATCGATTCATGTTTCCGAAGGCGATACGGTGGAGGCAAACAAGGTGCTGGTGGTGGTTGAAGAAGGGACGTGAAGAAGGGACGGGGGACGGCCCTTCGACTCCGCTCAGGGGCCGGGACGGGGGACGCGAAGAAGGGACGGGGGACGCCAAGAAGGGACGAGGGACGTGAAGAAGGGGCGAGGGACGCTGAAGAAGGGGCGGGAGACGGGCCTCACAAAGTTAAGGTTAGGTTTTCACGGGTTTGAAGAAGAGAAAGGGGAGGAAATTTCTAATTTTTAATTTCTAATTCTAAAATTAACACCTTAACCTTAACCTTAACCTTAATCTTAACCTAAACCTTAGCCTCAAAAAAATCCGAAGTCCGAAATCAGAAATCCGAAATCTGAAATAAAGAATATGTCAAATCTGGATGAAATTTACCGCAGGCTCGAAGAGCGCAACCGTCAGGCAGAACTGGGCGGTGGTCAGGAACGCATTGACAAACTGCATAAGACGGGCCGTAAGACCGCCCGCGAGCGGATAGAGATGTTGCTTGATCCGGGCACTTTTGTTGAATTCGACCGTTTCGTGGTGCACCGCGCCCGCGATTTCGATATGGAAAAAACCCTGATTCCGGGCGACGGCGTGGTAAGCGGTCATGGGAAAATCGACGGCAGGCTTGTATATGTTTTCGCCCAGGATTTCACCGTTTTTGGCGGCACCCTGAGCCGGGCCAATGCCGACAAGGTGATTAAAATTATGGATCTGGCGCTTAAGATGGGTGCTCCTGTGATTGGCCTGAACGATTCGGGCGGTGCCAGAATTCAGGAAGGGGTGGAAAGCCTGGCCGGTTATGCCGATATTTTCTACCGCAACGTGATGAGCAGCGGGGTTATTCCGCAAATTTCGGCCATTCTCGGTGCCTGTGCCGGAGGAGCTGTCTACAGCCCGGCCATCACCGATTTTATCCTGATGACCAAAGAATCGAGTTATATGTTCGTAACAGGGCCGGATGTGATCAAAGCGGTGACCCATGAAGAAGTGACCAAAGATGAGCTGGGCGGCGCCATGACGCACAATGCAAAAAGCGGGGTAGCGCACCTGATGGCCGAGGATGAAGAACAGGCCATGATGATGATCCGTGAGCTGATGAGTTTTCTGCCATCCAACAACATGGAGGAACCTCCTGTGGTGAAAACCACCGACGATCCCAACCGCGAAGAGGAAAAACTACAGGATATCGTACCTTTTGATCCCAACAAGCCTTACGACATGACGGAAATCATCCACAGCGTGGTGGATGATGGAAATTTCATGCAGATAATGCCGCATTACGCGCAGAATATGATTACCGGGTTCGGCCGCCTCAATGGCAAACCTGTCGGAATTGTGGCCAATCAGCCGGCTTTTCTGGCAGGAGTGCTCGACATCAACAGCTCGGTAAAAGCCGCTCGTTTTGTGCGTTTCTGCGATGCCTTCAATATACCGCTCATCACCTTCGTGGATGTACCGGGCTTCCTGCCGGGAACATCGCAGGAGTTCGGCGGCATCATCAAGCATGGGGCCAAACTGCTGTATGCCTTTGCAGAGGCGACCGTCGCGAAAATTACGGTGATTACCCGCAAAGCATATGGCGGAGCTTATGATGTGATGTCGAGCAAACACATCGGCGCCGATGTGAACTTCGCCTGGCCTACGGCTGAAATTGCCGTGATGGGCGCCGAAGGTGCGGTCAACATCATCTTCCGCGACAAGCTTACCGATGAAGATAAAGCCAAAGCTGTGAAGGATTACCGGGATGTCTTCGCCAGCCCTTACAAGGCTGCCGAACAGGGTTATATCGATGAAATCATCTATCCCAAACATACCCGCCGGAAGCTGATACAGGCGCTGGAGATGTGTTCCAACAAACGCAAAAGCAACCCACCGCGCAAACACGGAAATATTCCTTTGTAAATCAAAGGAAAATTCAATTCAGGAATTTATTACCAGGAAAAAACGTTACCCCTTCAGACTTACGACTTGTACTGCAGTTCGTTCAGGCCGCGGTATAACCCGTCTGCTGATCTGATAAGTTCCTCATGGGTCCCTTTTTCCACGATGCGGCCCTGATCCATCACCAGGATCAGATCGGCTTTGCGGATGGTCGACAGGCGGTGGGCAATTACGATAGAGGTGCGGCCTTCCATCAGTTTTTCCAGGGCGTCCTGCACCAGGCGTTCATTTTCACTATCAAGCGAAGAAGTGGCTTCGTCCAGAATCAGGATGCGCGGGTCTTTCAGTACCGCCCTGGCAATGGCGATGCGTTGCCGCTGTCCGCCCGAAAGCTGGGTGCCCCGTTCTCCCACCAGTGTATCGGGCCCCTGAGGGAATTTTGAGATAAACTCCCAGGCGTTGGCCCTTCGGGCGGCTTCCTCCACCTTCTCAGGAGATGCATCCAGGCGTCCGTAGGCGATGTTCTCGCGTATGCTGCCCCCGAAAAGAAAGATATCCTGAGGCACCACGGCCATCTGCGCCCGCAAAACCGAAAGCGGAATATTCTCTGCTTTATGTCCATCAAACGATATCTGGCCGGAAACCGGGTCATACAACCGGAGGAGCAGGTTAACCAGCGTCGACTTTCCGGCACCGCTCGGCCCTACCAGGGCAACCAGCGAACCCGGCCGGATCTCCGCACTGATGCGATCGATGACATTTACAGCGGTGCGCGAAGGATAAGCAAAACTGACTTCATCCAGCCGGATATGCCCCTTTAATAGTCCGGACGCGGGAATTTCCCCGACCTCTGCCACCGGTTCGGGTGTTTCTCCAAAAATTTCGAAAAGGTCTTCGGTGGCTCCGATAAACTTCTGCACCCTGGCAAAAACGTCGGCCAGCCCGCCGATGGTACCCCCGATAAAAACGGTATAAATCACAAAAGAGAAGAGTTCTCCGGTTGTAATTTCGCCGGATGACAGCAGGGCCGCGCCTTTCCAGATTACGGCCACCATGGTTCCGAAAATGCCGAGAATAACAAAGGATGAAAATGCGCCGCGGACACGCCCGTTTTTGATGCCGGTTTGTACAATATCTTCCGTGATTGTCCGATACCTTTTCATCTCAAAAAACTCATTGGTGAAGGTTTTTACACTTTGCACCCCCTGCAGGGTTTCCTCAACAATGGTGTTGGAATCGGCCACCTGGGCCTGAGCCTTTTTACTGAGTTTACGAATATACCTTCCAAAGAAACCTACCAGCAGGAATACTCCCGGAACTACCGCCAGCATAAAGAGGGTAAGCTTGACTGAAGTTACCGCCATCAGCACAATACCACCACTGATAATGATGATCTGCCGGATAAATTCAGCCAGCGTACTGGTGAGCGCGTCCTGGAGCAAAGTAATGTCTGAAGAGATCCTGCTGTTGAGTTCACCCACCCTGCGCTGCTGAAAAAATTTCATGGGCAGCCGGATCAGGTGGTTGAAGGTGTGCCGCCGCAGATCGGCCAGCGCCCGCTCAGCCACCTGCACAAAAAGATAAATCCTGAAGTATGAAAACAGCGACTGGGCTACCAGTACCAGCACCAGGATCAGCGCCAGCCGGTTGATCTCCGCGCCCAGCTTCCCGCTATTGCCATATTCAACCAGTTCGCCCAGCAATTTTGGAAACAACAGGCTGGTGGCGCTTGACCCGAATAAAAACAGCAATCCCAGGCCATAGGCCCACTTGTAAGGCTTCAGGTATTGAAACAGTCGCGAAAGCCGGCGCAGGCCGGGCAGGGTAATTTTGCGTTTCAGATTATCATCGCTCATCCGGATAGCGGTTTCAGAAGAATGTCACTATAACAAAAAGCTACGGGGAAAGTTGGAAGCCTGAAGTTTTACCGGATACCACAAGCTCGCCGGTATCTCATAAACCTACGATTCCCGGCAACGGGCAACTATGGCTTCGACATGGATCTGCGTGGTATTCAGTACCGGGATACCGGCATAAGCCGGCTGGGTGAGGATCAGCGGGAATTCGGTACAGCCCAGGATCAGGCTGTCGATTTGTTGCTGTTGCACCATTTTTTCTATGATATTGATCAGCTGTTCACGGGTGTCATCCCTGAAAATCCCTAGCTCGATTTCGCTGAAGAGTTTATGATGCAGCCAATCCCGCTCTTCCTTTCCGGGGATTACCACTTCCATTCCTTTCTGCCTGAAAGCGTCGGGATAGAATGATGCATCCATGGTAAAGCCGGTGCCAAACAGCCCGGGCCGTTGCAGCCCCAGGCGCAGGGCTTCGGTCCGGGTGGCTTCCACAATGCTGATCAGCGGCAGATCAACTCGTTCGCTGATTTCATCGAAAAAAATATGGGGCGTATTGGCGGTGATGGCGGCAAAATCAGCTCCTGCATCCTTCAACCGCCTAATGGCATCAGCAAGGTAATCGATTGCTCCTTTAAAATTGCCTGATTGCATAAAGCCCAGCAATTTCCCGAGACTTACGCTGTAGATGATGATCTCGGGATAGTTAAGCCCTCCGCTTTCATCCTTAAATGCATCAATAATGCCTTTGTAGTAGTCCACCGTCGCTTCGGGGCCTGTGCCGCCGATCAATCCGATTTTTTTCATAAAGTGAGTTTGCTGATGACATACAGTTAATAAATTTCAAAATCATTATTGTCCGATTAACCTTTGGAAGGAGTTATGAGATTCTTCACTTCACTATCCCGCACGTGCGGGATTCAGAATGACAATACATTCACGATAATTAAAGGGGGCCTGGTGGCGGAATAGCCGCCACCAGGCCCCCTCCCCCTCAAATCCATGTAAGTCAAAGTCATTTTGAGCGTTAGCGAAGAATCTCATAAATTAACCGGACAACAATGATTTCAAAATACGTTTATTGACAGCCGGGGAGCTTCTACCCCGGTCCCGTTATCCTCTGCCGGGTTGCAGCAGAATACTTCAGCAGGATTTCCTCCAGGATCGTGGCCGCTCCTTCAATCAAAGCAGGACATACCGACTGAAAAGCCCCGCTGAGTTTCGCTTCTTCCCGGCCTTCCGCTGTGCTGAGGTCATGTTGCAGCAGTTTACAGCAGTGCAGATCGCCAAAACGCTGCTCAAAGGCCTGAAGAAATTCATTGGAGATCTGCCTGACCTCCGCTTTTGCTGATACTTCATCCGCCGGCGAGTACCCGAAATGCAGTCCGATGACCATCAGGGATCCGCTCACCGCCCCGCAGATTTCACCCCTGGAGGCAATGCCCCCGCCGAAAGCGGAAGCCAGCCTGAAAGCGGAAACATCGCCCCTGAAAAATTGACGGCCGAATGGAAAAAGAATGGATTGGGCGCAGTTGAATCCGCTTTCAAATGTTGCTACTGCTTCTCTTGATCTGTACATAATATGTAGCTGACGCTATGTTTCTGGATTTAATAAAGAAAATCTTACCTGAAAAGGCTGATTCTGATCAGGGAATAACGAAATAAATTCCCCGCATTTTCAATTTTCATTCAATCTCCCGGTGTATCACTCCCTGAAGCGCTTTGCCTCCTGGTTTCTCTGCCTCTCAGCTATTTATAATCACCATATCACCCGTAAATCCTGAATCCTTTCCATTCCTTTTCAACTGAGAATTTCGGTCCGCGGAGAACATATACAGGCATCTCGCGCTGAGGCCGGGTACAGTCGGGGCAGTAAACCACTGCTGCTTTTTCAACGCTGTCGAACATACTTGTTACTTCATCGATGTTAATGGCAACCGCGATGTATGTCTTTATGGAATCGGGGGGCGGGCCCCAGGTGTGAAATGCATTGTGTGTGGCATAAACGGCCGGTAAGCCCAGTTCCGGGCCATAGAGTTCCAGGGCCCCGGCATGGCCGTAGTTGGATGAAATAATCACTGTATTTAGCCTTTCGGCAGGTGGCAGAGCATGGTAAACGCCGGCCACCTCCACTGCCAGTTCGCGCCAGCCAAGACGATCGGCCAGCCACTGTGGGATGGGCTCGCCCTTTTTACCTTCTTCTATGTCCATCTTCAGCCCAAGCCAGGCAATATGCGCTTTCAGCCGGTCGGGCGGTAAAAGGGGGGTAAATACCGGAGCGAGCAGGACGCCTCCGGCCAGCATCACCACTGTCAGTGAAACCTGCACGCCGCGTTGCCAGACCTTTTTCAGCGTGCGCTCAATGGCAACGGCACCAAAAGCTATAAAAAATGTGTAGATTGAAGCAATCCTGTCGGGCCTGCTCGACTGCCCGGCGATCATCACCGCCATCAGAAACAGGTATGCGTATAACATCAGGCGGAAGTCCCTCCCCTTTCGGAAAATAAGCGCAATAACACCGGCAAACCACAACGGAAAAGTAGCCGGGTTAACAAAAATTATCTGTTCCGTCAGAATCTGAAGCGGAGATTTTTCGATGTTCTTTCCGGTGAAGGAGTTACGATAAAGTTCAAGTGAAGGAAAATCGTTGGCAACCTGCCAGATCAGGTTAGGCAGCAGAATAACAAAGGCCGCCAGGCCGCCCCAGAGAATCCACCGGTTAAACAACAGGCGGCGCCTGCCTGAAATCAGTATCCCGATCACCAGGGCAAACCCGTAGAGCACAAAGGTGTGTTTATTCTGAAGTCCGATGCCAGAAAGTATGCCGATAGCCAGCCAATTACGGGGATCATTGTCCTGCACCATTTTCACCACAAAATATACCACCCCTGTCCAGATCAGCGGTTCAAAGGCATTCATCGAATAGAAACTGCCGAAGATCAGGAAAACCGGCATTACCATAACTCCCAGACAGGCCAGCAGCAGGCTGAATGGTCCGCCGCCCAGCCGCCGGGTAATCAGACCGGTAACAAACACGGTAGCCGCCATACTGAGTGCCGGCAACAACCGCACTGCAAAAGTGTTTTCGCCAAACAGCCATTGCACCGCTGTAAGTAAAACAAGAGAGAAAGGGGGCTGATCGATGTAACCCCAGGCCGGGCGACGGGCACAGGAGAGAAAATAAACCTCGTCAATAAAAAACCGTATGGCTTCAAAAAACTGCTGAGCATTAGCAGCACAAACAGGGCAACTGACAGCTCCAGAGGGATGGTTAGTCGCCCCGGAGATTTAACAAATGATGACATACCGTATGTGAAGGTTTGATAATTGAGCAGATAAAGGTAAACAATTCCGTTTTTGCTGAAACCCTCAGTTTAAAACCAGCGTCCCCTTTCACAAGGTAATATGCCCGGTTTAACTGAACAATTGGCAGATTCCCCGTAATTTGCTTTCCTGATATTGTTGCCGGATCTAATTTTGTCCGGATTTAAATGAATAATTATGGAAAACAGACATGTATGCCCCTGGTGGATGGGATATCTTTTGCTCAATCCGGTCAGGCGGATTTCACACAAACCGGAACAGATCCTTCAACCTTACCTTCAGTCGGGCATGAAAGCCATTGACTTTGGCTGCGCCATGGGCTATTTCAGCCTGCCGATGGCCCGGATGGCCGGCAAAAGCGGATCCGTATATTGCTTTGATATCCAGCAGAAAATGCTCAGCAAACTCACTTCCAGGGCTTTAAAACACGGCTTATCGGATATTATAAAACCCATTCTGATCAATGATGAAGCGGATATTTATGAAAATTTAAAAGAATCCATAGATTTTGTTCTGCTGTTCGCTGTTGCCCACGAAGTCCCCGATCAGCAGAAACTTTTTACTGATCTGGCAATGATGATGAAACCCGGTTCACTTATGCTTTTTGCAGAACCGGCAGGTCATGTTTCACAAAGCGAATTTGAACAATCACTCAAATACGCCGGGCTGGCAGGTCTTGAAAAAGCGGAAGAAAAGACAATAAACCGCAGTATGAGCACCTTGCTGAGAAAAAGACAGGATTAAAATACATTCATATGCCATCCCGGCACTTCCTGTAAACCCCATTGTCTGCGCACCTCAACATGTACCCTTCAAGCATGCTTGCGGAGTAAAAAAATGCACCTGTTTTCCTTATCCTTTATGGCTGGATATGAAAAAGTCTGCCGGAGATTCAGGGAATGCTGGCCGCTCAGATTAGCCGTAAGGTGGGAAAGTTGTTTTTATGACCAGATCTCATAATGTTTACCTATAGCAATATTTTACAAAATTGATCTTTCCATGAGCCTGTTTGATTAAAAACGGTGTATTAACAGTCAGTTAATAACCAAATCAACCAGAAAAATCATGAAAAGGTCAGCTTTATTTTTGCTATCAATGATGCTGTTGGCAGCTTTAACAATTTTCAGTTCGTGCAAAAAAGACAAGGACACCGATCCTGACACCGATCCGGATAACAACAAGCCGGTACTGGTTTACAATGAAATAATCATCGGAATAACCGGTGTTACCACACGCATTGAGATCGGGGCCACCGATCCCGACGGCGATGAGCTCACCTACACCTGGACGCTGGTAACCTCGCCGGCCGGATCAGCGCCTGTAATGACAGAACAGATGAACCGTGCCGACTTCACAACAGCCATCCCCGGCATCTACAGGGTTGAAGTGGTGGTTAAAGACAATAAGGGGAGCCAGGCCGTTGCCAATGTGAGCCTTTATATCGGAGGAGAACTGCCGTCAAACATAAGCAGCAATACCACGCTTCCCGACCTGTTCGCCGACGAGGCTTATCCTGATTATTATGCAAACCGTTCGGTGCAGATTACGGCAGGCCTGACGCTTGATGCCGGGGTAGTAATAGAGTGCGCCTCCGATATAACAATTTTTGTGAACGGAGCCAACGCCTACCTTAATGCCGGAGGAACGGCATCCAGGAACATCATCTTCAGGGGAAGTGAAAAAATTAAAGGATGGTGGAAAACCATCAACTTCAACTCGGTAAACCTGAATAACAAACTGGATCATGTGCAGGTACTTCATGCCGGAAGTTCTGCCATTGCCGGATACAAGACTGCCATTTATATCAAAAGCAGTTCTTCTTGCAGGGCAGCGATTACCAACACGAGGATATCACTGACCGATGGATACGGACTGTTTATTGACGGAAATGAAAACGGATTGATTGATTTTTCAGGAAATACATTTTCCGATAATTCGGATGCCCCCATGATGGTCGGAGCCCATAGTCTGTATTCGCTTGATTATGCCACGCAATACTCCGGTAACGGGATACAGGCAATAGTTGTAAAGGGTCCGACAAATGCCCGGTTTGAATCAAGCGGAAGCATCAAAGCACTGGGCGTTGATTATCACTTTATGAGCAATGCCGAACTACGGACAAATCTCACCTTTGAACCGGGAGTTACCTGCCTCTTCAATTCAGGGACGAGACTTTGGGTAACCTCTGACGGAGCAATTATTGCCAATGGCAGTGCCTCTGAGAAAATCACCTTTTCGGGAATCTTCGCAAGCCCGGGAGCCTGGAATGGGATAGAACTGGCGTCCGCTTCCCCCGAAAACAGTATTGATTACGCGATTATCAGTTATGGAGGCAACAGCAGCGGACGGGATGCCAACATTTATATGTTCAATCCTTCAAAACTTACACTTACAAACAGTACCATTTCCGATAGCCAGACCTGGGGCTTATTCAAAGCATCGGGGAGTACCGACCTGACAGAGAGCAATAATGTATTCTTCAACAATGCATCGGGTGATATCGGAGGAAATTAATTCAACAAATCATATTTAAAAAGCAAAAAACTATGAAATCAAAAATAAACATAATACTTATACTTTTTGCAGCGGTTTTCATTACCAGTTGCGGAAAAGACGACGATGGAACCAATCAGACCAGTGTTTTAAATCCTGAAAGGTTTAAGGCAAAAATTACGTACGGAACCGGGACAGAATTTACTGAAATAGAATATGATGAGGACAAACTTGTGGCAGCAGGGGATATTCTGACGGATAATGCTGAATCGTATCTGGCGATTACATCCTCAAACCTGGAAACCGATATGACCATTAATTTCTATCCACCGGATAATCACCCGCTCAAGGATGATGTGATCTCCATCTCAATTTCCACGGCTGAACTGAAACCCTGGACGCGCGACAAGACTTATACTACTGTATATGTTGCCCAGCATCCCTACGTGGAAGAATACGCGGTGGTGAGTTACTGGGATGCCTCTGAAAGCAGGGACTTTCTCTCATCCAACCGGCCCGAATCCATGAGCAGTAAGGTAAAACTCTGGAGGGAAGGCAAGTTGCTGAAAGGTGAAATTGCTACGAGAATCGGGCTGCAGTCGTACGATAACCAGCTGATTTACATCACCATGGAATTTGAACTCAGGCCGGAAGATGACGGACTGAGCGATTAAGATTCGTGGAATCCTGAGACATTTTAACAGCAATACCCGTGCGACAGAAGTTTTTTGCCGCACGGGTAGTTGCAATCCTTTTGTACCCCATCAGCGCCGGCCTGCAGGCAGTATTCAGACCAGTATAAATCATTCATATATAACACTTTATCAAATGTTGCTTACAATGAGACAAACATTTAAAAAATTGAGTTTCATGCTTCTGCTTGCCACAGGACTTAACGGACTTAAGGCCCAGGAGTCCCCGGCAGCTGCAGGCGGAGATGCCGCGGGCAGCGGAGGCTCAGCCAGTTATTCCATCGGACAGGTTGCTTATTCGGCCAATCCCGGGCCGAACGGTTCTGTAGCACAGGGCGTTCAACAGCCCTACGAGATCTCCGTCATTACTGCAACCATAGAAGCTGGTGGCATTGAACTGATTGTTTCGGCATACCCCAATCCGACAACTGACATACTGATGATCCGTATCAATTCTGCTGCCCTGGTTACTTTCAGAAAATTGGGCTACAAGCTTTCCGATATAAACGGGAAACTGCTTGAAGCCAAACGAATTGAGGGGACACAAACTGTGATTGTTTTGAATCACCGGACTCCGGGTACCTATCTTTTAAGCATAGCCGAAGAAAACACTGATTTAAAGACATTTAAAATAATTAAAGCCAGGTAAAACGGCCTTAATGATGAAATATGTTCAGAATCAGGCCTGATCGCAATGCCATCGCGAGATAAAAGAAAGTTCACAAACTAAACGTCAAACCATGAAACGAATATTCACTTTTTGCTATGCCCTGTTACTTGCAGCAGGATTATACGCCCAGGCAACTCAGAAAATCAGCTATCAGGCAGTCGTGCGGGACAATAACAATGCTTTGATTGCCAACCAGATGCTTGGAATAAAGATCAGCATTCTTCAATATTCAGCATCCGGCAATACCGTATATGCAGAAACACAAACACGTGCTTCCAACGCCAACGGGCTGGTAAGTCTGGAGATCGGAAGCGGGAATGTGCTGACAGGTTCCATGTCGGGGATAAACTGGGCAAATGGTCCGTACTTTCTCCGCACAGAAACTGATCCTTTTGGTGGAACCAATTACACAATTACCGGAACTACTCAACTGCTGAGTGTGCCCTATGCACTGCATGCCTGGAAGGCAGAATCAGTAAATGAAACCGATCCGATCTTCACAAACAGCCAGGCTGCCGATATTGATGCTACAGACATTGTCAACCTGAATAATCTGTCAGGCATAAATACCGGAGACCAGGATGGCTCAGAAACAGTAGTAACGGCAGGCACAAACATCACCGTTTCAGGAACAGGAACCGCTGCAACACCATATGTAATCAATGCAGCCGGTTCCGGCGGCTGGGGGCTCACAGGAAATACCGGAACTAATCCAACAGTTAATTTTATCGGTACAACGGATGATAACGATCTGGTATTTAAAACAAATAATATCCCGGCCGGCAGGCTGAATCAAAATCTTGAAAACACTTCTTATGGTGTCAGTTCACTTTTGGCAAACATCAGCGGAGTCAGCAACACTGCTACCGGATCATTTGCATTGAATTCAAACACCTATGGAAATTACAATACTGCCCACGGTGCCGGCGCCCTTGCGAACAGCACGATTGGTAACGACAACTCCGCGGCGGGAGTAGCTGCGCTTTATTTTAATACCAGCGGAAGCAACAATACCGCCCATGGAAGAAGTACGCTCTATTCAAATACTACAGGCTCTGACAATACTGCCAATGGTTTTTTTGCATTATCCAACAATACCACCGGCATTAATAACACTTCCAGCGGAAGTTCCGCCCTGTTTCAAAATACTACCGGTAATAACAATACCGCGAACGGGAGAAGTGCACTTTATTCCAATACCACTGGCTACAACAATACTGCCATTGGCTGGGAGTCGCTCAAATCAAACACCACCGGTATCAATAATACAGCTGCCGGGGTCAGAGCGCTTTTAAACAATACAGAAGGGAATCTCAATACCGCAAGCGGATACGACGCACTTCGCTCAAATACCTCAGGCAACAACAATACCAGCACCGGCAGTAGCGCGCTCTATTCAAACACCTCCGGGAATGACAACACTGCCAATGGTTATGATGCGCTGGGAGGAAACTCTACCGGAAGCCGCAATACTGCAACCGGCCATTCCGCGCTTTCCTCCAATACAACCGGAAATAACAATACTGCTACCGGGTATGACGCCCTTGAGCTAAACACCACCGGTTACAACAACACTGCCATTGGTTTTGTGGCACTTGCAAACAACACCACGGGAAACAACAATACAGGCATTGGCTATGATGCCCGGGTGCCGAATGCAGCCGGAAGCAACCAGGTGCGCGTCGGCAGCACCACCGTTACGTATGCCGGCGTGCAGGTAGCATGGACCATCACTTCCGACCGTCGCTGGAAGGATGATATTCAGACATCCGCATTGGGACTGAACTTTATCAATGCCTTGCATCCGGTTTCCTATGTGCGTAAAAATGATGAAAACAAAAAAACCGAATTCGGATTTATCGCTCAGGAAATTGAAAAAACGCTTCAGGAGTTCAATGTAACCAACAGCGGCATCCTTACCAGTGACGATGAAGGAATGCTGAGTCTGCGCTACAACGACCTGATTGCCCCTATGGTAAAAGCCATTCAGGAACTCAAAGCTGAAAATGACTTCCTGAGAAATGACAATCAGGCCTTAAAGGCTGAACTGGAAACACTGAATAGCCGAAGCAATCAAACAGAAACCAGACTCGAAAAACTGGAGCAATTCTTTAGTGTAACCGCTGAAAAAAAGTAAGAAAGCTGTTCCTTTTAATGGCTGGGTCCGATTTCCAATAATTTCCGTTGCTTCTCTAACAACAACCAAAACGGTTTTACCAGACTTTGCCCGGACAATGTGTGCGTTGTCGGGGCTTTAAAGAAAACCTGTAATATTTCAATACTTGGCTCGGAATTATTAAGTATCAACAGATTAGAATTCAGTTTATTATCAATTCATTAAACGATAAAACCCTTGATAACATGAGAACAGTTTTAATCATTTGCGTTCTGACTTTGCTCTCCCCTGCCCTGCAGGCGCAGAAAATTAGCCGGACGCTGGAAAATCACCACTCAAAAACAGCTGACCTTGTACTTTTTGCTACCGGCATGGATAATCCTTTAAAACTGGGCATCGTCGATGCAAAAGGAAACCTTTCGGCGGATCTTTCTGATATTCTAATGCCTGCGATTACTGATGAACTAAAGGAGATGTATTTTACTGAACTGCGCGATGTGTTTATGTTTGGTTGCGGTGGCCGCGACGATTTCGGTCCGCAAGGCAATATTCCTGCCTTCAGGGGCGGAAATATTGCCCTTCTGACTGACAATGAATGGGCCGGTTCCCTTTTTCTTGTTTCTGATCCGGCATTAAAACCCTGGCTTGAGGATGGGGGGTACAATTCAGCCGTTAAAGCTACGTTCTGGGAAATTATCTATGTTGAAAAAGATGTTCATTTAGACCTGAACTGCACGAATGAGACCGGTCTTGAAAATGGCAGTGTTGAGGTAAGTTATTCATATTCCCTTGACCTGAAGAAAGGCTTCAACTGGGTAGAGTATTCCATTGAGCAGGTCTATGACACAAACCCTGAAGAGCGGGCGTCCTTCCCGTCAATAGTAACAATCAGTAATCTTAAGAATCCTGAAAAGATGCAATGGCTGGCGAACTATTTCTTCTGATGTGATTGACTATAAGTCTGATATTCAAATATTTAAAATAAGAAAACCAGTGTGTCTTATTTTTCAACACTCAGATTTTTCAACTTCACCACCACACTCTGCACGCGTTCATCTGCTTCCGGCAGATAGGACCGGTTTTCAGCCAGTGCCTTTTCATAGCAATAACGCGCCGAATCCGGACGCGCAATCTGTTCATAAAATCCGCCGGCCTGCCAATAGGTAACTGCCCGCTGCCGGGCCTGCACTTTCGGCGATTTACCGACTTCAAGCGCCTCCTTCAGGTATTTGCGCACCGAGTCAGGGTTCTGGATCTGCACAAAAAGCGAAAGCAGGTTATTGGTTGAAATCATTACATGCACATTATCCTTTTCCGGAAATAATGTGTGCCGGATATTCAGGCCTCTGATGAAATAATGGTAGGCACTGTCCGTTTCGTTCAGTTTCAGGAAAATTCTGCCCAGGTTATCGGCCGATGTAGCCGTTTCCATATGGTTTTCTCCATACAGGCGGAAAGAAATATCTTTGGCCCTCCGGCTCGATTTCAGGGCTGCTTCCGGATTACCGGCCTGACTGTAAGTCGCGGAAAGGGTATTCAGGTTGGCAATGGTTCCCGGAAAATATGTCCCCATAATATTCTCACAGAGTTCAAGTGAACGGGAGATGTTTTCAATGGCGTCATCATACTGACCCTGATTCCGGTGAATCACTCCGAGGATGTAGTAACTTTCGGCCAGGTTGATGTTGTTGAGGTCCGGCCAGATCTGCTCTTCAAGGGCGATGGCCCGGCGGATAAGGGCTGTGGCACTGTCGTTGTTTTCAAGGCTCCGGTATATGTAAGCATGATATTTGAGTGAAGCGGTGTACAAACTGTCCTTAGCAGGATAACCGATCCCGCTGTAAAGCCGGAATACCAGATTCATAATAGAAGAGGCGGAATCGTAGTTGCCCATATCGCGCTGATAAAGCGCCAGTTCCTGAATTGCCTGCACATACGACAACGACAGGGGAAGCGAAGAATCCTTAGCCATGGCATACACCCTGTTCAGAACTTCCCTCGATTTGTCGTAATTCCCGAGTGAACGGTACAGTTTTCCAATGGTTGTCAGCATTTCCAGTTTGATTCCCGGCGAGCCTTTATAGGCTTCGGCCTCGAGGTAGCCTTTGTCGAGAAACTGAAATACGGTCATGGTATCGCCCTTCGTTTTTGAAGGATGCGCCGCCATGAAGAGGTCGAGCAGGAAATTCCTGGTTGCCGTTGACACTTCTTCACTTTTCACGGCAAGATCACGCTGCGCCCTGGCCTGACCGGCCTGCCAGAGGCTGATCACGGTTCCGGCAATCAGCGAAAGCATAATAAAGACTACACTGACTACCTGCGTTTTGTGTCGCTGATAATACTTGAAGGACCGGTATTTAAGAGTATAGGGAAGAGCCGTCACCGGGTAATGTTGCTGGTAATTGCGGATATCCTGCAAAAGATCAGCCAATGACGAATACCTTTCTTCGGGGTTATGATTCAGACATTTTGCAATGATGGCTTTCAGCTCGGCAACAATCTCAGGGGAGATTTCCGGGTTCCTGATCAGTTTTTCAGGGTTAAAACGCGTGAATCCTTCTGCTGATGAAGATGAATCCGCTACCGGATATCGGCCGGTAATCATTTTGTGCAACAGCATTCCAAGCTGAAAAACATCGGTAGCTGCCGTGAGGTTTGCACCCATCAATTGCTCGGGTGCCGCTATCATTGGCGTCCCCACGAATGGCCTCGGCCCGCCTGTTCCGGATGTGATGGCAGTGGCTATACCAAAGTCAAGCAATTTGACCTGACCGTTTTTATCAACCAGAATATTGGTCGGTTTCAGATCGAGGTGAAGGATCAGGTGACTGTGCGCATAGGCGACAGCGCCGGCGACTTGTTCAAATAAACGCAGTTTTGCCGTAAGATTCAGCTTTCTCTGTTCAACCCACTCATCAACCGGAAGTCCGTCAATGTATTCCATAATAAAGTAAGGCACTCCGGATCCGGTTACCCCTGCATCATAAAGTGTGGCAATCGCAGGGTGTCTGAGGCGCGCAAGAATCTGCTGCTCACCTATTTGAGATAATGTATCTTTCCGGCTGAATATTCTTGCCGAAAAGCATTTGATGACAACCCGCTGTTCGTATTGTCCGTCATCACGATCGGCCAGATAAACATTGCTCATTCCTCCCTTTGCCAGAAAGGCAGCCACATTATAGTTGCCTACTTTCTCGCCGGGAACAAGCCCGGGGGTGGATTCCTCATCAACAAGCCCGCCCATAATGGTTTGCTGCAGTGCTCCGAAATAATCTGCTGACTGTTGCCCGTGCTCAAGCATCAGATGAAGCACCCTTTGAAGGTCTTCGTTATCACCACAGGCCCCGCGGATAAAAGCAAGCCGCTCTTCCCCGGGCAGGGAAAGACATTGCTCATAAAGCTGCTCAAGTAATTCCAGAGAATATGCCATATCAGGAGACGCCATATCTGGGCAGATGCACATAGAGCCACGCGCGGGCCATCTGCCATTTTCGCTTTACCGTAGCAGGCGAAACCTGCAGGACATCGGCGGTTTCTTCAATACTCAGCCCCGAAAAAAAGCGGCATTCAACGATGCGCCCGTAAAGGGTGTCTTTTTCTTCCAGCTGCTTCAGCAAGGCATCAAAGTCAATCAGCTTTTCGGATGCCGCCGGCGATAACACCAGCTGATTCTCCACTTCATCGAGACTGGCAGCCACCGCACCGCCTCCCCTTTTCTCACGCTGTTTGTTGCGCGCCGCATTCAGCATCACCTGTCGCATGGCTTTGGCGGCAACCGCGTAAAAATGGGCTTTACTCTCCCATTGCCCCTCATTCGACGATAGCTTCAGATAGGCTTCATGAATAATGGCAGTGGTGTTAAGCGTATCTATTCCATGAAAATTAAACCGGATGTTCCTTGCAATGGCAAAAAGCTCACTGTAAATCAGCGGAAATACCTTTCGCATGGCGCCGGCATCTCCCTGCGAGGCCGGGCGGATAAACTGAAAAATCGGATCTGGAGTCACCGCCATTTTTAAAAAATAGTTTGGAATAAAGAGACAACAGGAAAATCAGGGTTTTGTTGAACAGGAATTCGAAGTAAGTAGAATATTATGAACAATTTACATCACCACAATAATCTTCATCCGGTATATAAAAATCTATAAAAACGTAAAATTGGCAATACAATTGCCAATTATGGCGTATATTTGTACATTGCAATGACATTTTTACGTCAATTACATGAAAGCGAGAACACTCAAAGACGTTGTAGTACAGAAAAGCAAACACAAATCTGGCCGTATCATTATACTTTCAGGTGCCCGGCAAACGGGAAAGACCACGCTGGCACGGCTTAGCTTTCCTGAATACAAATATTTATCCATTGAAGACCCCATAACCCGGGAACCATTCACCCGTTTGAGCGCTGATCAATGGGCAATTCAATACCCAAAGGCCATACTTGATGAAGTTCAGAAAGAACCGGTGCTCATCGAAAGCATAAAATCAGCGTATGATCAGTTTGAAACACCAAAATACATACTACTTGGTTCCAGTCAGTTTCTGTTGCTTCAGCAGGTAAAAGAAAGTCTTGCCGGCAGATGCACCATCTATGACCTGATGCCGCTTACATTACCCGAAATAATGACCAATGAATGGGACACATCGGTGCAGGAGTCTATGTTCAGAAAACTAATTTCCGGCGAATCATTAACTGAATTATTACCATCATTCCTGCTTTATCCAACTCATGCCGCAGCCATTCAGGCTTTCAGCCATTATCTGAATTTCGGCGGTTACCCGGCTGTCGCAGATGAAAGCCTCAGCGATGATGATCGCAGGGAGTGGTTATACAATTACATACGCACCTATCTTGAAAGGGATATAAGGGATCTTGCCGATTTCAGAAGCCTTGACCCCTTTGTAAAGACTCAAAAAACAACAGCGCTGTTAACCGGCTCCCTGGTGAATTTTTCACAATTGGCACGTGAGGCTGATATCGCAGCCAATACAGCACGCCGGTTCCTGAATTATCTGGAATTAAGCTATCAGGTTATTCTTTTGCAACCCTGGGCCAAAAACAATTTGAAACGGCTGACAAAAACACCAAAGCTTCATTACCTGGATCCGGGCATCCAACGGGGTATATTGCGGAAACAGGGGGAACTCACCGGAAATGAATTTGAAAGTGCAGTTATTGCTGAAATCTATAAACAAACGCGGTTCCCTGGCTTTACCGGAAACTTATATCATTTAAAAACCGCTGATGGACGTGAAATTGACCTGCTTATCGAGCTTGAAAACGGATACATCGCGGTAGAAATAAAAATGACGCAACGGGTAAGGAGTGAAGATGCACGACACCTGAACGGGCTGGAAACATTGCTTGATAAACCATTGATACACTCCTTTGTACTAAGCAATGATATGGATGTCAAAATGTTATCAAAAAGTATTACAGCGATGCCAGCGGTCATGTTTTTGACATAAGGGCTGAAAATCCTGTCTAAAACTGCCGATAATCCATCTTTTCGTAATTTCGCCTATGCTCATGAACAAGGTCTCCTCATACCGAAATCCCCTCTGGCTGCTGCTCGCCGTTTCAGCGCTCACCCGCCTGCTGACCGCGGCTTTTACCGGGCTGGGCAACGATGAGGTGTACTACATCAACTATGCGCTTTATCCCGACCTGAGCCATTTTGACCACCCCCCCATGGTGGGCTGGCTTATTCAGTTGTTCAGCCTGAACCTGCTTTTTGACAGCGAGCTGTTTATCCGCCTGGGCGCCGTGGTAGCGGGCACCCTGAACACCTGGCTGATGTATCTGACCGGCAAGGAATTAAAAGATGAAACCACCGGCTGGTATGCCGCCCTGCTCTATACCGTTTCCTTTTACACTTTCGTGATTTCCGGCACCTTTATGATGCCCGACGGGCCGCAGATGCTCTTCTGGATGCTCACACTGCTGTTCGTCGTGAAGGCAGTCAAAACCGGACCTGAGGGTGCGGGGGCAGGCCGTCTGGTTTTACTGGCCGGTGTAAGCGGTGGGCTTGCCCTGATGTCGAAATATACATCCGTATTTCTGTTTACGGGAGCGGGACTGTATTTTCTGATGTATAACCGGCGCTGGCTGCGGAAATGGGAGGTTTATGCCTCCATCCTGATTGCCCTGGCGATATTTTCGCCGGTCATCATCTGGAATATCCGGTACGATTTCATCAGCTTCAGCTTTCACAGCGAACGGGTGGAAGTGGTAAAAACCCTGCTGCGCCCCGATCTGTTTGCCATTGAGCTGGGTGGACAAATCTTTTACAACAATCCCTTCGTTTTCGGACTGGGGGTTGCCGGAATTGTTGCCTTTTACAGGAAGCGCTTACCCGTTAACCGGGATGCGCAACGCCTGCTGCTGACCACCGCCCTGCCGGTGATTTTACTTTTTCTCGGCTTCTCGCTTTTCAGGCGCACCCTCCCCCACTGGACCGGTCCCGCATGGACAACCCTGATGCCGCTGGCCGCATTATACCTCAGGAATGAAACCGCGCAAGGCCGGGAGGGCAACCGGCTGCCGCCCCTGCTGAAAGGAGCGGCCGGCTTTCTGGCGCTGGTGCTGACACTGGCCCTGCTGCAGATCAGCCAGGGGTGGTTTCTGAATAAAGGCATTAATCCTGACACCGGAAAGAGGCTCGGAATTAAAGACATTACACTGGATATGTACGGCTGGGGGCAGCTCCGGGAAGGATTTGAGCCTGTTTACCGGCAGGATACGGCCTCCGGCAGGATGCACAAAGATGCCGTGATCATACAGCAGCGGTGGTTTCCGGCCGCCAACCTCGACTATTACGTGGCCAGGCCGCTGGGATTAACGGTGCTGACCCTCGCTGAAATCGACCGCACCCACAAATACGCCTGGATCACGCAGCAGCGCGGCGGTTTCCACCCGGGCATGGATGCCTACTACTTCTCTTCGAGCTATGCTTTTTCCGATCCCAACGGACTCTACAAAGATTTTTTTATCCGGATAGAACAACCGGATACCATTCCCGTTTACCGCAACAATGTGTTGGTAATGTACCATTACGTATGGAGGATGCGGGGGTTGATGTTTTATCCACCAGACAAATTAACCGGTAAAAACCTCTCTATTCGTTCAGAAAGCAATCCCGATTAAATCCCCAGTTTGTCCGTGCGTTCCGGCGGATCGGCCAGCACGGCCCTGTTATCCTTTACAATTACAGGGCGGCGGATCAGGCGCGGATAAGCGGCCAGCGCCTCCAGCCAGGCTTCGTCGCTCAGGGTTTTTCCCTTGTAATTCTCCTTGTAGTAATCTTCCTGGGTTCTTACCAGTTCGGAGGGTTTTATCCCCAGCTTGTCAACCATTGACCGAAGCTCCTCAACGGTAATGCCTTCTCGGATGTATTCCCTGATTTCGAATTCCACCCCTTTAGTTTTCAGGTATTCAAGTCCGGCCCTTGATTTCCGGCATTTGGGATTGTGATAGATGGTGATCATAGGAATGATTTAAATTTTTAGTATTGGGGGAAATCAGCAATTCAGGTAAAAATACAAAAAAAGCCGGAGTATCCACCCCGGCCCGGTCAGTTACAGATAACCCGTTTTATAAGGCATCCCGGCCAAATTCCATCAGATAGGCTTTGATAAAATCATTGAGGTCGCCGTCGAGCACCGCGGTGGTGTCGCTGGTTTCATGATCGGTGCGCAGGTCCTTCACCATTTTGTAAGGATGCAGCACATAATTCCTGATCTGGGAACCCCATTCAATTTTCTTCTTTTTGCCTTCAATCACGGCAATGGCTTCTTTCTTCTTGCGAAGCTCTATCTCATAGAGCTGCGATTTGAGCATCTGAATGGCTTTCTCCCTGTTCTGTCCCTGCGAGCGGGTTTCCTGGCATTCCACGATAATGCCCGAAGGTTCGTGCCGCAACCTTACGGCGGTCTCCACCTTGTTTACGTTCTGCCCGCCCGGTCCGCTTGAGCGGAAGGTATCCCAGGTAATATCCGACGGATTGATCTGGATGTCGATGTTATCGTCAACCACCGGGTACACATACACGGAAGCGAAGGAGGTGTGCCGTTTGTTGGCCGAATCGAAAGGAGAAAGGCGCACCAGGCGGTGAACGCCGTTTTCGCTCTTCAGGTAACCAAATGCGTTATCGCCCTCAAACTCCAGGGCCACGGACTTAATGCCCGCCACATCGCCTTCGTGCAGGTCGAGTTCCTTTACCTTATAGTTGTTGCGCTCGCCGTACCTGACGTACATACGCATCAGCATCTCGGCCCAGTCGTTGCTTTCGGTACCACCGGCCCCCGCATTGATCTGCAGGATGGCATTCAGGCGGTCTTCCTCGTTGCTGAGCATATTCCGCAGCTCCAGGTCTTCAATTTTACTCAGGGCATCGGCATACTGATGGTCCAGGTCTTCTTCCGTGGCCTCATCGACCTCATAAAAATCAAACAGAACCGAAATATCTGATACCGCCGATTCAGCGACATCAAAACCGGTGGTCCATTTTTTCTTCTCCTGAATCTGTTTCATCAGGGCTTCAGCCCTTTTCGGCTCATCCCAGAAGCCCGGCTGATGCGTCAGCGCCTCTTCCTCCGCTATTTTTTCCTTTTTACCTTCAATGTCAAAGGAACCTCCTTAAGGCGTCAAGCCTTTTCGAGAGGTCAGTCATTTGCTCTTTCTGAACCATTCCTATATTTTCTTCCTTTTCATCAGTTCATCAATAATCTCACCCACCAGCTCCGGCTCATACCCTTTGGCGATGGCCGGTTTGGCCAGGCGATGCTTGAACAGCATCATATTCGAACGGTCGGTAACGGCAATCTTATGCTCCACCATCCCGACAATTACATTGCGGTATTCCTCTTCGTCGATTTCGCTGAGGCCGGCTTTAATCGCAGCATCAGAAATCTGCCGGGCTTTCAGTTCGCCGATGATGCGCGAGCGGCCCCATTTTTTATTCCGGAACTTGCCTCCTGCATAAAGCTTGGCATAACGTTCCTCGTTGATAAAACCCTCATCAATCATCTGCTTGATGATCTTATCGGTATTTTTATCCGGAAAACCGAGTGAGTTGGCGTGAATCTTTACTTCAACCAGGCAACGCTCCTGCATGGCGCACCAGCGGCGGATTTTTGATAATTGTTTATCAAGTTCTTTCATATCTTGAATGTTTATACATTTATTTTGAATGCAAATATAGATTTATCCCCGCGGAAAACCAAATATTTCTCATCCAAAATGCTGAAAACACTGAGTTGCCGGTTTTTATTATTTTATATCAATCAGATATATATTAAATATGAGCACCGCATCGGGGCGGATTCCGGCAGGAGGATTGCTCCCATATCCCAGTCTGCTGGGAATCAGTAACTTTCCTTTACCTCCCTTGCCAAACTTCTGCAGGCCCTCCTGCCATCCCGAGATCACGCCCGACAGCGGAAAGGTGAGCGTATTGGCGTCAAATACCTCGCCGTCGGTGTAATAACCCTTATACTGCACCCTGACTTCGTTGCTGAGGGTCGGATACTGTTCAGTACCGGCTACTTCCGTTATATAATAGAGGCCTGAGGCCGTTTTGTCCGCTTCAAGTTTGTTCGCGGCCAGGTAATCACGGATAATCTGATCGTCTATAGCATCGATATCTTCTTCCTTTTTGCAGGAACTGAGGACGGATACCGCCGACAACAGAATGATAAGCAAGAGATTGTGTTTGTGATAATTCAGGTATTTCATTTCAAAAGGTTTAAAATATGCTTAATTGTCACTTAATAATCTGTTCACAAGCAGCGGAACACCGGCACCGGCATTCATCTGCAATACTTCGGGCTTTGATATTCCCCCTACCGGCAGGCTGTTCGGATCCACAACATATTTCATGCAACGCGCGGGGGCATAATGCAGCAGTCCGGCGGCGGGATACACCAAAAGTGAAGTGCCTATTATCAGCAGGATATCAGCCTCCGCCACGAGGTCAGCGGCAGCCTCAATCAGGGGCACGGCCTCCCCGAACCACACGATGTGCGGCCTGAGCTGGAAACCCTTTTCACAATGGTCGCCCAACCCGATTTCTCCGTATCCGATATTGTAAACCAGTTCGTCATCAGCGGTGCTGCGCACCTTTACCAGTTCACCATGGAGATGAAGAATATTCGCTGAACCCGCCCGCTCGTGCAGATCGTCAACATTCTGGGTAATTATCTGTACATCGAATTTTTCTTCCAGCTTCACCAGGGCCAGATGCGCGGCATTGGGCACAACGGTGCCGAGCTGGGCGCGCCGTTTGTTATAGAACTCAAGCACCAGGGCGGGATTCCGCTGCCAGGCATCCCAGGTGGCGACTTCTTCAATCCTGTATTCCTCCCAAAGCCCGTCAGCATCGCGGAATGTTCTGATGCCGCTTTCGGCGCTGATTCCGGCGCCGGTAAGCACGACAACTTTCTTTTTCATAAAGACAGATTTTAAACTCCCGGAAACAGCAGCTACTTCGGCAGCAAAAATAACTATTTTCGGGAAACCCGGATATTGCCAATAGTCATAAGCAATTGACCAGAAGTCAGGCAAACGGCAGCAACAGATATCAGCATCCTGAAACCGGCACATAAAAACGGTTGACGAAATTGCATGTTGCAGTTGCGCCTTTGTCATGCCGGAATTGAAAATCTGTTATAAGTTCTTTCTAATTTTGACAGGTTAAAATAATGTTTTTGAACGACATAATAGATTATTTAAAAAAAATATTGAAAAACGATATTACCTTTCTCAATTTCCCGGATCTGTGCATAGATAATAAATGCTGGTGATAATATATTGAACAATCTGACCGGTAAACAAGAAACAAGTGTTAACTGGATTATTTTTATTTGATGCTTTTTTAAATAATTGTTTTGTTGTTAATATTATTACCTGTATTATTTTCAAATTATTTCATTTTTAAATTGCTTTTTCATTTTTTATTTTTAGTTTTACCTCGAAATAATGTAATTAATATGAACAAAGTATTATATAATACCTTAATATCTAAGGGCTTACCCCCACCATCTGCATGTTTATCAGGCCTTTACATTATTTCGCAAGCAGCTTAACTCAATTTTTATTAAAGCGAATCTTTTTTTTAAACACCATTTCAATTTCATTTCAAAGAGTTTTAAATGCTTTTTACACCCCGTTTTATTTCGCGGGTGCAATTTTTATTTGCACAATTTTTCAAAATCCAATACATTTACTCACCCAAAAATTAATTATTTATGAAGTACAAATCAATAATGCTTTTCCTCGCCCTTGCAATTGTGGGAGGAGTATTTAATGGCTGTAAGAAAGAACAGGACAAAACAGATCAGGCTCCAACCGGGCTTAAAGACAACGAAGTCGCCGACAAAATCAGAAACTTTAAAAACCAGGGCAATTCTGGTTTTAAAAGTGGCGAAGAAGTTGATATTGAAGAAGCCTTATGGTATATTACCACTACCGCGAATTACACTTACAGCGATCTTACTGCCGAAAACGAGAAAACATGGACTGATGAGTTTTTTATCAACATTTCTCTAACCAACACCAAGGTGAGCCTTACCGAAGTTTACGCGAAATATGAACTGCTGATTGAAAACCTTAGAACTTCATATGCAGCCAGAAGCGAAGAAAATAAACAGTTTCTCACGGTTAGCCTTGAACCAGTTTCAATGGACAATGATAACCTGATTTGCAAAGCAAGCGCGGTTTTTACTTATTCCCCGGTTCAAATAGCTAATATTTGTAATTTTAACTCTATTGACTATTGGTCATTTTGGTGGCTTAATCAAGGTGGTATTTGTGACGGCCCAAATTTTGGTACAAATCTGGAAAGTGATGCTGCTGAAGAAATCCAGAAACGAATCATGCGCTGCAAAGGAGTTCTACCTAGTAATTATTACTATGAGCCTGCTTCAATTAAATATATCTTTGATCCTACTGAGCATCTGTATCCAATTGGTTCAGGTACTCCAAATAACTACGGATATAGTTACTTTTATTGGAATAGCAGTGAGTACCCCGGTTTCGATGGCTGTATATCACCCAATTATCTCAATCTTTACCTTTATAGAATCCAGGAATATATTTATACAGATGTTGATAATAACGGGTTTAGACCCGTTGGTGAGGCTCTGATAAATATTGATTTGTGGGGTGATATCAAATTCGAACTTAATAATACTATCTACCAGCATAATGCAAGAGTAAACTATGGTATACTGCGCTTGAGACCTGATCCTCGAGATATTCTTGACTAGCCCTAAAAAAGATGAATGCATGGATACAGGTTTTTTGTTTTCCATGCATTCATCAAAATAATTTATGAATATTGGAATTGAATGATTGAAGAAGCTTACATTTCTTAATTTATTAACTTTATGATACGACAACTTGTTTTCTTGCTTTTTTTATTATCCTTTCTAGATGCTATTGGACAAAAAAGCTTTAGCTCTATATACGGAAGCAGCTCATACGACTTGCCAACTTGTATTAAACAAATTGAATCATCATATTATCTTTTAAATTTTGAATTTAATGCGCCTTATTTGCCAGCTTACAAAGCAGAAATTATAAAATTTAACAGTAATGGTAGTTTAGTAAAGAAAAATACTTTTTTTTCAAGTGGAGACCAATACACACCGCTTAGAAAAATATTTCCAATAAACAATACTGAGTTTTTACTTTTTGGTGGAATAAGGGAGAGCGAAGATAGTAATACTCAGATATGGGTAATTAAAATAGACACTTCCCTCAACATAATTTGGGAAAAACGATTCCCAACTGATGTAAAGTATCTTGAAAGAATGAATTATACACTTAATATCAATAATAACCTTATATTAATGGTAACTCTTTCAACTGGTAGTCTGAATTTCCTAAAGTCCATATTATTCCTTGAATTAACTCTTAATGGTGATTTTGTTTGGAGTAGACATGAAACTTCTGGAAATCAAAACACAATGATGGGATATTCCATAATCAGTCATTCCAATGGCTATTATGCTTTTGTAGATGGTTTTTCATCGTATCTACCTATTCCAGGTATGGGATTTAGTGAGAGATTGGATTTGGATACAAACTTTAACATAACTCGTGCTCAATCGATTCCAGAAGGAATGTACGGATACATGACCGCAGAAAAAATAAATGAGCAATTTTATTACTTGGCAGGTAAAAAGTATTATACGGGTTTTTATACCGAAAATGCGATACAAAAAACCGACACTTCCAATACAATATTATTTTCGAACCATTCTGGTTTGCCCGGCAATATTCCAGATGGGCCTGCATGGCTTGAATGTATGTCAGTTGAAAGTGAAAACATTATTTATACAGGAGGTATAGGTTATGATGTTAGTAGCCCATATGAGTGCAACTTCCTTCACCCTCAGGTTTTTATCCTCAGCAACTACGACAGCCTGTTAAACAACCGTTGGACAAAATATTATGGCAGCGACACAGCCTGTTATTATATGATGGATTTGGATGCCACTGATGATGGGGGTTGTATTATGGCAGGAACTATATTGTCGCCGAATTCAAATCCTCATAAAACCGATGTAATTATTATTAAGGTTGACAGCGAGGGATTGATTACTTCAACCAACAAACCCGGCACAAGAGTTATGCAGGCTGTGGTTTATCCAAACCCAGGCAATGAGTATCTGATGTTGCAAACCGGCCAACAAAATATGGGCGCAATCTTTACACTTCATAACCTTAGTGGACAAAAACTGATGGAACAAACGGTAAATTCAACTACTCAACAAGCCCTAACAAGTGAACTTCCCCCCGGCATCTATGTCTGGACATTAAGCAAAGGAAACAAAGTAATTGAAACAGGTAAATGGATCAAACAATAAAACATCTCAAGAATATTCAAGTACAACAAAAACCAAAAAAAGATGAAAACTAGACTTCAAAAAATCGGAATTCTTATTGCTATAGTTTTGCTTTTTACCCATTTTGGCTATGCTCAGCTGAACGGGTTTGAATTGACCCCATCTGGCAATACCGAGAATTATATGAAATATATTAGGAAAGCAGTTTCAGTAAATGGAACAAGTTATTATACCGGGTATTTAACCCTTGCTCCTTATAGAAATGTTTCAACAGGTGCTTATTATAATGATATTACTCCATTTCAGAAACTACAGATTCAAGGGGGAAATATTTTATTATGCAGTGGAAATGGACCTGGTGCAATAACTGATATAAATCCTACTTCCAGAAATGGAGCTATATTATTTTCTGATTGGGCAAGTGATAATGCTACTAACAAACACGGCAAATGGGGTATAGAATACGAAAGCGTATTGAGTGGAGGTGGGTTGAATTTTTTCAACCCGGTTTCGCAGCTTACAGCTACGCGTGTTAATTTTAACCTGTTTTTAGCCAACGATGGTTATGTCGGTATAGGTACCGGAATCCCCCAAGCTAAACTCCATGTTGAAGGAAATTCCTTTTTCAAGGAACAAATGGTTGTTGGAACACCTTCTCTGGCGGCACGGCTTGATTTGTTTGGGTCAATATATGTCAGTAGTTTGCAAAGCTTAAAGGGTAATCGGCTGGTAGCAGCTGATGAAAACGGAAGATTACTGACAATTGAAAATAGTGAGGTTCCTGGCGATAACCTCGGAAATCACATAGCTACACAAAAATTATCACTAGGGGAGTATGGGTTAACATACAATCCGAATCATGAAGCAAGCCTCAAAATAACAAAAACCAATGATATTTATATTCCCAAAAATCTGGCAGTAAATGAAAATATTGCGGTAAAGGGAGGTATTTATGGATATGCTCCTGAAGGTAGCGAGAATTGGAATAAACTTCAGATTTTCGGAAGTACACTAATAGATGCAGCAAAAATAGAAGTCTGTGATGGTTCTGGTGATAACTGGCGAAGTATAAAATTCCTAGTTCAGGGCGGAACTGCAGATTATCAGTTTTTTATAAACAGTAAAATGGCGATGCGTGTCCGGTCTAACAAAGTTGAGATGGGCTCTGATGACATCCCGACCGCATTAAACGTATATGGAATTGTAAATGCCCGGGAAGTTAAGGTAAGTTTAGGAAGCTGGTCAGATTATGTGTTTGAACCAGGATATAATCTGCGTAAATTATCAGATGTTGAAGATTTTATTCTTACCCATGGTCATCTTCCTGATATTCCTTCCGCTTCAACCGTGATAGAAAATGGTGTAAACCTGGGTGAAATGGATGCGATGTTGTTGAAAAAGATTGAGGAATTGACATTGTATGTGATAGAACTGCAAAAAAATAATGAGCAAATGAGCACAGAAATCGAAAACCTGAAATCACTTGTTTCTTCATCCAAAACTCAATAACCATGAAAGGCTTTATGATTTTGCTATGTATTTACCTTCTGTTTCCTTTGGCAACAATAGCTCAAACAAGTGTGGTATTTGAATACGATGATGCCGGCAACAGGGCGCGGCGTACAATCTCAACCTTTAAAATGAGTGAAGCAGACTCTGCTATTGCCGAATTAAAGACACTTCAACCAGATGAAGAAACCGAAGCTCAAAGAATTTCAGTTTACCCAAACCCTACGGATGGATTGGTAAATATTGATTTTGGCCTGCCCCCTGAGCCAAAGGCCTATTACATACTAACTTCCATGAACGGAGCCCAGATAGTGAGGGGTAATCTTACCTCAACCCAAACACAGCTAAACCTGATAAACTTGGGTAAAGGAACCTACATACTTCAAATAGTAAACGGCGAGGAGAAAGGAAAATTTAAGATTGTGAAACAGTAAGAATGCCCATATCGCTGGTTAGCTCAAAATAGCTTCAAAACAGGTGGAAGGGGCGGAATCCGCAACTAAGGGCTCAACCTGAGGTATATATAAGCATTGTACAATCGTCTTTGAAAGTAAGTAGAATCGGGAAACAATAAAAAACACATAGCGGGAGCATGAGTACAGCCCTACAATAAATACATTGTTATGAAAAACATCCTTCTTACACTGTCTGCATTTTTACTTGTTGGTACTTCCGGCGCCCAGATATTAATTGATAAAGAAATTCCCGGTAACACAACAAAAATAATTTCCGCGCCGGAATATATAAGAATGATGCCTGGCTTTGGCTACAAACCAGAATCACAAAACTATTACAGGGCGTATATTGATGAAAACGCGAGTACAACGCTACCCGTATCATACCAGGAATATATTGATCCTGAAACAAGGGAGTTGGATTTTAAGTTACCGGTTGGTTCAACTTCCGGCATGGCTTCGGTGTCACTCACCGGTGCTGCAACCTATACAATTCCTATTTTTTCTTCGCCAGGCACCGCCGGAATGCAGCCATCATTGTCGTTGGTTTACAGTAGCCAGGCTGGCAACGGAATAGCAGGTTATGGCTGGAATATTGCAGGCTTAAGTGCAATAACACGAACAGGCCAAAGTATTTATCATGATGGTAAAGTTAAAGGCATTGATTTTGTAGATGATAGATTTGCACTTGATGGGCAGAGGCTTATTAAAAAAGTTGCCAGTCAACAATATGGAGGTGATGGTACGCAGTATTTTACTGAAATCTTCAATGGAAGTACCGTTATCTCACACGGAACAGTGGGACAGGGCCCGGAATGGTTTGAGGTAATAGGAAAAGATGGAAGTATTATTGAATATGGGAATACGAATAATTCGCGCCTGACAAGCCAGCGACCTGACCAAACCACAATAACATGGTATATAAACAAGATTACTGATCCCAATGGGAACTATATTCTGTTTATCTACGATAAGAGAGCTCTTGAAATAAATATCAAAGAGATAAAATATACGGGTAATGATGTTGCTTCAACTGCAATTGAACCTTATAATTCAATTAAGTTCTATTATAGCGACCGTACCGATAACGCAACAGCATTTGTTTCAGGATCAAGAATTGAACAAACCATGCTCCTTGATCATATTGATGTGGTTAGCGAGAAGAACATTGTTAAATTCTATAAACTAAAGTATTACTTCGACTTTTATTCAAAACTTAACGAAGTTGAAGAATTCGGCTCTGATGGAACCCATTTTAATTCAATTGTGTTTGGGTATGGAAAGAGCGAAGAACCAACTGTTTTGAAACCAACATTCGTACCCAGCGGAGAAACATTTTACAGAGACTTTAATGCAGATGGATTAACTGATATTCTAAGAGTTGGTTATGGTGGATATCCCTTAGATTTGAGATGGGAAGTATACCTGAATAAAGGTTCTGAGAATATATTTAATGGAAATTCTGATTACCATGGTAATTTGCTTAACAATCGTACTAACAAATTATTGCCTATGGATTATAATGGTGATGGCCTTATGGATATTCTTGTTTATTCACACCTTGATAACTATGTGACTGGATACGATGCTTTTGATATTGATATTCTTCATAATACAGGTAGTGGTTTTGTATCTTATCACGTATTAGATAATGATGATTATATGATAATGCCATACAAAAACTTTAATGATCAACTGAGAGTGTTAGATGTTGATGGAGACAATAAAGATGAATTTGTATTATGGCGAACAGGTGTTAACTTTAATGATATTGACCATGACATCTATATTTTTGTAATTGAAATGATTGGCAATGAAATTGCACCAACTAATATCTTTTATAATGATTATTTATATTCTGGTTATCAGCCGCAAAACATCTATGCACTTGACCTTAATGGTGATACTAAGGATGAGTTATTAATTGTAAGAGAGGATAAATCAGAAATTTATGAATTTAGAAAGGAAAATCACCAATACTATTCTGAACAGATATATGAAGATGGTTTCCCTTCAAAACATCACAAAATATTTATTGGCGATTATAATGGTGATGGACGGGCTGATCTGCTTACAAAAGTTAATGATGCACAAAATCAGGTAAGGTGGTATGTTAGCTTTTGGCTTGAAGACGGTTTCATTGAAAACGAAATCATTGATATTTTGCCAACAGGAATTGATGATATTGATATTGCTGATTATAATATGGATGGCAAATCAGATGTACTTGCCTATATTCGAGAAGATGGGGGTACATCAATAAAATTATCTTCAAAAATATATTATTCTTTTCAGAATTCATTCCTTCCACAAACCCCTTTCTTAATCGGATATATTTCGGGTTGGAATTGGACTAGTCGTGGAAATTTTTATCAAACTACTGATTTTAATGGTGACGGAATTAATGATATTGGATTGACAATAGTTGATGATGTTCACTTAATCCTAAACACGCCCTGGAATAATAAAAATGTAATGGAAGTGTTGACTAACGGACTTAATATAAAAACTAAATTTCAATATAATACGCTCGCCGATAAAGAAATTTACTCAACATCAGGGCAATTAAGTTATCCTATTCGTCACTTTATCTATCCAATTAAAGTAGTTGAAACACAATTTTCAGATAATGGCTTAGGTGATTTTAATTCTTTGACTTATAATTATGGGAATGGAATATTGCACCTCGAAGGAAAGGGATTTTTAGGTTTCGAAGAAATTAGTACAACCTCCTCAATTTCACCAGTTCAAGCATCAACACTATTTGTATTAAATCCAAACTATTATTTTTTGCAACCTGAGCAAGCATTTTCTTATAAAAGCAGTTTGGGGCCTGATGTCCAAATACATAGCTCAAATAGCATAAATCAGGTGAAAACCGGATTTGAATCTACCAATAAAGTGTTTTTGCCATGGCAGTCGCTCGTTACGGAAAAAGATTTTTCAACGGGTAATAAAAAAACTACTGAGCTAACAATTGATAACTACGGCAATCCATTAACTCAGGAAGTGAAATTTTATGAATCACATTCTGCTATTACCGAAACAGCCTCAAATTTAACTGAATATCAGCAATATTGGTCTGCCCCTGGAAATATTCCCTCTAAACCCCAAACAATTACAATTACAGCAAACCGAAATGGACAACCTTCGCTTTCGAAAACCAGTAAGATTGCATACGATAACAAAGGAAATACTACAAGTACAATTGATTTTTTTGATTTGCCCAAACAAGTAACAACCACCTATTCAGATTTTACAGAAGTCGGATTGCATAGAACTACAACAATATCGGCAACAGGTATCGAGAGCAGGATTAGCCATGTTGAATTCGATAACAAATATCGTTTTGTTACTTCACAAACCGATGCCGAAGGCTATACTTCCTCAATAATACTTGAACCTGCATTTGGCAATAGTATTTCAATTACTAATGCCAACGAGCAAACAATTACAAAGGAATATGATGGTTTTGGCACACTTCGCAGGCAAACAGATGATTTGGGTGTATGGAAAAAAACCGAGTTTAAATGGTACACAGGTACCAACAAACCAAATGCGCTATACTTCATTGAAACCACTTCCAATAACGGGACAACCACGATAGAATATTTCGACAAATTAAGTCGTACTTTATATACTGCAAATACTGATCCCAATGGAATAGTATCATGTATAAAAACCGATTATAATCATAAAGGACAGGTGGTAAGTGTTTCGGAACCCTTTTTTGATTCAGAAACGCCTACTAAGTTCACAACTACTGTTTATCATCCTGACTATGGCTTCCCTGTTTCCTCCACACTACCCACAGGCGTAATTATTACAAGCACTACACCTACCCCTGAAAACCCGGGAAGGATCGCTACTGTTACCAATAGCGGCACTGGTATTACTACATCCAAAGAGGTTGATTGTACAGGCAAACTTATTTACGCTACTGACCCTGGAGGTACACTTACTTATACGTATTATAGCGATGGGCAAATAAAGCAAATTGTTTCTCCCGATGATAACAATGTATCTATAACTTACGATGAGTATGGCAGACAAAAGACTTTGTCCGACCCCGATGCCGGATTAATTGAATATGATTACGATGCATATGGCCAACTTTTATCTCAAAAAGATGCCAATGGTGCTAAATTTTATTTGGATTATGATAGACTCGGAAGATTAATTGAAAAAGTTGAAAAGGAAGATGAAGAAAGCCCGGTGATAACTAAACAGGTATTTGCGTATTATTCTTCTACTGCTGCAAAAGGTCGGAGAGGAGCAATTGCTTACGCTGATTTTGTTGATGAAAATGGTAATATCACCCGTGAAAAATACCTATACAACGATAATGCACAATTATCACAAAAAAACATCGTTACCGATAATAACAACAGGTCTTTTACTTACCTTTACACCTACGATTCCAAAGGCAACCCCGAAGAATATACCTACCCATCGG
>VSSQ01000197.1_pt1 | contig 75570 bp, 57 predicted proteins | sample 4763081 | NCBI WGS metagenome assembly VSSQ01 (sample SAMN12137344, study PRJNA551015) | bioreactor metagenome | isolation source: SDC9 anaerobic chlorinated ethene degrading culture | place: USA: Knoxville, Tennesee | collected 2015-01-01
ACGATTAAATATGATATATTAAAAATTTTATTTATTACTCGTACTTTAACAACATTTTTAAATTTATTTTTAAAAATAAAAATAAATTTTTTCCGCTAAAAAAAAGCAGGACAGGAATTTTTCTCAAAAACTACATCATGATTTTTTATTTTACAATTATTACCTTTAATATTTAATGAATTTCAAATAATCTTTTTATGCACCATCTAACTTTTCTTTTAAAAAAAATTTCATACTTACAAATCAACTGTAGTAGTCGCCATATTTTCAGCAAAGGCGGCAAGATTTCAGCTTTCTACATTTTCGTTGAAAACAATCATTTCGGCGTGGATTCAGGATATAAGGGCTTCTTCAACTTTTTTTTGCAAATAACAGTTGAATTTTAGGTAGATCGTCACTTAAGTTTGCCTCAGCTTTTGACCCGTCAGAGTCTGACGCACCAGAACGTATTGGGAAACGTGGGCGCGTCGGCTGGTCATAATTGCCCCCCTGCTGTGGACAGGGATAAGTTTTCATTGTCAAACGGCATCTAAGTTTTACTAGCGAGGAGGTTTACAGGATGAAACGTATCGTAGCTCTGCTTGTTGCTCTGGGCCTTGTTTGCGGCATGACCCTTGGTTTTGCCCAGGCCGCTGAAGCCAAGACCATCATCAAGATGGCGGGCATGAAGCCCGAAGGCGAGCCGGAAACCATCGGCATGCATCTTTTCGGCAAGTATCTTGCCGAACTTTCCAATGGCAAATATGAAGTGCAGGTCTTCCCCAACAGCCAGCTTGGCAAGGAAGACGCCTACATTGCCGCCACACGCAAGGGCATCATCCAGATGTGCGCCACCGGTACGCAGACCTCTGCCCTGCACCCTGCCATGGCCATGCTTGAAACGCCCATGCTCTTCGATGATCTGGACCACGCCCGCCGCGCCATGGAAGGCAAGACTTTTGACCTCATCAACGAAGGCTTCACCGAAAAGTCCGGCCTGCGCACCATGAACGCCTTCCCCCTGGGCTTCCGCCACTTCTACACCAAGAAGCCCATCGTCACGGTGGAAGATGTAAAGGGCCTGCGCATGCGCGTGCCCAACATCCCCCTGTACACCAACTTTGCCAAGGAATGCGGCATCAGCGGCCAGCCCATGCCCTTTGCCGAAGTGCCCGGCGCGCTTGATCAGGGCGTCATCGACGGCGGCGACAGCCCCCTGGCCGACATCGTCAGCCTCAAGATGTATGAAATCACCCCCCAGATCACCCTTACCGGCCACATTCTCGTGATCCATTCCCTCTACATCAACGACAAGTTCTATCAGTCGTTGCCCGCCGAGGACAAAAAGTGGTTTGACGAAGCCGCCAAGCGCTCCGCCGATGACGTGTGGGTCATGGTTAAGGAAGGCGACGAAAAAGCCAAGGCGACCATCCTTGCCAACAAGGGCAGCATCAATACCCCCAGCAAGGAATTTCACGACTACATGGCTGAAGCCGGCAAGCGCAGCTGGAAGCTCTTTTACGATACGGTGCCCAACTGCCAGGCCATTCTGGACAGCGCCGCCAGCTACCGCGAATCCAAATAATTGTTCCCCGCTTTACAGGCCGGAAAAGTATAGGCTTTTCCGGCCTGTGCAGTTCATGGACAAAACCCCCGCGGCCTTTTGGGGTAGCGGGGGTTGCAACAATTCTTCACGCAGCCATCTGCGGCGGCACAAACAGTCTTGCTAGCATCAGCACGGCACTGCGTAGCCAGCGATTGGGGCAGCGTTTTCCAGAGGTTCGTTATGAGCGACGACATTTCCAAAAATTTCCCGCCGGACCATGCGCCGGGCGTGCATGCCTTGCTTGAGCCGGAACAGGAACCCAAGCACGAAACCACGGGGCAATTGCTGTTTGAAGTATTTTGCGCCGTCATCTTTCTGGGCATGATCGGTCTTGTGTTTTATAATGCCCTGCTGCGCTACATCTTTTCTTCCAGCTACCCGCCGAGCGAAGAATGGGCGCGCTTTCTCTTTATGTACATTACGTTTTTCGGCGCCATTGAGGCCTTTATCTGCAAGAAACACATTGCAGTTGACCTGCTTGTAACCACGCTGGAAGGCGCAAAGCGCAAGGCTGTGGATATTCTGGCATCGGTATGCAGCCTTTTTGCCCTGGGCCTGCTGCTATACGGCGGCGTGGTCAACGTGCTGCAAACGCTCGATACCTACTCTGTGGCGACCAACGTCAACATGGCCTTTATCAACGGCACCCTGCCCATCATGGCCCTTGTTGGTTTTGTTGTAGAGCTGCGCTCTCTCGTGAGCCTGGTTCGCAGACCTGCATCCACCTTCCAAAAGGGCTAGGAGAGAAGAATGGAACTCTTTATTTTCCTCGGCTCCCTCTTCTTCTTCATGCTCATTGGCGTTCCGTTGGCCATTGTGCTTGTGTTGTGCTCCATTGTGCTCATGTGGCACTCGGGCATGTGGGATGCCATGATTATTCCCGGCAGCATGCTGGACGGCGCCAACAACTACCCCTTGATGGCCATTCCCTTCTTTGTGTTCGCCGGTGAAATCATGGCGGAGGGCGGCCTTTCGAAACGCGTGGTGCAGCTTGCCCAGCTCATGATTGGCCGGGTGCGCGGCGGCCTTGGCTATGCGGCCATTATCGCCAGTATCATCTTTGCGGGCCTTATGGGCAGCTCGGTGGGTGAAGCCGCCGCTCTTGGCGGCCTGCTGCTGCCCATGATGAAACAGGTGGGTTACCACCCTGGCCGTGCGGGCGCTGTCATCGCCTCCGGCGCTATTCTTGGCCCCATCATTCCGCCCAGCACCAACTTTATTCTGCTTGGCGCTACGGTCAGCGGTCTTTCCATCACCAAGCTGTTCATGATCGGCCTGGTGCCCGGTATCATGATCGGTCTTGCCCTCATGGTGGTGTGGTTCTTTGTGGTGCGCAAGGATGGCTATAACGAAACCATCCGCTTCACAAAGAAAGAAGCCATCAAGATTCTTATTGACTCCACGCCTGCCTTCATGATGCCTGTGCTGCTGCTTGGCGGCATTCGCTTTGGCATTTTCACCCCCACGGAGGGCGGCGCGTTTGCAGCCATTTACGCCATCTTGGTGTGTGTGCTGTATTACCGTGAGCTTTCTTTCCGCGATCTGCTGCGGGTGAGCGCCCGCGCGGCCCGCACCACCTCGGTGGTTATGCTGATTGTGGCCACGGCGACGGCCGTTGGCTGGTTCATCACCATTGCGCAGATTCCCAACCAGATGACCGCGCTCTTCTCGCCGCTTATTGACAGCCCCATATTGCTGCTCATCAGCATCAATATCTTCCTGTTCCTTATCGGCATGGTCATGGACCTCACGCCCAACATCCTGATTTTTGCGCCGGTGTTCTACCCGCTGATCCAGCAGGCAGGCATTGACCCGTATTATTTCGGCCTGCTCTTTGTGCTTAACCTGGGCATCGGCGTTATTACGCCCCCGGTGGGCACGGTGCTGTATGTGGTGTGCGGCATCGGGCACATCAAGTTTGCCGACCTCATCGTCAAGCTTGTGCCGTTCATTCTAGTGGAAGTGGTCATGCTCTTCCTGCTGCTGTTCTTCCCCAGCCTTTCGATTGTTCCCATGAACTGGCTGATGGGCGGCAACTAGCAACTCATTGCACATAAATAAAAAACTCCCGGCATACCTGTGGCATGCCGGGAGTTTTTTATTTGGCGACTGCCGGGGCTTATTGTTTACCCGGCAAGATGCATCACAGTTGAGGCTAGACCACCACAACGGGCTTGATCAGGTCGCGCGGCTTGTCCTTCATCATCAACAGGGCGCTTTCAATATTTTCAAAACCCTTGAATCTGTGGGTCAGCAGGGGCGCAACGCTCAACCGCCCGTGAACCAGCAGGCTTGCCAGCTTTTCCATGCGCAGCCTGCCGCCGGGCATCAGACCGCCCGCCACGATCTTGTGCCCCATGCCGCAACCCCACTCGATGCGCGGAATTTTAACGGCATCGCCAGAGCCCAGATAGTTCACGTTGCCGATGCGGCCGCCGGGTTTGAGCACGCGTATGACCTCCGCAAAGGTATCCACATCGCCCCCGGCGATGATGGCCTTGTCCACGCCCTTGCCCTTGGTGCGGTCCATAACCTGGCTGACAATGTCGCCATCGCGGTAATTGATGATAGCCGTTGCGCCGTATTCACGGGCAACATCTGCGCACAAGGGCCTGGAGCCGACAGCAAAAATTTCGCCAGCACCACGCAATGCCGCGCCCGCAACAGCCATCAGGCCCACAGGGCCAATGCCCACCACAAGCACGGAATCGCCGTACTGCACATCGGCCAGTTCCGCACCATGAAAGCCGGTAGGCACCATATCGCTCAACATCACGGCTTCGGCAGGGTCAATGGAGGGCGGCAGCAGGGCCAGGTTGCCGTCCGCATCGTTAACGTGAAAAAGCTCGCCGAACACGCCGTCCTTAAAATTGGAAAATTTCCAGCCCGCGAGCATGCCGCCGGAATGCATGGAATACCCGGCCTGCGCCTCAAGAGAATTCCAGTCTGGCGTAATTGCGGGCACGATGACCTTGTCCCCAGGTTTAAAGCAACGCACCAAGGAACCAACTTCCACAACTTTGCCAACCGCCTCGTGTCCCAGAATCATGTCGTGCCGGTCACCCAGCGCGCCCTCCCAAACCGTGTGGACATCTGAAGTGCAAGGAGCTACCGCCACGGGTTGAACAAGGGCATCCAGCGGGCCGCACTGGGGCTTTTCTTTTTCTATCCAGCCGATCTTGTTCAGGCCAAGCATTGCAAAACCTTTCATTTCTCTTCTCCTGTCTTTTGGGTAACTGCGACAGCCAGCACAACTGGTTGTGCATTCATACTAGTTTGTGCCGGAGCAGGAGTAAAGTGATTTTTTTCACAAAATAATATTATACAAATATAGCTTACTTACTCCACAATACGGCCTGTCATCGCCCATGCTTTCAGGCCAACAGCGCCGATATTGCCGTTAACTGAAAAAAACACCCAGCAAAGACAATATTTCTTCCAAATTAACGCATAGTTATCACATTTGCCACTCTGCTTCAATTTTTTTGAACGGTTCAATGGCATGCATCAAAATACTGCCAGGCGATAAAAAATCGTCGTTTTCTGGTAACAAATGATTTTTATTCAAAGCATAAAGTTATATATACACCGAACGATACGGTAATTGGTATCAATGTGAAAATTCAGCAGGAATTTTTATCTACAGACTGAATCATTAGGCTAATCCAAGGGTTGGCGCAGCTGATTTGCTTCAACAGTAAATGGTACTGGAGGTATGCATGTTCAGGATGTTTACGATCTCGCATCGTATGTTCATGATCTTGATTTTTACCCTGATTATTGTTGGCGGGCTGGTATACTCCCTGATCCACATCTCCAACTCAGCCACCGAACTTTCCGCCCAGAAAGTGGGCGAAATGTTTTATGAAGGCCAAAAACAACGCATCCGCGATCTCTCAACCACCATGGCAAACAGCATTGGCGAGCAGATCAGCGGCATCACAGACATAACCAAGCGCAATGCCATAATTGCCAGCGCCATAAAAAAAGCCCGGTACGAAAAAGACAGCTCCGGCTACTTCTTTGTATATGATGGCGGCATTGTTGTTGCCCACGTTTTCCCTGATCTGGTGGGCAAGGATCTTGGCAATTCCGTTGATAAAAACGGCGTCCGCTTTAACGCGGAGCTTGCCAAAAAGGCGGCGGAAGGCGGCGGTTTTGTGACCTTTGTCTTCAACAAGCCCGGCGGCGGCACCCAATCCAAAATCGCCTATGGCTCGCAGGTGCCCGGCACGAGCCTGTGGGTCGGCGCGGGCGTTTACATCGACAACGTGGAACAGGTCAAAAATGAAATTGCGGGCCAGATCAGCGATGCCATTTTTGCCAATCTCAAAAAGATCCTTATTGGGGTGGTCTGCTGCATCGTGCTTTTGTACATACCGCTCATGCTGCTGATTACCCGCTCCATCCTGACGCCTATCAAGGCCGCGCGCGAGGCTGCGCAGCGCATATCCAACGGCGATATGGACGTGCAGATCGTTGCCTCGGGCAAGGACGAAGTTACGGTTCTGGAGCGCTGCATGTCGGAAATGACAGCCAATGTAAAAAAATCGCTGGCAATTTCTGAAGAAAAAACCCGCGAGGCCGAGCAGAGCGCGGCAAAGGCGCTCGAAGCCGTTGCCGAGGCCGAACGCCTGACGGAAGAAGCGCGAAGCGCCCGCAGCGAAGGCATGTTGAGCGCGGCAAAGCATCTGGAACAGGTGGTAACGGCCATAACCAGCATTTCTGCCGAAATTTCCGGCAATATCGAGCAGGCCGAGCAAGGGGCCACCACGCAGGCCGCGCGCACCACAGAAGCCGCCACTGCGGTTGAACAGATGAACTGCACGGTCATTGAAGTCGCCAAAAACGCCTCGGCCACAGCGGACCTTTCCACCAACATGCGCCAGCGCGCTGCGGAAGGCGCGGAGGTTGTGTTCCAGTCCGTTCAGGCCATTGGCAACGTGCAAAAGGATGCCCTTGTGCTGAAAGAGGAAATGACCAAGCTTGCCGAGCATGCGGGGGCCATTTCGCAGATCATGGGCGTTATTTCGGACATTGCAGACCAGACCAACCTGCTGGCCCTTAACGCCGCCATTGAAGCGGCGCGCGCCGGAGAAGCCGGACGCGGCTTTGCCGTTGTGGCCGATGAAGTGCGCAAACTGGCAGAAAAAACCATGAGTTCCACCAGCGATGTGGGCAATGCCATTGGCGCAATCCAGAAGAGCGTGGATTCCAGCATCCGTCAGGTTGACGTGACTGCTGGCAATGTGGAAAGCGCCACCACGCTTTCGCAAAAATCCGGCGAAGCCCTGCGGGAAATCGTGGGCATGGTGGATTTGACAGTTGATCAGGTGCGCGGCATTGCCACTTCGTCAGAAGAACAGTCCGCCGCAACCGAATCCATCACGCAAACTGTGACGCAGGTCAGCTCTATCGCGACAGAAACCGCCACCATCATGCACACATCGGCCCGAGCGGTTGCCGCCCTTGCCGATGAGGCCAAAAAGCTCAACAACATGGTCACAGAACTAAAAAACACCAAATAATGCGGCAAGTTCAGGGCGCTTCGCCAAGGTGAAGCGCCCTGCTGCACAGCGCCATCATTCATCCAGAGTTTGATAAACAAACACACAGCGGCAACGTGAAATTTTCCGTAACGCCTGTTGTGTGGGTACGTTGCCGCCCGCGATTGTCGGGGGCGGGTCTATGGTTTTACCGCGCAATCTGCAATTTGTTACATAATTGGCTCAATTGCCTGATAATGAGACAAAAATGCGCCAGATTGCGCCTGTTAAAAAATTCAATACATTTAAATGGTTTATCTTTCTCTTTGGAACAGATGGTGCATATACATGGCCGGTTTCATTGCCTTTAGCATTTCTGAAAGGAGAATCTGATGTCCATGAATTTTCTCTCTCTGGTCAGCCGCAAAACCCTGCCGGTTCTCATGGCATGCGGCCTCTTACTGCCTACAGCGACAGTCAAGGCGCAGGATGAGCCCCAGTACACGGCGACCATTTCCGCCGCCACCAACCCCCTGAGCACCAGGGGCGTTGTTACCAGCCCCAACTATCTGGCCTCGCAGGCAGGGCTGGACGTGCTGCGGCGCGGCGGCACGGCGGTGGACGCGGCCATTGCCACCGCCTCCACCCTTGCGGTTGTCTACCCGCAGATGTGCACCCTGGGCGGCGACAACTTCTGGCTCATTTACAATGCCAAAACCGGCGAACTGAAGGCGCTCAACGCCAGCGGCCGCTCGGGCGAAATGGCTACCATTGATTTTTATGCCTCCAAAGGGCTGAAAAAAATCCCCTCCCGCGGCTACATTGCGGCCAATACAGTGCCCGGCGTGGTTTCCGGCTGGGATGCGGCCTATGCCTACAGCAAGCAGAACATGGGCAGCAAAATGAAGTGGAAGGAACTGCTCGCTTCCGCCACCGATTATGCCGCCAACGGCTTTCCCGTGAGCACGTCGCTGGCTTACTGGAGCAAGATCAACACCAATCCCAATGATTCGGAATTCCGCAACCTGCAACGCTTTGACGCCTTCCGCAAGGCCTATCTGCATGCAGACGGCAGCCCCTACACCGTGGGCGAAGTCATGCGCCTGCCCGATCTGGCAGCCACGCTGAACCAGCTTGCGGACAAGGGCGCACAGGTCTTTTACAAGGGCGACATCGCCAAACGTATTGTGGCCGACCTGCAAGCCAACGGCGGCCTGCTGACCCTCAACGACTTTGCCAACCACAAGGCGGACTGGGTTGACCCCATTTCCGTCAACTATCGTGGTTACAAGGCCGTGAACTTCCCGCCCAACACGCAGGGCATGGCCTCCCTTGAAATTCTGAACATCCTCAACAACTTCAACATCAAGGCCATGGGCGAAGGCACTGCGGATTACTACCACGCGCTGATCGAAGCCACCAAGGAAGCCTTTGTCGATCGCGACAAGTACCTCTCTGACCCTGATTTTGTAAAAATCCCTCTCGACTATCTGCTTTCCGCCAAGCACGGCAAGGATCAGGCCGCGCGCATCAGCATGAGCAAGGCAGCCACAAACCTTACGCCCCTTGACCCCAAGGGCGACACCATCTGGCTTGGCGTTGTGGATGCGCAGGGCAACGCGGTTTCGCTTATCCAGAGCATTTATCACGACTTTGGTTCCGGCATCGTTGCGGGCGGCACTGGCGTGCTGCTGCAAAACCGGGGCAGCTTCTTCTCCCTTGATCCCAAGCACGTGAACCATCTTGAGCCGCGCAAGCGCACCTTCCACACGCTGAACCCGGCAATGCTGCTCAAGGACGGCAAGCCCTACCTTGTGTATGGCACCATGGGCGGCGAAGGCCAGCCCCAGACCCAGGCCGCCATCGTTACCCGCGTGGTGGACTTTGGCATGACCCCGCAAGAAGCCATTGCCGCTCCCCGCTGGCTTTATGGCCGCACATGGGGCGCTTCTTCCAACGACCTCAAGCTTGAAGGCCGCATTCCCCAGAAAGTGGCGGATGAACTCAAGCGGCGCGGGCATCCCGTGCGCCTGATTGAAAACTACACCGACACCATGGGCCATGCGGGCGCGATCCTTGTGGATCAGGCCACCGGCGTGCGTCAGGGCGGTACGGACCCGCGCGGCGACGGCGCGGCTGTGGCCTACTAGGCTGATATTAAAACAAGCTTCAGCCCAGCAGCATGTTGGGCCGAAGGCTCTGACGCAATAAAACACCCGCTCTGGTCTTTCGGCCAGAGCGGGTGTTTTATTGTCGGCAACGGGCAGACTGGCTTTATGCCCAGTCTTTATCGGCGTGGCCCAGGTCTTCAAGCACCAGAGTCGGCTGATGCTCCTCCCTGGCAAGATCGGCGCGCGTGGCTTCGCCGCTGAGCACCAGAATGGAATCAATGCCCGCGTTGCGTGCAAGCTGCATATCCGTACTCAGGCGGTCGCCAACCATGATCATTTCTTCCTTGCGGTAGCGCGCCAGCAGAGGCGCGAGCACGGCTGGGTCGGGCTTGCCAAAAATATGTTGCGGCTTTCTGCCCGTGGCCGTGGCGTACAGGCTGATGAAGCTGCCCACATCCGGCAGCGGGCCTTCGGGCGAGGGGCACACCAGATCAGGGTGCGTGGCAAGGAAGAGCACCGAACTGTCCTGCAACAGCAAGGCAGAGCGGGCAAGTTTGTGGTAGGTGAGTTCCGTATCATAGGCCAGCACCACGGCCTGCGCGCCCTCTTCCACCAGTTGCAGCTCGGGCATGCGCTTGAGCAGATCATGCTGAAAATCGGCATTGCCCACGGGGAAAACGCGCAAGATGCCATTGGCGCGCAAAAAATCTACCAGAGGCGTCACGGGCGAGAGCAGCAGGTCTTCGCGCGCGGCAATGCCCATGCCGTTGAGCTTGTCCACATAGGTGAATGGAGATTTGGAGGTATTGTTGCTCAGAAAATAAAAATCCAGACTGTTCCAGTGCCGCTGAATAAAGCCCACGGCCCCATCAATTGGGATATGACCGAGGTAGACGGTGCCGTCCATATCAAGCACAACGCAACGTTTTTTTGACCAATCCATATATGCAATCCTTGAGTTTTTTGCCTTCATTATGCGGCATTGCCTTCTCTGGCAAGTGCATCCCCAATATTCTCCAGCATTCAATCTTGACGCAATTACACAAATTGATAACCATACGGTATCAACAATCATCCTGGGCATAACCGCAGCAATCATTTACCCGACCTGGATATTCAATCTTGTTGTGCAGCTAGCCGTTGTTTTCGGCCACGCAGGCGCGGCATCTGGCAGCGTCTGCATGCTTCAGGACGATTCCGACAATTTGCTCCACTGGAGAAACCATGCTTGAAACTACTGTTGTCGTCATCGGCGGCGGCGCAACAGGCATAGGAACCCTGCGCGATCTTTGCATGCGCGGCGTCCCTGCCATATTGCTCGAACAGGGCGGCCTGGCCCACGGCACAAGCTCGCGCTTTCACGGCCTGCTGCACAGCGGCGGCCGTTACGCCGTGGGAGATAATGAATCCGCGCGTGAATGTATTGAAGAAAACATGATCGTGCGGCGCATTGGCAGGCAGTGCGTGGAACAAACCGAAGGTTTTTTTGCGCTCACGCCCGAGGACGACCCCGCCTATGTGGATCGATGGGTTGAGGCCTGTGGCCGCGCGGGCATTGAAGCCTCTGAAATTGACGTCAAGGAAGCCCTGCGCCTTGAACCCAACATGTCGCCCGAGGTCAAACGCGTTTTCCGCGTGCCTGATTCCTGCGTGGACGGCTTCCGGCTGGTGCTGCACAACGCCATGTCGGCCAGGCGCCACGGCGGGCAAATGCTCACCTATCATGAAGTGACCGGCATCTGCCAGAAGAACGGCAAGGTCTGCGGCGTTACGGCCATCAACAAGAACACGGGCGAAACCATTGAGATTGCCTGTTCTGTTGTTGTCAACGCCGCAGGTTCATGGTCTGGCCGCATTGCGGCCCTGGCCGGTCTTGATGTGGCGGTTTCGCCCGACCGTGGCACGCTTGTGGTCTTTAACCACCGCTTTACCTCGCGCGTGGTCAACCGCCTGCACCCCGGCTCGGACGGCGACATTTTTGTGCCGCACGGTTCCATCACCATTCTTGGCACCACGTCCATACCCACCGACAGGCCGGACGACACCACCCCCACCAGCGAGGAAGTGCTGCGCCTGCTCAAAATCGGTGAGCCGCTGTTCCCCGATGTGCGCAGCTACCGCATTTTGCGCGCCTTTGCGGGCACACGCCCCCTCTACACGCCGGGCAACGCCGCCGGGCGCAAGGCCAGCCGCAACTTCCATGTTATGGATCACGCCGAGCAGGGCCTTGATGGCATGGTTTCCATTTTCGGCGGCAAGCTGACCACCTACCGCCTCATGGGCGAACGCACCGCAGACAAGGTTTGCGCCAAGCTCGGCGTCACCGCCCCCTGTCGCACCGCAGAAGAAGCCATTGTGCCGGATCCGGACGAAGCCACGCTTTCCCGCGCCGCCAAGTACTTTCCTGTGCAGGGCATCCAGCTTATGGCCGACCGCATGGGCGATGACCTGACCCCTGTGATCGAACGCGCGGAAAAGGCCGATTCCAACCCCCTGCTCTGCGAATGCGAGATGGTCAGCATGGCGGAAATTGAATGCGTGGCGCGCGACGCCTCCACCCATTCGCTGACGGATATCCGCCTGCGCACACGTCTGGGCATGGGTACCTGCCAGGGAACGTTCTGCTCCTTGCGGGCAGTGGCCGCACTTTCCGAACACGACATTCCCCTTGAATTTTCAGCTACCGACAACGTGCGTCGCTTCCTTCAGGAGCGCTGGGGCGGTCTGCGCCCGGCCCTGTGGGGCATGCAGGCGCGTGAAATGGAACTTGGCCGCGCCGTATACGCGGGAACACTCAATCTTGACGGAGCCGCCCATGAGCAGGATTGTTGACGTACTGGTGGTCGGCTCCGGCATGGCGGGCCTTGTGGCCGCCCTTGCCGCAGCGGATCAGGGCCGCAGCGTACGGCTGCTCACCACGGGAATGGGTTCGCTGGCTATCAGCGGCGGCTCGGTGGATTTTCTTGGTTACGCAGACGGCAGATTTGCCGCCGACCCGTGGCAGGGTCTGGCCATGTTGCCTGAAGACCATCCCTACAGCCTGCTTGGGGCAGAAAGCGTCCGCTCGGCCTTTCAGTTCTTTGCAAATGTGATGGAAGGCCAGCACTGGCCCATGCGCCCCGCCCTCTCGCAGGACGGCACCCCGCGCAACACCCAGTTGCCCACGATCATGGGAACGCTCAAACCCACCTATCTGCTGCCAGCCAGCCTGCACACAGAGGCGCTCGCCAGCGCAAAAAAAGTGCTGGTGCTCAGCGTTCAGGGCCTGCGCGACTGCCGTCCCTCCCTGGTGGTCAGCCAGTTGCGGCGCTACAAAAGCTGGGCCGACAAGGAATTTACCCAGGGGCTTTTGCCCTCGCCCTTTGGCGACACCCACCGCGCCATATCTGCGCTTGATCTGGCCCGCATGGCGGACAAGCCGCACAGCCGCCGCTGGCTGCTGGATGCGCTTGCCCCGCATGCCGGAAAGTACGACCTTATCCTTATTCCCCCGCTCTGCGGCAGCAAGGCCAATCCGGAAGTCTGGCAGGCGGTCAATGCCGCAGCTGGCTGCCCGGTGGTGGAAATGCTGTCCATCCCTCCGGGGGTTGGCGGCCTGCGCCTGCGCGACGCCCTGTTGCAGGCCCTGAACAAGCACAACTTTGAACTGGTGGAAAACACCACGGTTCTGCGCGCCGAAACAACTGGCAAAACCTGCACCGCCCTGGTGGCCGAGGCCTCCGGGCAGGAACGCCATCACGCCGCCCGCGCCTTTGTAACCGCCACCGGCGGCATCCTTGGCGGCGGTATGACGCTTGAACCCGGCCAGTGCTGGGATTCCGTGTTCGGCATCGACATCACCGTGCCGCAGGATGTTTCGCAGTGGTCAGAGCCGAAGATTTTCGGCAATCATCTGTTCTCGCGCATGGGTGTGCGCGTTGACCGCACCATGCGGCCTGTGGACGATGCCGCCGTAGTGCGCTGGCAAAACGTCTTTTTCGCCGGGCGCAGCCTTGGCGGATATGATTACGCAACAGAAAAAAGCGGTCACGGCGTTGCCATCGCCACGGGCTGGCAGGCGGGCCTCATGGCCGCCGCAGCCGCCGCTGCCGGGGAAAACCAATGAGCGTGCGCATCAATCCAGACAAATGCATAGCCTGCACCACCTGCGTGGTGCACTGCCCCGTGGCGGATGCGACCCCCAAATTCCTGGGGCCGCGCATGATAGGCCCTGCCTATGAGCGCTTTCGCCTGCTTGGGCTGACGGAAGACCCCTCGCTGCACTACTGCGCCAACTGCAAAAACTGCGATATCTCGTGCCCGCACGGCGTGCCGGTTTCCAGCCTCAACATGATGGCAAGGGCCGACCAGTTCAAAAAACACTCCCCCGGTCTGCGCGACTGGGTGCTCGGCCACGGCGAGCTCATGGCCAAGTGGCTGCGGCTCATTCCGGCGGCGCTCAAGAACTTCGGCATGCTTAATCCGGTTACCCGCATGGTGCTGGATGCGCTGGGTATCGACAAACGCGCGCCCCTGCCCGCCTTTGCGCCCCAGACATTCCGCCAGCTCATGCACCATGTGCACCAGCCCGACCACAAGCGCAGCGTAGTTTTCTACCCCGGCTGCTACGTGGACGTGTATGACCCGCGCACTGGCCTTGATATGGTGTGGGCCATGAACCGCGCGGGCTACAAGGTCATTGTGCCCGAGGAACTTGTGTGCTGCGGCCTGCCAATGGTTGCCAACGGCTTTTGGCAGCATGCCCGCTCCAATGCGGAACATAACCTGAAAGCTCTGGGCCAGTGGCGCGATGCAGGGCTACCCGTGGTGACGGGCTGCCCCAGTTGCGCCCTCATGTTCCGGGTGGATCTGCCGGAATACTTCCCTGATGTGGCGGAAAAATACGGCGCATGCAGTCTTGCGGACGCGCAGGAATTTCTGCTGGATGCTGTGGACAGCGGCGACCTTTCGCTGAAGGCCGACGGCAAGCAAACCCTGCCCGACCTCAAGCTGATCTACCACGCGCCCTGCCATCTGCGGGCACAGGGCAACGGCCTGCCGGGGCTGGAACTGCTGCGCCGCCTTGACGGCGTGACCGTGGAAAATGCTGATGCAGGCTGCTGCGGCATTTCCGGCAGCTATGGCTTTAAAAAGGAAAAATACGACATTGCCCAGACTGTAGGCTCGGAACTGTTCGCCAAGGTACGCGAAAGCGGCGCGCAGGCGGCGGTTTCCGAGTGCGGCACCTGCCGCGTGCAGATAACGCACGGTTCCGGCAAATTCAGCCTGCACCCTGTCACCATTCTGCGGCAGCGGCTCGAAGCCCGCTAGGCTTCTGGTTCACGCAACAATTTCTGCTTAACTCATGTGGCAGGCGGCTAACCGCCTGCCACATGCATGTCGGCTTTGCCAACACTACCGAAAATCAAGAGCAGGCAGCGGCTTTGCCGCACCGTCAGACGAATATTTTCCGTGCATTGCACCCGTTGCCCAGACGGTTTGCCGCCAGCCCAAAGGATACGCCATGACAGCCAAAAACAGCACCAGGGAATTCTGGAACAGCAGGGCCGAGTCCTTTCCCCGCTATGAAGCCGGGGCCGACACCTACGAGGGCCGCATGCTCCAACTGGCGCGCGACAACGGCGTGGATTTTCGCGGCAAAACGGTTCTGGATGTGGGCTGCGGCAGCGGCATGTACACCATCCGCCTTGCGCAGGAGGCCGCATCGGTCACTGCAGTAGATATATCTGACGAAATGCTCCGCATCCTCATGCAGGATGCCGCCGCGCAGGGCCTTGCCAACATCCGGCCCGTGCTTTCAGACTGGGAGCACTTTGCCCTTGATGAGCGCTTTCAGATTGTTTTTGCTTCCATGACCCCGGCCCTGAGCGATGACGCCGCCCGCGAAAAGCTGCAGCACTACGCGCTGGAGCAGGTGGTCTTTATGGGTTTTAACGAGCGCAAAACTTCGGATGTCATGGCCGGGCTGTACACGCATTACGGCATTACGCCGCCGCAGTTTGCCGACGCCCCCGACATGCGCGCATGGCTTGAGGGCCGCCGCATGCCCTATACTGCACTGCCTGTTGACGGCCAATGGATTGTGCCGCACACCCGCGACCAGTTGCTTGGAGCCTGCGCCGCCAACCTGCGCGCCCGTGGCGCTGAGCCGGATATGGCCCACCTGGCTGCCCATATTGAAAATTTTCGCAACCAGAACGGGGAATATGTGGAACGCACGGAATATTCCCTTGAAATGCTGATCTGGCATACATCCTAATCACGGATCTAAGCCCCACAGATACTTTAAAAACTTCTGGCTGCGCGTAGCTCACCTTCCCCATCCCCGAACCCCATACTACATTTCTGCCGCGTATGCCGCTCATAAGCCGTGCGCATGGTCTTGCCCGCTGTATTTCTTGCGCGAGTTGGTTTGTTCACGCTTTGCAACTTTTACGCTTTCATTCCTATTTTGATACAATTTTGAATCAAAATCTTCCTGCCTCGGCTATGCATATATTTGCGGCCATGCAGGCCTGACCACGCTCGATGAATGAGCCCTTCTGTCTCCCCCACTGGCAAAACCGTCCGAACAGATACGTTCTTGCCTGAACCGCTCCCTTCCTCCCTTCACACTCCTCTCAATTCACCGCTCTTTTGCAATTCAATCCCTGCTTCCGCCCCATTTGCCTGATGGGCCGGGCTTTCTGCGCTCATGAGCAGCCATCGCTGCCCTACCTGTTTTCCTCTGCCGCTTCCATCATCGTGTGTCCCAAATGCAGCCCATTCTGCCCCTGCACATTCACGCATGGCAATTTCCCTGCAACCTGTTCCCAATTTCAAACAAATTTGTATTGGCGATTTACGGCCAAAATTTTCCTTCAAATAAAAATCTATTATTAAAGCAAGTTACAGACAGGGCGGTTTTTTCTGCACGATAGGCCACCTTAACAATTTTGTATTGATTGTGCATGCAGATTATAAAATTATGTAATAATATTATATAGTTAATCTAACGGCACGGTTTCTGCACAAAGAGGGACAAGCGCAACGAGCGCGGGAACATCAAACCCAGAGGGAATCTCATGCGTCAGGTAGCTATTTACGGCAAGGGCGGTATCGGCAAGTCCACCACCACACAGAACCTTAACGCCGGCCTTGGCGAAATGGGCAAGAACATCATGATCGTGGGTTGCGACCCCAAGGCCGACTCCACGCGCCTTATCCTGGGCGGCCTTGCCCAGCAGAGCGTGCTCGATACCCTGCGCGAAGAGGGTGAAGACATCGAGCTGGATCTGGTGCTCAAAAACGGCTTCAAGGGCATCCGCTGCGTGGAATCCGGCGGCCCCGAACCGGGCGTTGGCTGTGCCGGGCGCGGTATCATCACCTCCATCGGTCTGCTGGAACGCCTTGGCGCTTACACCGAAGACCTCGACTACGTGTTCTATGACGTTTTGGGCGACGTTGTGTGCGGCGGTTTCGCCATGCCCATCCGTGAAGGCAAGGCCCAGGAAATCTACATCGTGGCTTCGGGCGAAATGATGGCCCTCTACGCCGCCAACAACATCTGCAAGGGTGTCAAAAAGTACGCCAACACCGGCGGCGTGCGCCTTGGCGGCATCATCTGCAACAGCCGCAAGGTTGATGGCGAAGCCGAGCTTGTCTCTGCCGTTGCCAAGGAAATCGGCACCCAGATGATCCACTTTGTGCCGCGCGACAACATGGTGCAGCGCGCCGAAATCAACAAGCAGACCGTTATCGAATTTGACCCCACCTGCGGACAGGCAGACGAATACCGCACCCTGGCGCAGAAGATCGACGGTAACGACATGTTTATTATCCCCAAGCCCCTTTCCCAGGAACGGCTCGAAGAGCTGCTCATGGAACACGGCTTGATGGACGCCTAAACCAACAGCACGAAACGGAGAACAACAATGCAGATGATTCGCACGATTATTCGGCCTGAAAAGACCACCGAGGTTCTCTCCGAGCTGCTGTCAGCGGGCTTTCCCGCCGTTACCAAGCTTGATGTGGTGGGCCGTGGCAAGCAGAAAGGCATCATGGTGGGCGATATCCAGTACGACGAAATTCCCAAGCAGATGCTCATGCTTGTGGTCAGCGATGAAGACAAGGACGATGCCATCCGCGTTATCCTGCGCGTGGCAAAAACGGGCGACGGTCACTTTGGCGATGGCAGAATCTTTGTTTCAAGCGTCAGCGAGGCCTGGACCATCAGCAGCGGCAAGTCCGGCCTGTAGGAGGCTCCCATGCAGGAAATAGTTGCAATGGTTCGGGCCAACATGGTGGCGGCTACCAAGAATGCCCTGTCCAAGGCCGGATGCCCCTCATTCTCATGCACCAAGTGCCTGGGACGCGGCAAAAAAGGCATGGATCCCGCCACTCTGCGCATGGTTATGGAAAGCGGCGAGCTGCCGCGCACTCCGGCGGGCGAATCCCTGACCGAAGTGGGCAGGCTGATCCCCAAGCGGTTGTTCAATATCTGCGTTCCCGATGAAAAGGTCGAAGCTGTGGTCAAGGCCATCATAGAAGCCAACAGCACCGGCCACCCCGGCGACGGAAAGATCTTTGTGATGCCGGTGGAAGAATCCTATGTGGTTCGCACGGGCGAGCGCGCTGACGCATAAGGAAGGTATGTATGAGTATTGACGCCAACGCAGTAGTGCTTGAGCGCTACAACGCCAAGGTCTTCAAGAACCGCAAGGAGCACATGCTCAAGGTCAATCCTGCGGAAGACCAGATTATTATCGCCAACACGCGTGCCATTCCCGGCATCATGACCAACCGGGGCTGCTGTTACGCTGGCTGCAAGGGCGTTGTGCTCGGCCCCATCAAGGACATGGTTACGATCACCCACGGCCCTGTGGGCTGCGGCTTCTATAGCTGGGGTACGCGCCGCAACAAGGCCAAGGCAGAAGGGGATACCCCCAATTACATCCAGTACTGCTTTACCACGGACATGCAGGAACCGGACATCGTCTTTGGCGGCACCAAGAAGCTCAAGAAGGCCATTGATGAAATCATGGAGCTTATGCACCCCAAGACCATCATGATCGCCGCCACCTGCCCTGTGGGCCTGATCGGTGACGACATTCAGGCCGTGGCCGCAGAAGCTGAACAAGAATACGGCATTCGCTGCGTGGCATACAGCTGCGAGGGTTACAAGGGCGTAAGCCAGTCGGCGGGCCACCATATCGCCAACAACGGTCTTATGAAGCGCGTTATCGGAACTGGCGATTATGAACCCGCCACCAAGTATTCGATCAACATCCTTGGCGAATACAACATCGGCGGCGACGGCTGGGAACAGGAACGCATCCTTAAAAAGATCGGCTACGAAGTTGTTTCGGTGTTCACGGGCGACGGAGAAGTGGAACGCATCGCAAGCTCGCACAAGGCAAACCTGAACCTCGTGCAGTGCCACCGCTCCATCAACTACATCGCCGAAATGATGAAGACCAAGTACGGCGTGGACTGGCTCAAGGTCAACTTTATCGGCCTGGAAGGAACAGTGCAGAGCCTGCGCGACATGGCTGCCTACTTTGGCGACCCAGAGCTTGCGCAGCGTACCGAGCAGGTTATCGCCGAAGAACTGGCCGAAGTGCAGGATCAGATGGCGGCCTACAAGGCCCGCCTCAACGGCAAGACCGCAGCCCTCTTTGTGGGCGGCAGCCGCTCGCACCACTACCAGGGCCTGCTGCAGGATCTGGGCATCAAGACAGTGCTTGCCGGGTACGAATTCGGCCACCGCGACGACTACGAAGGCCGGGAAATCATCCCCAACATCAAGGACGACGCGGACAGCAAGAACATCGAACACATCACCGTGGAAAAGGACGAAAAGAAGTATCACGCCTACCTTACGCAGGAACAGTACGACAAGCTGGCCGCCGAGATCCCGCTTGAAAAGTACCACGGCATGATACGCGACATGGACGAGGGCACTTACGTGGTTGACGACCTCAACATGTACGAAGCTGAAAAATTTATGGAAATCCTCAAGCCCGACATGTTCTTCTCCGGCATCAAGGACAAGTACGCGCTGCAAAAGGCCGGCACGCTCTCGCGCCAGTTGCACAGCTACGATTACAGCGGGCCTTACGCGGGTTTCAAGGGCGCAACGCAGTTCGGTTACGACCTCTGCATGGGTTACTTTACCCCCGCGTGGCACATGGTAACCCCGCCCTGGAAGAACCGCGCCACCCTGCAAGGAACTGTGGGAGAATAGTATGCTTGACCTCACCCCAAAGACACATGTGAACAGATCGGGCGTTCTTATCAACCCGTGCAAGACCTGTCAGCCGGTGGGCGCGCTGTTTGCCGCCCTGGGCGTGCGCAACTGCATGCCTTACAGCCACGGATCGCAGGGTTGTGCTTCTTACCACCGCACCTACCTTACGCGTCACTTTAAGGAACCAGCCATTGCCGTCACCAGTTCCTTTACGGAAGGCGCCTGCGTGTTCGGCGGCGGCCCCAACATCCGTCAGGGCGTCAAGACCACTTTTGAGGTCTATAACCCCGACATTATTGCCGTGCATACCACATGTCTTTCTGAAACCATCGGCGATGACCTCAAGACCTACATCGACGAAATGGAAATTCCGGACGACAAGCTCGTGGTGCACTGCAACACGCCGAGCTACGTTGGCTCGCACGTGACGGGCTTTGGCAACATGATGGCCGGTTTTATCAACTACCTTGCCGCCAAGGGCAAAACCACGGAAACCGTGGCGGTGTTCCCCGGTTTTGTGAACCCTGGCGACATCCGTGAATACAAGCACCTTGTGAACCTGATGAAGCTCAAGTCCATCATGTTCCCCGATTGCAGCAACGTCATGGATGCCCCCATGACCGGCGAATACAAGATGTACCCTGATGGCGGCACCACGGTTGAAGAAATCCGCGCCCTTGGCACCTGCCGTAAGGTTCTGGCCCTTGGCCGCCTGACCAGCGAGGAACCCGCGGCCCAACTCAAGCGCAAGTGCGGCGTGGATTTTGACCTGCTTCCCCTGCCCATCGGCCTGGCCGATACCGATGCCTTTGTCATGGCCATGGCAAACCTCAATGGCGGCGAAGTTGACCCGCTTATTGACGAAGAACGTGGTCGCCTGCTTGACCTCATGCTGGACGCCAACCCGTACTTCTACGGCAAGAAAGTTGCCGTGTACGGCGACCCCGACACAGTGCTTGGCATGACCCGCTTCTGCCTCGAACTGGGCATGATCCCCAAGTACGTGCTCACCGGTACGCCCGGCGAAACCTTCGTCAAGCTGGCCAAGGCCATGTTCAAGGAATACGGCAAGGAAGAAGAATGCCAGGCCTTTGCCGCCAAGGACCTCTTTGACCTGCACCAGTTCATCAAGGAAGAACCCGTTGACCTCTTGCTCGGCAACTCTCACGGCAAGCAGATCGCCAAGGCCGAGGGCATTCCGCTGGTTCGCGCCGGTTTCCCGGTGCTTGACCGCTACGGACACGCCTCGCTGCCCATGGTCGGCTACCGTGGAGCCTTCCAGCTCGCCACCCGGATCGCTGATACGCTCATGGAAGAGTTTGACCGCAACTGCGCTGACGAAGATATGGATCTGATTATGTAAGACGGCTCAAAGCCGCAATAGGGCCGGGGGGGCATCCCCCCGCCCTTGCAAGGGGGTTCCCATGGCTATGGAAATACTTGAAGAACGCCGTACGTCCATCAAGGAAAAGGGAAACAAGGGCGGGGGCTGCTGTAGCGGCGACGGCCTGCGTTGCGATACGGCCAGCGTGGCCGGTTCCGTGAGCCAGCGGGCCTGCGTGTACTGCGGTGCGCGCGTGGTGTTAAACCCCATTACCGATGCTTTTCATATCGTTCACGGCCCCATCGGCTGCGCCAGCTACACCTGGGACATTCGCGGCAGCCTCACCAGCGGGTCGGAACTGTTCCGCAACAGTTTTTCCACTGACTTGCAGGAAAAGGACATCGTCTTTGGCGGTGCGGAAAAGCTCACCCGCGCCATTGACGAGGCCGTGGCCAACTATGCGCCCAAGCTCATCTTTGTGTACGCCACCTGCATTGTGGGCGTGATCGGCGACGATGTGGAAGCCGTGTGCCGCAATGCGGAAAAAAAGCACGGCATCCGCGTGATCGCGGTCAAGGCTCCGGGCTTTTCGGGCACCAAGTCCACAGGCTACCGCATGGCCTGCAACGCCCTTGTGCAGCTTATGGAGCCGCACAAGGAACAGCCCAAGATCAAGGGCGTCAACATCCTTGGCGACTACAACCTTGCGGGCGAAATGTGGATTATCCGCAACTACCTGCGCGAGATGGGCATTCCCATTGTCGCCACCCTCACGGGCGACGCCGCGTACGAAACGCTCATCAAGGCTCCGGCTGCACAGCTCAACATCGTGCAGTGCGCTGGCTCCATGATGTATCTGGCCCACCGCATGGAAGACGAAATGGGCGTTCCCTGGATGCGCGCCAGCTTCTTTGGGGTGGAAGACACCTCCACAGCCCTCCGACAGGTGGCCGAACGCCTCAATGACGACTACGCAAAGCGCAAGGCTGAGGCTCTTATTTCTGAACGCGGCGCAAAGGCTGAAGCTTTTCTTGAACAGTACAAGCCGCACTTTGTGGGCAAAAAGGCCGCCATTTTTGTGGGCGGCGGCTTCAAGGCCATATCGCTCATCCGTCAGTTTAACGAAATGGGCATTGAAACTGTAGTGGTCGGCACCCAGACCGGCAAGCCTGAAGATTATGAAATCATTTCAAGCCTCGTTAACCCCGGCACCGTCATTCTGGACGATGCCAACCCCGCAGAGCTTGAAACCTTCATGAAGCAGAAAGGCGCGGATATTCTGGTTGGCGGCGTCAAGGAACGCCCGCTCGCCTACAAGCTTGGCATTGCCTTTTGCGACCACAATCACGAGCGCAAGCACGCTCTGGGCGGTTTTGAAGGCGTGGAAAACTTCACCCGCGAGGTGAACCTTTCCATCAACAGCCCTGTGTGGCAGTTCACGCGCAGCTCTGCCTCATTTGCCGAGGCAACGCAGGCGCAGGCCAGCCTTGTGCGTGAAGCACTGGCAGCAAGAGCAGCACATTTCTAGCACAGCGTAATCGGCTTGCACGCAGTTTGCCCGCCGCCACGGCCCAAAGGCCGCCTGGAACATAAGGAGAAGACAATGAGCGCCAATCTTGTCAACCTGAATACAAATCCCTGCAAGATGTGCATGCCCATGGGTTCGGTAAGCGCCTTTTACGGCATCAGCAAGAGCATGAGCATTCTGCACGGTTCGCAGGGGTGCAGCACCTACATTCGGCGGCACATGGCAACACATTACAATGAGCCGGTGGATATCGCCTCCTCTTCGCTTACAGAAGAAGGCACGGTCTTTGGCGGCACCAAGAATCTGCTCAAGGGGCTTGAAAACCTCATCAAGCTCTACAACCCCGAGGTGATCGGCGTTTCCACCACCTGTCTTGCCGAAACCATCGGCGAGGACGTGCCCGCCATCATCAAGCAGTTCAAGGACGAACACCCGGAAGTGACGGCCACCATCATTCCCGTGGTCTCGCCGGGCTACAGCGGCTCGCAGTACGAGGGATTTTTCCGCGCTTTGCACGCCATTGTGCGCCATGTGCCCATGAACGCCACGCCCAACAACGTGGTCAACATCATCACCGGGCACCTCTCTGCGGCGGATACCAGAGCGCTCAAGCTGCTGCTTGACGCCAGCGGCCTTGAATACGTGCTGCTGCCCGACCTTTCGCAGAATCTTGATGGCGGGCATGAAGACGACTATAACAGGCTGCCCCAGTATGGCACCACGCTTGCCCGCATCGGCCTCATGGCTGGCGCGCGCATGACGCTCGAACTTGCGCCCTTCTGCCCCGAAGGCTATTCCCCTGGCGCGTACCTGCGCGATACTTACGGAGTGCCGCTCCTGCGCATGAACCTGCCCGTGGGCCTGCGCGATACCGACGCCTTTATAGCCACGCTTGAAGCCCTTGGCGGGGCCATTCCCGCCACTGTGCGTGAAGAACGCGCCCGCTACCTTGACGCCATGATCGATGCGCACAAGTATAACGCCCAGAGCCGCGTTGCCGTATTTGGCGAGCCGGACATGGTGCTGGCCCTTGTGCGCGCCTCGTGCGAAAACGGAGCCGTCCCCGTGGTGGCCGCCACCGGCAGCCGCTGCGCCGCCTTTGAAAAAACGCTTGCGCCCGACATGGCTCAGGCTACGGAAACCCAGTTCAGCGGCGATTACGACATTCTCAATTTTGCAGACTTTGCCGCCATTGAAAACGCGCTGCTTGCGCGCAAGGCCAACCTCATGCTTGGCAATTCCGATGGCCGCCGCATTGAGGAGCGTCACCATGTTCCGCTGCTGCGCTACGGCTTTCCCATCCACGACAGGGTTGGCGGCCAGCGCACACGCATGCTCTTCTATGACGGCTCGCTCAGCCTCATGGAAGCCACGGCAAACGCCATGTTGCAGTTCACCGAGGGCAGCTTCCGCGAGGAGCTTCTCAACAAATACTTCAAGGATGAAGCCGTCATGGAAGCTGATGCCTCCCGCATAGAAGTTGCGGCCCCGGCCACGGAGCCTCTTGTGCCTGTAACAGCCCCTTCAGCCGTCCATGCCGCTGGCAGCGCCGCCGCCGTCAATGCGGAGCGCACCAAGTCCCACCCCTGTTTTTCCTGTGGGGCCTGTGCCACTTCGGCGCGCCTGCATCTGCCCATCGCGCCCAAGTGCAACCTGAGCTGCAACTACTGCCTGCGCAAGTACGACTGCGTTAACGAAAGCCGCCCCGGCGTCACCACCGCCGTGCTCACTCCCGCACAGGCTTTTGACCACTTTATGAAAGTAAAGCGCGACATGCCCAATCTTACGGTTGTGGGCATCGCCGGCCCCGGCGACACGCTGGCAAATCCCGAGGAAACCTTCCGCACGCTGGAGATGATCCGCAAGGAAGACCCCAATATCACCTTCTGCATGTCCACCAACGGTCTGGCCCTGCCGGAGTACGTGGAAGACATGAAGCGCGTGGGCGTAAGCCACGCCACCGTGACCATCAACGCCGTTGACCCGGTCATTGGCGCGCAGATTTACAAGTTCGCCATGTATCGTGGCAAGAAATACACGGGCGAAACCGCAGCCGCCCTCCTGCTGGCAAACCAGATGGCGGGCCTGCGCGCCCTCTCCCAGGCGGGCATTGTGAGCAAGGTCAACACGGTGCTGCTCAAGGGCATCAACGACGGACACATTCCGCAGGTGGTGGAAACCGCGCGCGAGCTGGGCGCTGTGATGACCAACATCATGCAGCTCATCCCGGTCAAGGGCAGCGTTTTTGAAAACATGCCCCTCGTGAGCAACAAGGAACTCATGGACATGCGCCGCAGCTGCGAGCCTACGCTCAAGCAGATGTACCATTGCAAGCAGTGCCGCGCCGACGCCGTGGGCCTGCTGGGCGACGACAAGTCCATTGATTACCGCCCGCCCGTGGCCGAAAAGGCCCCCGTGGTGGAAGAAGCCAAGCCCGCCGTGGCCCGCAAGATACGCATTGCCGTAGCTTCCAAGACAGGCATGACGGTTGATCAGCACTTTGGTCAGGCCGAACAGTTCTACATCTACGAAAGCGATGGCGACGCCGCCAGCTACGTGGAAACCCGCAGTGTTTCCAAATACTGCAATGGCATGGACGACTGCGGCGAAAAGGCCGGGCGCATGGCGGGCATACTGGCCGCCGTGGACGACTGCAAGGGCGTGCTGGCCCTGCGCATAGGCGAAAGCCCGCTGAAAAAGCTTGAGACCAAGGGAATCCGCGTGTTCACCCTCTATGAAAATGTGGATAAGGCCGTGAATGACGCCGCCAGGGCGCTCTGCGGATAATTCCGGCCCATTCCAACGGCCTGGCCGGAGGCAAACCGGTCAGGCCGGGGCACACGCCATCTTTGCCAAGAGGTTATTTCCATGCCGCAACTGGTGGACAGAACGCTCTGCCTGCTCTACCGGGTGCTGCCAGCCGCGCACTCGCAAGAGGAAAGGCAGACCGCAGACGCATTTGCGCTCTGGGCCGGGGAATGGATCGACCTCATGCACCACATGGGTTTTGTGGTCGAAATTCCCCCAGACCTGCAATTTGCAGCAGCCAGCGTCAAGGCCCGCCGCACGGGCAAACGCCCGATCCTTAACGGGCCGTGGGCGCGCCTGAGTGGTTGCTGTGACGCCCTTTATACCTTTGAAACGGAACTCTGGCCGCGCTTTGCCGCCATCAAGGATACCGTGGAGTTCTGCCCCGGCGATCATGCGGGCTGCGCCACGGCTCTTGCCGTGCTGTGGATGCTCAAGGGCGGCCCCCGTGTGGCGGGCTGCATTGGCGGCTCTGCCCTGCACGGCCCCGATGCCGGGCCTGCGCTGGAAGAAGTGGCCCTGAGCCTGTACGCCCAGGGTCTGGAAACCGGCCTGACGCATCTGGACAAACTGCCAGAAGCAACAGCTCTGCTCAGGGAGGCAGGCCAGGAAGTTTCCCACCACAAGGCCGTGCTGGGAGCGGATATTTTTGCTGTAGAATCCGGCATCCACGTGGACGGCATTGTAAAAAAACCCTTTCTTTACGAGCCGTACACGCCAGCTACTGTAGGGCTTGAACGCCAGATTGTGGTGGGCAAGCACTCAGGGCGTGTTTCGTTGCGCATCAAGGCCCGCCAGCTTGGTTTGAACTTGCCGCGCACGGCGGAAGAACATATGCTGGAACTGGTTCAGCAGCTTGCCGAGCGCCAGCAATGCAGCCTGACCGATGCCCAGTTTCTCGACCTGTGTCACGCATGCCATCCCCCCGAATCCTTGTCTTCTGCCCGAACGGACTGTTGCGGTCTTTCGGGCGCAACGGCTTCTGTGGAGGTGGGCCATGCCTGAGATCATTATTGTCGATACCACACTGCGCGACGGCGAGCAGGCTCCCGGCTTTGCATTCCCCCCTGCCCTGAAAATCCGCCTTGCCGCCATGATGGACGAAGCTGGCGTGGACCAGATCGAGGCGGGCGTTCCCGCCATGGGCGAAAACGAAAAGGCCACCATCCGCTCCATCCGCGAGGCCTGTTCCAATGCCCGCGTTTCCACCTGGAACCGCCTGCGCGAAAGCGATGTGCGCCACTCCTTTGACTGCTCTCCACATATCATTCATCTATGCTGCCCGGTTTCTGACCGGCAGATCAAGGACAAGCTCAAAACCACCCGCGTCGAAGTGATGGCCTCCCTTGCCAAGTGCGCGGCGCTCGCCGCAAGTCGTGGAGCGGAAGTGACGGTTGGCTTTGAAGACGCCTCCCACGCTTCGCCCGACCAGTTGCGCGAAGCGGCGAAGGCCGCGCGTCAGTGCGGCGTCGTGCGGGTGCGGCTCAGCGATACCGTGGGCTGTTACACGCCAGACAAAGTCTGGCGGGCCGTACGCATGCTGCGCGAGGCAGGCGTTGATGTGGAAATCCATGCGCACAACGACTTTGGCATGGCTGTTGCCAATTCACTCATGGCTGTGAACGCCGGGGCGCGCTACGTCAATACAACGTTGTGGGGCATTGGCGAACGGGCGGGCAACTGCGGGCTTGCCACCTTTACGGCGGCGGCCGCGCGGCTTGGCAATACATCCTGCGCCGTGGACGCGCGCAAGGCACTTGAACTGGAACGCCTTGCGGCTACGCTTTTGCCGCAAAAATCCATGAACGGCTGGGGCAAGCATCTGGGGTACAGCTATGGCACGCGCCCCTTTGGTCTTTAACGGCACAAGCGTCTTTTGTCCTCTGCCAGCGTTGCGTTAGCCGTTGCGACGCAGGAAGCTACGGATAACGGCAGCAGTTGGTTAAAAATGAACCTTACACGTCCATTGCTGTCGCTATTCGTAAGCCCGACAAGCGGGCAACGACTAGCGCATACTGCGCCAGTTTTTTCGGTCGAGTACTATAAGAGTACACTCCCTCAAAAACAGGCTTGTCTTCCTTGGCAGAGAACAAAATCCATCTTGTGCCAAAACAAGTTTATCATAATTACGGCAGATAGATAGATGTTATTTTTAATAATTACATCACTCGTTGCCGCCAATACTCTGGACGCCCCAGCTTACGGAGATCGCCATGAAATGCGACTGCATTGCAGTGTTGGAAAATACAGATAATTCAATCACCGCCATGGAAAACTGCACCCACCTTTCCCTCTGGCAGCGCGACTGGAGCACGGGCAAGGGCTGGCATGCCTCTGATCCAGTGCCTTTTTCTCTTGAAGGTTGCGCAACTCTGCCCCATATACGAGACCGGCTGCGTCAACTGGCCCTTCTGCTGCCCGCAGAGGCAGCCATAGCCGGGGCCAGTATTTCCGGCCTTGCCTACAACGAACTGAGCCGGATGGGCTTTTGCCTGTGCGAGCTGGATGCATTCTCGCCCGATATTCTGGATGCCCTGGCCAGCGAGATTCTGGCTTCCGCCCAGGGGGAGGCTCAGGTTCCCATCGCGCCCACGCCCACAGATACACCCGGCGTATACAGCATCAATCTTATGGAAGTGCAGGCCGCACACCCTGAAATTACATCAAAAAAAGCCTTGCGTCCCTTTTTTGCGTCTACGCCCTTTGTGGAACTGGAACTCATCTGCGGGCACATGCCCCCCTGGCTTGAGGAGCACATGCGTCAGCAGCGCCTGACCTGCGCCCTCACCCGACAGGAAGACGGAACCGTCCGCGCCCGTATTTCGCACGCGCTTTGCGGCGAATCTGCGGCCAATGGACGTTAGAGCAGTTCACGGATGAAACGGGTTAACTGCTCCAAGGAGTCAATGATATGGGTACTGCCCTGCAATTTGAAACTGTGGCTACGCCCTACGGCACCATCGCCAACGTGCATGTGCTCTCCCGCTGGCCTAGCGGCGCGCCGCAGGATTGCCGCCTGCTGGCAGAAGATACCGTGCCCACGCCCCACGGCTGGCTCACGCCCCTTTACGAAGCCGAAGACGTGCGCCGCAGCAGCGGCAAGAGCTTTAGCCTCTACCCCAACGGCATGTGGCGCAGCCTGGAGCTGCAAAATCAAACAACCGTAAACACGCCCCTTGGCGACATGCCCGCCGAATGGCTGGCATGGCACGGAAACGGTGCGCTCAAGCGCATACTCCTGCGCAAGGGCAAACTCAGCGGTTACTGGACAGAACAGGACGAGCGCAAACTGGCAAGCCAGATATCCCTTTCCCTGCACGGGCAGGAAATGAGCGCCAAGGTTCAGGGCCTGCGTTTCTATCCTTCAGGCGTACTGGAGAGCGTCACCTTCTGGCCCGGCGAAACAATCAGGCTCGTCACCCCGCTTGGCCCCATGCCCGTGAGGTACGGCTGCGCCTTTTACGAGAGCGGCGCACTGCGAAGCTGCGAACCGGCGCGGCCTGCGCATGTGCCGACCTCCATTGGGCAGCTTGCGGCCTACGACCCTGCGGCCTCGGCCATCTGCGGCGATATGAATTCCCTGTGCTTTGGTGAAGACGGCACGGTTTCCAGCCTTGTCACCGCCGCCTGTTCGCTACGCTGGCAGCAGGGCAAGGAGCAGAAATGCATGTCGCCGCGCATGGAAAAGGATCAGCTCACCATGCTGCGCACAGTGGTTGTTCCCCTGCGGGTAGAATTTCTGCCCAATGGTCTGGTACGCATGGACGATGGCAAACAGATCATGCAGGCCCCCTCGCAGGGCATAACTGTCGGGCCTTTTGTGGCTCTGCCCGACATGCGCGAGAGCCGCTGAGGTTTTGCGCAGCAACTACAACCCTGCCTTACATTGCAACCAGTTGGACGAGCATCGCGCTGCCGCAAACATTGTTGCGGCAGCGCGTCTTGCGCTGTATATGGTCACAGTGCTAGATTGCCGCAGGAGGCTGCATGGAAGTTCCTTTGCTCTATGAAATCGTCATTATTTTTCTTCTTTCAATATTCGTCACCATCGTCTGCAACAGAATAAAACTGCCCGCTACCGTGGGCTTTCTGCTTACAGGCGTTTTGTGCGGCCCGTCCCTGCTGGGTATCGTCAAGGATATGCAGGCCATTGATCATATTGCTGAACTCGGCGTTGCCATGTTGCTGTTCACAATAGGCATGGAACTTTCCGGCGAGGCCCTCAACCGCCTGAAACGGCCCGTTTTTCTGGGCGGCAGCCTACAAATCGGCCTGACAGTTCTTGCCGTGGCGGGCATAGCCATGCTGCTGCGCGATGCCACCTACCAGAAAGGCCTTTTCTGGGGCTGTCTGGTGGCGCTTTCGTCGTCGGCCATCGTGCTGCGCATTTTGCAGGAGCGCGGGGCCACAAACACGCCTACGGGCCGCCTTTCCCTCGCCATCCTTGTTTTTCAGGACATTATGGTAGCGCCCATGCTGCTGGCGGTGCCGCTGCTTGCGGGCACGCTTGAGCTTTCTCTCCAGGGCGCGGTGTTCTCCACCCTGCGCGTGGTGGTGGTACTGGGCGGCGTACTGCTGTTTGCCCGCTTTGGCCTCAACAGGCTTATGGAAGCCGTGGTACGCACCCGCACGAGGGAAATACTGCTGCTCTCCACACTTGGCCTGTGCCTTGGCATGGCCATGCTGACCAACCATCTGGGCCTTTCGCTCTCGCTTGGGGCCTTTTTGGCAGGTTTGATGCTTGCCCGATCGGAATACAGCATGAGCGTTATTTCGGGCATTCTGCCCTACCGCGATGTTTTCATGAGCCTGTTTTTCATCTCGGTAGGCATGATGCTGAATCTGGAGTTTTTTTTAGAGCATTTTGTCGCCATTATTGTTCTGACGGTGCTGTTCATTGTCATAAAATCCCTGCTCACCCTGCCTTCGGTGCTGGTGCAGGGCTATCCCTTGCGCGCGGCCATCATCACCTCCCTCTCTCTCGCGCAGGTGGGCGAATTTGCCTTTGTTCTTGCGGCATCTGGTCTGGCGGCCGGGTTGTTCGACATGAACGCCTACCAGACATTCCTTGACGTAAGCGTGCTCACCATGATGCTGACCCCCGGCCTTATGGCTGTGGCCCCGCGTATTGCCGACAAGGTTGCGGGCAAGCGCAACGAAAGGATGCTCGCCAAGGCCGAAGACCACGAAGGCGCCTGCGCCATGGATGACCACCTGATTATTGTGGGCTTTGGCATCAGCGGAAAACATCTGGCCCATGTGGCCCGAGAATCGGGCGTATGTTACACCATCCTCGAAATGAATCCTGAAACCGTTACCCGCTATCGGCACAAGGAACCCATTTCGCACGGCGACGCCTCGCAGCCCATTGTGCTGGAGCATCTGGGCGTCACCAGGGCGCGTGTGCTCGCCATCGTCATTTCCGACCCGGCGGCGGTGCGCTCCATTGTTATTGAAGCCCGCCGCTTCAACCCCAACCTGCACATCATTGCGCGCACCCGCTTTGTGAGCGAGGTGGCACCGCTGCGCGCGCTTTGCGCGGACGAGGTGATCGCTGAAGAATTTGAAACTTCCATTGAGGTTTTCAGCCGCGTGCTGACGCGCTATCTGGTTCCCCGACAGGATATAGATTCCTTTGCCGCGCGTATCCGGCAGGAGAATTACCGCATGATCCGCCGCATGAGCGCATCGGTAAACTCGCTTGATTCCATGGTCAGCCGCCTGCCGGAGATGGGCGTTCAGGCCATGCGCCTTGCCGCCGCCTCGCCCCTTTGCGGCATCAGCCTTGCCCAAAGCCAGATGCGCCGCAAATACGGCGTAACGGTCATTGCCATTCTGCGTGACGGCGTAACCCAGGCATCGCCCGAACCCAACGACCAGTTCCAGGCCGATGACGTGGTTTATCTGTTTGGCAAAACAGATAAACTTCTGGCAATAGCCCCGCTCTTTTCCGGCCCCTTGCGCGAATCCGGCAAGGAAACCAGCCCCCCGCCCAAGGCTGCATAGCGCATTTCGCAATTGCTGCGTCAAAGGAGGCGGGGCTTGCCCTGCCTCCTTTTAATTGCCAAACTCGGCAAGGTGTTAGCGCTGCCACGGCAAAAGATTCTGCCAAACCGGGGCTGGGAACTTGCGCATTTTGCCATTGCCGTCTATTAAAACTGATTACAGATATACTAACGGGAGCAACCCAAAGGGCTGCCCGCTGATAATCCGCCCTCTTGCGGTATGGATGTACTATGCTTGACGACAGACTGATGCGCGCCATGTTTGGCGAATCACGCAGCATCGCCATTATCGGTGCCAAGGACAAAGCCGGACAGGCCGTGGACAGGGTCGGGCGCTATCTGCTGGAGCAGGGATACAGGATTTTTCCTGTCCATCCTGTGCGCAAGACCGTATGGGGGCTGCCTGCGGCAACCTGCCTTGCGGAGCTGCCCGAGCCTGTGGATATCGTCAATCTGTTTCGCGCGCCGGAATACTGCCCTGCCCACGCGCAGGAAGTACTGGATCTGCCCTGGAAACCAAAAGTTTTCTGGATGCAGCTTGGCATACGCTCGATCGAGGCACGTCAGATGTTAGCCCGTACAGGCATGACAGTGGTTGAAGATTCCTGCATCATGGTGGAACACGAGCGCCTCATGCGCCCCTCTCTCACTTTTTAAGGTCAAGGATTATAGCCCATGTCTGCCGCTCACGGAGAATCTGTTTTCAACTGCCGCATGTGCGGCCACTGCTGCGAAGGAAGAGGCGGCATTGTCGTAAGCCCCACAGACCTGATCCGGCTGGCAGCGCACATGCAGCAAGCACCGGAAGCAGTGGCGGACAGCTATTGCGAACGCATTGGCGGCAAGCTCAAAATTCGTTGCGGCGAAGACGGCTACTGCGTATTTTTTCGCCAGGGCAGCGGCTGCGGCGTGCACGAGGGCAAGCCTTCAATCTGCCGCGCATGGCCCTTTTTTCGCGGCAACATCGAAGACCCGGCCAGCCTTGCCATGGCCAAGGAATTCTGCCCCGGCATCGAAACTGGCGCGCTGCATGCGGATTTTGCGCGCGAAGGCCGCGACTATCTGCGCGAAAACGGCCTGCTTGCTTCCGATGCCACCTGTGAAGCCAATGCGCTTATCCTGAAGTAATCATGCGACGCCGCCCCCGCCAGATATCGTTGAAAGAATGCTACGACATTCTCAAGCTTAAAAAGGACGCCGATACGGCTGACCTCAAGCGGGCCTACCGGCGTCGCGCTTTTGAGCTGCACCCCGATCTCAACCCCGGCAACCCCGATGCCAGCCGGGAATTTCAGCTGCTCAACGAGGCATATGTGGCCCTTTCCGCCATACTCAAACATGAGGACGGCGTACGGGCTTCAACAGAGGCCAGCAGGGCTGCCCAGGCAGAGAGCAAGGCGCGGGCCGCAAAGGAAGAGCCCGCTGACGACAGGGCTGAACAGAAGGCTCAGGCTGAAAATGGCTCTCAAGGCAGCAACGGGCAGCAAGCGGAACCTGACGCAAAAGAAGCCAGCTCTGGCCCGGCTGACGCCGCTGCCGGGGCACGGACCGCAGACGAGACCGGGAAAGCCCAAAAAGAGCAGAATCAAGAGCAGCAAAAGGACAAAACGGCAGACAAAAAAAACGCGCAGAACGGCTATTCAGAGCATGACGTGCTGCGCGACCTGCTTACAGATCCCTTTGCCCGCCGCGTTTTTGAAGATATTTACAGCGAACTGAACCGCCAGCATCAGGAAGAAGCGCCCCCCCAGCAGGAAGCGCCTTACCAAAAGGAAGGGCCCACTTTTGGCCAGCCCAAGGAAAAACCCACGGCAGAAAAGCGCAATGTAAAACTGCACAAGAGCAATCTGGCCTGGGGCACGCCCAAGTGGAACAAAGACCACAGCAAGGGCGTTACCGGCATGGTCAAGGGCTGGCTGCGCCGTCAGATTGATGAAGAACAAACCCTTGCCCTGCCGTCGGCAAATCTTGCGCCCGGCAAGCGCATTCGACTACAAATACGTCAGGCCCTTTCTGGCGAGCTGAAAACTGTCGAGATCACCCTGCCGCCGGATTTCGCCGTGGGCAAACCCATCCGGCTGCGCGGGCTGGGCAAGCGTGTGGGGCCGTGGCAAGGCGATTTGTACCTTATTATCACCAACGAATGATCACGCGCTTTCATGCGCGCCGCAGTATAAACGAAAAGAGGCCCCTGTGGGGCCTCTTTTCGTTTATACTAGTCTGCTCATCGCAAGAGCATTTTGCGCGTTCTGCCGGAGCCTGCGGCTATTCGGTTTCCACATGAAAGCCAAAGTCGCCCTCTTCTTCCCCGTCCACCACATAGCGCAGGCGCTCATGAATGCTGTTGTCCTCGTTAAAGGTCAGCACTACGGGTTTACGGCTGTACAGATCCTGTGGGCCGTTCACGTATTCGTAAGCGCTGATGATGACTTCATCCCCACGCTGACAGGCCCGGGCCGCCGCACCGTTGAGTATGCAGCAGCGCGACCCCGGCTCGCCGTAGATGACGTAGGTGGAAATACGCTGTCCGTTGCTCTTGTTCCAGATATACACAAATTCCAGCGGGTAGATGCCCGCCTCGCGGCACTGCTCCGGGTCAAGCGTCACCGAGCCGTGGTAGTTCAGTTCGCACCCGGTAACACGAATGCAATGCAGTTTTGCCCGCAGTATTTGCAGCATGACAAACTCTCTTGCGCGGTTGAACGCGCCTAAAAAAAGGTCGCACAGGCGACCATGAATGATGCCGAATCCGGCAGTTGCCCGCACCGCAGGAGTTGCCAGCACAGGGCAACCCCTCGCGCCGCCCGGTAGCGGCGGACGCATGAGCACGGCATGCAACAACTATGAAGCGCACCGCAAGCCTCACCGGGCGCGGCCCCGGTTTGGTCGCTACGCTCCGGGCCGCAAAAGCGGTGTGAACCTAAGCAGACGGCGCAAAAAAATCAATACGCCTTGATGTACTCGTCCATATTTTCCGCAGAGCAGTTGCGGCTGACCCAAAAAGCAGAGGCCCATACCATCAGGGCTGTGGCCTGCGTGTCGTCCAGACTTTTGATCTTGGCTTCAAGGCTGGATTTGCTGGCCCCATGCCGCAGGTGCACACCGTTGATGTCGCAGGCATCCGTAACGCGCAGCAAAAGATACGAAAGCCGCGTATGGTCGGGCATGAGCTTCATATCCTTGTGGGCTTCCACAATGGTTTTCAGCTCCGCAGCACTAAAGATATGCTTGATGCCCGTGATTGCCCGAAAAAACGTGTCCACCGCCCAGGGAAGAATAAACTCCGCCCCCGCGCTCTTTGTGCGGAAGTAGTCTTTGAGCCAGCGTTCCTGATCGTCGTTAATACGTGCTGCGACCTGCGGCATGATGCCCCCGATGTTGCGTGCGGCCTGGCGCAAGTTCGCCAAGCATCGTGTTACGCTATGTTTTCTTTTTGCGCTACACTACCTGCTCGTGAATTTCAAGATAAAATCTAGACTTTTTTCCAGAAACATTGTCCGGGCTTACCGCAGATCAGGATGCGGGCATGGCAAATATGCCAGATGCATGCCCCCTTGCCTAGCCCTGCTTGCCGCGCGCTGCCCTTGAATGTATCCATAGCGCACAGACAGAATAAAGGAGCTTGCATGCAGAATGCCAGACAGGCTGCGCCCCCACAATTACAATCTACCACAGCACCCAACAAGGACGCAATGCAGCAAAGCGCCGTGCGCGCAGCTCTGATCCGCATGCACGCAGCCACGGTTCTGTTTGGTATCTCTGGCATTTTTGGCAAATTGTGCCAGTGTTCCGCCGTTGATCTTGTCTGGGGCAGGGCCGTGGTTGCAGTGGCCGCCCTTGGCTGCATCTGCCTTGTCCGGCGTGATCCGCCCTGGCATGGAATTGCGGCACACGACCTGACAGGCCTTGCCGTAAGCGGCATTCTGCTGACCCTCCATTTTGTTACTTTTTTTATGGGCATAAAACTGGGCGGTATTGCGGTGGGTACGCTCGGCTTTGCGTGTTTTCCCGCCTTTACGGCCCTGTTTGAAGCCATAGCCTACCGCGAGCGCCCAAGCGCCCGGGAATTGCAGTGCATTGGCATGGTAAGCATTGGGCTTGTGTGCCTGACGCCCTCGTTTTCGCTGGCTGATACTGCAACCCACGGCCTGCTTTGGGGCATTGTTTCCGCTGCGGTTTACGGCCTGGTGGCCATAGCAAACCGGCACTTTGCCGGGGGCATGTCTGGCATGCAGACCTGCTGGTGGCAAAATACGGTAATAATCATCTGCCTTCTGCCCTTTGCTGCAGCGGATGTGCCGGGCATCGCCGCTCTGGACTGGCTGTGGATAATCTGCCTGGGCCTTTTATGCACCGCCCTCGCCTACAGCCTTTACGTAAGCAGCCTCACAGCCCTCAAGGCCCGACAGGCAGCGGTTATCATCACGCTTGAACCTGTTTACGCCATAATTGCTGCGTGGCTGCTCTTTAACGATGCTCCCGGTCTGGGCATTTTTGCAGGCGGCGCACTCATACTTGGCGCTGTGTTCAGACTCAGCAGGCGATGATATAAGCGGCTTTTGGGCTGCAATTAATTTTTTTTAATTCGATAATCACATAAACATATACTACACAACTGCCATTTCCACAAAATATTATTACAAATGATATAAAGTTTATATTGGATTTGACGATTTTTTTGACTATTAATAATAAAAAAAATTTAGTCAGATGTGCTGCGTTAACGGAATGCTAATTTTTTTAACATACGTTATCATCACATCATAATCACCCTTGCATCACGAGCTCACTGGAGGATACCATGCCACGCCTGTCATTCAAGAGCGTAAATACTGTTATAGCCGCACTGATAAGCGTCATTCTGCTTATCGGCGTTTCCATTTTTGTTGTTTACGTTGGCAAATCTTCATACCACATTGTCAACAATACATCTGTTGGCGGCATGAAGATCATAAACAACGGCCTCATTGCCAACGTCAATGACATGATTGACGCCAACATGAGCATGATCAAGGTTCCGGCGCAGAGCGGTCAGGCGAAAAAAGCCATCGAAGGTAACAGCGCCGAAATGGACACCCTTATCAAAGCCCTTATCAAAGAATACAAGGGAATCAATTCCATCTTTGTTCTAAATTCGCAGGGCGTTGCTGTTTCCGGCGCATCCTCCAATGGAGAAAATTTTATTGGCAATAACTACAGTGAAAGAGGCTATTTCAAAACTGCCATGCAGGGCAAGGATGCCATTGACCCCAACATCGTTATTGCAAAAACCACAAAAAAAGAAATATTTGCCATCGCTACTCCAGTTTTTGGCGACACAGGCAAGCCCATTGGCGCAGTATGCGTGACCATAAACTGGCTTGAATATATTAAAAGCCATGTTTTTAACATAACAGTTGCAGAGCATGGTTATGCATTTATTATTGATGCCAACGGTCGCGTTATTGCCCACCCCAAGGCTGAGACTCACATGAGCGATGTCAGCAAGCTGGAATTTGTAGTCAAGGCGCTTAAACTCAAAAACGGCTCTTTTGATTACGAATTTCAAGGTAAGGACAAGGTAATTGTTTTTCAAACCATTGAAAGAACAGGCTGGCTTGTCTGCACCTCCGCATTTACAGACGATCTTGCAAAAGACGCCGTTGAGCAACGCAACATTCTTATTTTCGTTGCTGTCGGCATTTTTGTTGTATTGTTGGGCAGCATCATATTTATGGTTCGCCGGATCATTACCGCCCCGCTGAAGAACATCATGGACTACAGCGCGCAGATTGCGCACGGCGATTTCAAGGCCACACTCGCGGGCAATTATAGTTTTGAACTAGCTGAACTTGCAGGCAATTTTAAAGAAACGACCGCAGTGCTCAAAAACCGCCTGGGTTTTGCTGACGGCGTATTGCAGGGCATCACCTTCCCCACCCTGGTTGCAGATACAGATGTGCGCATCACCTATGTGAATGATGCCATGGTCAAGCTTGTGGGCAAAAGCGGCAAGCCCGACGACTATAAGGGCATGGGAGCGGCTGAATTTTTCTACGGGGATGCCAACAAGCGTACCATCTGCCATAAATGTCTGAGCGAGGGAGTAAACGCACATGGCATTGAAGCAGCAATGACCTTTGCAGACGGCCAGCACAAAAATCTGCGCATTGATGCCTCGCTGATCCGCGATCTGGACGGCAATATTGTTGGTGCAGTAACACTTGTGTTCGACCTGACGGAAATCAAAAAGCAGCAGGCCACCATCGAGCAGCAGCGTGACGCCGTTGCCCAGGTGGCGCAGAACGCCAATGCCATTGCCGACAGGCTTTCCACCGCTACCGAAGAGCTTTCCACCCAGGTGGAACAGGCCAGCCGTGGCGCGGATCAGCAAACGCAGCGTGTTTCTGAAACCGCCACCGCAATGGAGCAGATGAATGCCTCGGTGCTTGAGGTTGCGCGCAATGCGGGCGGCGCCTCCGACACTACCATCAATGCCAAACGCAAGGCGGAACATGGCGCAGAAGTGGTCAATAAGGTGGTGCAGGGCATCAACCAGTTGCACACGCAGGCTTTGGGCCTCAAGACCGGAATGGCCTCGCTGGGCGATCAGGCCCAGAGTATCGGCCAGATCATGACCGTGATTTCAGACATTGCAGACCAGACCAACCTGCTGGCCCTCAACGCCGCCATCGAAGCGGCGCGCGCGGGCGAAGCCGGACGCGGATTTGCCGTTGTGGCCGACGAGGTGCGCAAACTGGCGGAAAAGACCATGCAGGCAACCCGCGAGGTTGGTTCCGCCATTCAGGGCATACAGAGCGGCACCACGCAGAACATTGATCAGGTCAACCAGACTGTAGACACCATCGAGCAGACCACCGAGCTTGCCGGAACCTCCGGCGAGGCGCTCTCAGAAATTGTGGTGCTGGTGGATCAGGCTGCGGATCAGGCGCATTCCATTGCCGCCGCCGCGGAAGAACAGTCGGCCACCAGCGACGAGATCAACCGCGCTGTGGAACAGATCAACACCATCAGCGTAGAGACGTCCTCCGCCATGTCGCAATCTGCCAACGCAGTGACGGAACTGGCAAAGCAGGCGCAGGAACTCAAAAAGCTCATTGCGCAGATGGTTTCCTAAAAACACCCAGCGGGGCAGTGCGCAAGCCTGCCCTCCCCTGCAACAAGCTCGAAGCCCCTGAACGGCAAACCGTTCAGGGGCTTTTTATGTCTCCGTTTCACGAGTACGAGATGCAGTTAATAACATTTTCAAGCTGACAGGTACATGCTGGTTTCAGACTGCATCAAGCTGTTTAGCCGCAGCAAGAAAATCTCCTACCGCTTTTCCGGTACCAGCTTACCAGAAATTTCACCGTTCAATGAATGATCTTCGCCCGACACAAAGAGTATCGGCTTGCCCTTGGAAAAACTGACCTTGCTGAGGTCTACCCAAAACATATTTGGCGAATCGGCAGCCTGAAAGAAATAGAGCCTGTTGGTGGAATCGGCCAAGGTTGTCCATAGGGTGGGCCACTTGTCCTCGGATTCAATATCACTTGAGGTGTTTTCCGCCCCTTTGGGAACCGACACTGTCTTGATAATGCTGTAGGCCATCGCCAGAGCTTCCCTTGTATCAGTGGGAGCGGGAATTGTTTTCAGAAAGGCTGCGGCGCGAACAAAACGGCTGGCAGGATCAATATCGCCCGGCAGAGCTTCTGTACCGCCAAAGTATCTGAAACGCTTCATGTTGTTGAGTTGCCATGCGAGCGGAGGCTCGTTGGTCATGACATTGGACTCGCTGCCATGATGGACAACCATGACTCCATCCACAAATTCAACCACAGCAGAGTCGCCACTTGCGTCAGAGACAGACAAATGCAGCGGCCATGTCCGCCCAGAAGCAAGTTCAGAAACAACCTGTACACTCTTAAGTGATTCCAGCGCTTCTACAACCGTGGCCGATGTATCCAAAATATATTGTATAACCAGCAGATTGGATACTCCTGGTCGATTGTCGCGAGCTTCGTACTGGGATTCGTGCAAATACAGCAGATTTGCCACAAACCCTTTTTCATTGATGCCATCAGAAGTTCCGGCATTCAACGAACGCACAACAACACTGCCGTACTTCGATTTCCATTTGAGAGACTGGCCGGTTGTCGCACCTCCATCCCTGTCCATACCCTGAGGGTACACCATAATTTTGGCGTGGTCTGGAATGTAAAGATCCATTGTGCGCGCAACAACATGATATGGCGCATGGTTGAGTAAAATACGCGAGCAGGCGTTGGCGGGCGTACAATTCAGCCCAATGCACAAGCCAGAGGCGATAACAGCGGCAGCCAACATACGTTTTGCAAACATAACAGTCTCACTCGGTTAAGGATTTGCGTCGATCCACCATACAATGTAATTACACTGATGCGACCTCACAAAATTGCTCACAAAACCAATAGAAAGACAAAGCGTAAAAACAAGTAATCTGCAAAAATGTTCAAAAAAAATCATATTAATGCAGGATCATAAAAAAATTACATAATTTATTTTTACTAAATTTATATATCTACAAACACTACACACTATAAATATTAAAATATTATCGTACAATTATATTATAAACACAAAATATTGTATATTAAAACGATAAACTTTTTTTGAAACGCTTATTATTCAATATTTTGTTTATATTATTATCGAATTAAATGAATAGCAATAACTTGGCATGCAAATACAGACAAGGCTCGTTTCAGTTCAGGCTCAGCCACAAAGCGCTGAGCCTGAACTGAAACGAGCCTTGAGGATTATGCAATAATATCAGCCCGCAATAACCGGAGAAAAATATGGCCCGGTGCTGCGCATAGGCCTCCGTTAAATATCCTTGATCACGTCCTGCATGCTATAAAGCTTGCCGGGCTTCTGCCCTGCCATCCAGCCAGCGGCGCGGATAGCGCCGCGTGCAAAATTCTCGCGAGAGTGGGCCTGGTGGGTCACTTCAATACGCTCACCGGGGCCCATGAAATAGACGGTATGCACGCCCACCACATCGCCGCCACGTATGGCCTGAATGCCGATCTGCTCCTTGGGGCGAGCGCCGATGATGCCGTCACGGGCGGAGCAGCGCACATCGTTGAGCTTCCAGTCGCGGGCCTCGGCAAGGCATTCGCCAAGGGTCAGGGCCGTGCCGCTGGGGCTGTCCTTTTTGCGGTTGTGGTGCAGTTCCACCATTTCAATATCATAATCCTCGCCCAGGGCCTTGGTGAGCTGGGGCAGGATGTTGAGCAGCACATTCACGCCGATGCTCATGTTCGAGGCCCAGAAAATCGGGGCCTTGGCGGCAACGGCGCGCAGTTCGTCTTTTTGCTCATCGGTAAAGCCCGTGGTGCCGATTACAAGGGCATTGCCGGTCTGCGCAACGGCCTTGGCCGATTGCAGACTCACCGCAGGAGCGGTGAAGTCAATGACCACAGCCCCCGGAAGTTTGGGCAACAGGGCTGCCAGACTGTCGGAAACAGGGCAGGCAGCACCCGCAAGAGCGGCTATGCGCTCCGGGCTGTCCACCAGCCCTGCAAGGGTGAACTGCGGGTCGGCTTCCACAAGCCCGCTGATGGTTTTGCCCATACGCCCGCTGGCCCCGACCACAATAATAGAAGTGCTCATAGCTTCTCCGTTTCCGTTATTCCGGCTCAATGCCGGATTCACGCAACAGGTTTCTGAATTCCGTTTCATCCAGCACGGTTACGCCAAGGGAGCGCGCCTTGTCCAGCTTGCTGCCCGCCTTTTCGCCCGCCACCAGATAGTCCAGCTTCTTGCTGACAGCACCAAGGGGAACAGCCCCGGCGGCCTCGGCCCACTTTTGCGCCGTGCCGCGCGGCACGCTGATGGTGCCCGTAAAGAGAATGGTTTTTCCAGCCAGCGGCCCTTCGGCAAGGGTTTGCGCACCCTGAGCCGAATCCGCGCCCTTGGGCCACGGGCCGTTCTCCTTGAGCCGCGCAAGCTGCTCGCGGTTGGCAGGGCTGTCAAAGAAGTTGCGTATGGACGAAGCCACTTCCGGCCCCACATCGGGCAGGGCCAGCAGGCTTTCCACCGTGGTATTTTCCAGTTCGTCCAGATCGGCAAAGCGCGCCGCAAGGGTGCGGGCCGTCTGCTCGCCCACGTGGCGGATGCCAAGGGCGCTGATAAGCCTTTGCAGGGTCGCGGTGTGCCGGGCGTTTTCCAGCGAATCCACAAACTTTTGCGCCAGCACCTCGCCCATGCGCTCAAAGCCCAGCAACTCCTGCACGGTGAGGCTGAACAGATCGGCTGGCGACTGTACGCGCCCGCTGGTCACAAGCTGCTCGATCCACTTTTGCCCCACGCCCTGAATATCAAGCCCGGCCTTGGAAACAAAGTGGGTTATGGAGCGCAGCCGGATGGCGGGGCAAGCCAGATTCTCGCACCGCCAGGCGGCCTCGCCTTCTTCGCGGTACACGGGCTGCCCACAGGCCGGGCACGTGTGGGGGAACTCGTAGGGTTCAGCGCCCGCAGGCCTTTTATCCAGCACCGGGCCGACCACTTCGGGGATAACATCGCCCGCGCGCTGCACAATAACGGTATCGCCCACGCGCACGTCGCGCGCGCGGATTTCATCCTCATTATGCAGGGTTGCGCGCGAAACCATCACCCCGCCCACAGCCACCGGCGCAAGCATGGCCACTGGCGTAAGCGCCCCTGTGCGCCCCACCTGAATTTCTATGCCCTCAAGCAGGGTTTGCGCCTGCATGGCCGGGAACTTGAAGGCCACGGCAAAACGCGGCGCGCGCGCCGTAAAACCAAGTGCCTCCTGGGCTTCAAGGTCGTTCTGTTTTGCCACGGCGCCGTCAATTTCCATGGCAAATTCCGGCCTGTTTTCGCGCACCCAGTTCACATAGTTTTCTACATCCTGAGGGCTCGCGCAGAGCTTACCGTTTGGCGGCGTAAGAAAACCGTATTCCTTCAGCCTGGCCATCAGCTCCGAATGCAGGCGGCACGGCTGCGCCGGAGCCCACTGCGCATCACCCAGACTATAAGCCAGAAAACGCAGGGGGCGCGATTCCGTAACCGAAATATCAAGCTGGCGCAGGGTTCCTGCTGCCGCATTGCGCGGATTGGCAAAGGTCTTTTGCCCCAGGGATTCCTGCCGCTCGTTGAGGGCGTCAAAATCCTTTTTATACATCACCACTTCGCCGCGCACTTCAAGCCGCGCGGGAAACGGCCCCTCGCCCCTGAGGCGCAAGGGCACGGTGCGGATGGTGCGCACGGCCTCTGTAACGACTTCGCCCACCTCGCCATCGCCGCGCGTCAGGGCCTCCTGCAACACGCCGTTTGCATAGACGATTTCCAGCGCAAGGCCGTCCAGCTTGGGATCACACCAGAAGGCCTGCGGCAGAGGGCCGTTGAGTTCCGTATCCCATGCGCGGCGCATGCGCTCCACAAAATCGCGCCATTCTTCGACAGAAAAGACGTTGTCCAGACCGTACATCTGGCGGCTGTGGGCTTTTTTGGCAAGGCCGTCCAGCAGCTTGCCGCCCACGCGCAAGGTGGGCGAATGGGCAGAGCGCAGCTCGGGCCAGCGGTCTTCCAGCGCGGCCAGCTCATGAAACAGCGCGTCAAACTGGTCGTCCGAAATTTCCGGCGCATCCTGGGTGTGATACAGATAATTGTGGCGCTCCAGCTCTGCGGCCAGCCAGCGGGCGCGGTTGCGCTCCTCGCTGCTGGGGCCGCCAGCGGGGCCAGTGGCAAAGAGGCTGTTCTGCTCCTGCCTGCCATTGCGTGAATTCTGCGACATGAAAAAACCTTTCTGATGGTCAGCCGCCGTTCCCTTGTTTGGCTTACGGGCTTTGCGGCGGCACTGCTCACAGGGGCAAGCGCCCCTGTCTATTCGGGCATGGCGATAAGCCTGGCCCGCAAAATGCGGATGCGGTCACGCAGCTCTGCGGCCTGTTCAAATTCCAGATCACGAGCCGCCTGACGCATCTCCTTTTCAAGCTTGGCAACAAGAATGGCAACATCCTCGGCAGTCAGCGGCACTGCGTCTGGCTCGCGCTGTTTACCCTTGCCCTTGCCGCGCCCGCGTCCGCCGCCATCTTCCACATACAGGCTATCAAGTGGCGATTCAAGCGATTTGCGGGTGCTGGTGGGCGTGATGCCATGCTCTTCATTGTAGGCCGACTGCTTGGCGCGGCGGCGCTCGGTTTCGCCCATGGCGGCGCGCATGGAATCGGTGATCTTGTCCGCGTACAGAATGACCTTGCCCTGCGCGTTGCGCGCGGCGCGGCCAAATGTCTGGATAAGCGAACCCGTGGAGCGCAAAAAGCCCTCCTTGTCCGCATCCAGAATGCACACAAGCGACACTTCGGGGATGTCCAGCCCCTCGCGCAGCAGGTTGATGCCCACCAGCACGTCAAATTCCCCAAGCCGCAACGCGCGGATGATCTGCATGCGCTCAAGCGTATCAATGTCCGAATGCAGGTAGCGCGCCCGCACGCCCATATTGCAGCAGTATTCGGTGAGGTCTTCCGCCATGCGCTTGGTAAGGGTGGTGACAAGCACCCTCTCGCCCAGCGTGACCTTGCCCCGGCATTCGCCCAGCAGGTTTTCCATCTGGCCCTTGGTTGGGCGCACCTCCACAACAGGATCCACAAGGCCCGTGGGACGGATGATCTGCTCCGCCACAATGCCCTGAGCCTGATCCAGCTCGTACTTGCCGGGCGTGGCCGACACGTAAACCACCTGATTGAGCATGCTGGTGAATTCGTTGAACTGGAGGGGGCGGTTATCCAGAGCCGAGGGCAGGCGGAAACCGTAGTCCACAAGGGTCTGCTTGCGCGAGCGGTCGCCCTTGTACATGCCGCCCACCTGCGGAATGGTGATGTGCGATTCGTCCACAAAGAGCAGAAAATCTGCGGGAAAATAGTTGAGCAGACAGGACGGCGGCTCGCCCGGCTTGCGGCCGTCGAGGTGGCGGGTGTAGTTTTCAATGCCGTTGCAGTAGCCCAGTTCTTCAATCATTTCGAGGTCAAGCTGGGTGCGCTGCTCAATGCGCTGGGCCTCCACAAGCTGCCCGTGCTCCTTGAAATAGGCGAGCCGCACCGCCAGTTCATCGCGTATGTCGCTGGCAGCCCGCTTGAGGTTGTCCTGCGCGGAAACAAAGTGGCTGGCAGGGTACAGCACGGTTTTGCTTACCTCGGCCAGCACCTCGCCCGTGAGGGGGTCAATCTCGCGCATGAGGTCGATGTCGTCGCCAAAAAATTCCAGCCGCAGCGCCCGCTCGTGATGGTAGGCGGGAATGATTTCAAGGGCATCGCCGCGCACGCGGAAGGTGCCGCGGTGGAAGTCGTAATCATTGCGCTCGTAGTGCACTTCCACCAGCCGGGTGATGAGCTTGTCCATGGGGAAGTGCTGTCCCACCTCAACGGGAATGACCATCTTGGCGTAATATTCCGGCGAGCCAAGGCCGTAAATGCACGAAACCGAAGCCACAATGATCACGTCGCGCCGGGTCAGCAGGGCGTGAGTGGCGGCGTGGCGCAGCTTGTCTATGTTGTCGTTGATGGACGAATCTTTTTCAATATAGGTGTCCGAGGCCGGAACATAGGCCTCCGGCTGGTAGTAGTCGTAATAGCTGACAAAATATTCCACGGCATTGCGCGGAAACAGCCCCCGGAACTCGCCGTAAAGCTGGGCTGCCAGCGTTTTGTTGGGGGCCAGAACCAGCGCCGGGCGGTTGCAGCGGGCAATGACGTTGGCCATGGTAAAGGTTTTGCCGGAGCCGGTAACGCCCAGCAAAACCTGGGAGGGAACCCCGGCCTGAAGATTGTCCACCAGGGCGTCAATGGCCGTGGGCTGGTCGCCCGTGGGGGTGTATGCCGTTTCAAGGCTGAATGGGATGGCCTGATTATCTTCCATAATATTATGTTTTGGAGTAAGAGGACAGGATTACATCAATAACGAACGGGAATTGCCATGGAAAAAATCTTCGTACCTTCTCAGATAGATCTGCCCATCGACCGGGTTTTCATTGTGGCCGCAACCCTCAGCACCTTCAAGGGCTGCCGCCATCTGGACGTGCAGATTTTCCGCCCCGGCGCGACTGATGCCGAAGTGGAAGCCATCAAGGGTCTTGGCCTTGTGGCCCCGGCTGACCCTTCCGTTCCGGCAGAAGTGCTGCAAGGCGCTACGGAAGAAGCCGCCCTGCGCTGCGTGCTTGAATCCTTCACAGCAGAAGAAAGCCACGCGCTGGTTGAATACCTTGAAAAGCGCTATGCCGACCAGATTGAAAAAATCACGGTCTGCCCGCTTGATCTGCCCGTGCCCATGGGCGTTGCGCCACTGGCAGGCATTGGCGAAGGCAAGACCACGGGCTTCATCCGCTTTGACGCGGTGCGTGACTACCCGCTGCCCTTCCCGGCCTATGGTTTTTACGATCTGGCCGCCCAGAAGCCGTCCGGGGAATAACTGTACACAACTCCCCAGGGCAGCCACGGAAACGGCAGACCGCTTCCAGCCATTTCAGGCGTTGCGCAACTTTGCGCAGCGCCTGTTTGCGTTTGCGAGGCAAGGGCGCGCTCAAGTTCGGCCTGAAAAACCGCGCGCGGCAGCATCACGCCGCCCATGCGCATGATGTGCGGCGTTTCCTGCTGGCAGTCAAGCAGGCTTGCTCCGCGCTGGCGCAGCAGGGCCACAAGCCCTGCCAGTGCGGCGCGCGAGGCTTCGGGCTGGGTGTGAAACATGGATTCGCCAAAAAAGGCCCGGCCCAACGCCACGCCGTACAGACCGCCCACCAGTTCTCCATCGCGCCAGGCCTCAATGGAATGGGCATAGCCAAGGGCGTGCAGGTCTTCGTAGGCGCGCATCATGTCGTCAATAATCCAGGTGCCGCCCTCCTTGTCCCTTGGTGCTGCACAGGCGCGGATAACCCGCCCGAAAGCGGCGTTGTGAGTCAGCTCAAAAGGATGCAGGCGCAGCTTGCGGGCGCTGCGCGCAGGCAAACGAAAGCCCTCAAGGGGCATGACGCAACGGGGATCCGGCGACCACCAGAGAATGGGCATTCCCTTGGAGTACCAGGGAAAAATCCCACGGCTGTAGGCAGCAACCAGACGTTCTGGACGCAGATCGCCGCCCAGACACAGCAAGCCGTCTTCACGGGCTGTTTCCGGCGGCGGAAATTGAGAGGCCAGTGCTGTAAATGCCCCGATCATAGCGTCCTTTGCCGACAGAGTACCATTTGAATATTTGGGGGATGGGGCGGACGCCCTTGAAAACAGCGTCAACGCAAACGGGCCGGGACTGCCGCATTCGGCAACAGCCCCGGCCCGCCTTTGTGCATATAATCAGGCGTCTACAGGCACCGGCTTACGGCTTTTTGCCGCGCTGCCCTCATGTTCAAGGGCCAGTTCTTCGCCCTTGACTGTCAGCTTTGCGCTGCCGCCCTTTTTGAGCGAACCAAAGAGCAGTTCGTGCGCCAGACGGTCTTCCAGCTCCGTGCGCAGCAGACGGCGCAGAGGCCGCGCCCCCATGGAGGGATCAAAGCCCTTGCGGGCCAGCCACTTGCGGGCGGTCTCCGTGAGTGTAAGCGTTACACCGCGCTGCTCAAGGCTGGTGCGGATTTCGCCCACAAACTTGTCCACAATGCGCAACATCATGGGTTCTGTGAGGCTGCCAAAGGGAACAAGCGCGTCCAGCCGGTTGCGGAATTCAGGGCTGAAGGTGTTTTCCACAGCCTTGAGGCCCTTGTGCGCCGCATCCTGCGGGGCCGTGCCGCCAAAGCCCATGGCGGGCCGCGACATTTCAAAGGCCCCGGCATTGGAGGTCATGATAAGGATAACGTGCGAAAAGTCCGTCTTGCGCCCGGTGTTGTCCGTCAGCGTGGCGTAATCCATTACCTGGAGCAGCACGTTGAAGATATCCGGGTGGGCCTTTTCCACTTCGTCCAGCAGCACCACGGAATACGGGGCCTTGCGCACGGCCTCGGTCATGAGCCCGCCCTGATCAAAGCCCACGTAGCCTGGAGGCGCGCCGATGAGCCGCGAAACAGAGTGCTTTTCCATGTATTCGCTCATGTCGTAGCGCAGAAATTCCACGCCCATGAGCTTGGCAAGACTGCGGGCCACTTCCGTTTTGCCCACGCCCGTTGGCCCGTAGAACAGGAAGGCGCCTGCGGGGCGCTGCTCCTGCCCAAGCCCGGCGCGGGCGCGCAGAATGGCGCGCACGGTCAGTTCAATGGCTTTTTCCTGCCCGAACACAAGACTCTTGAGGTCTTTTTCAAGCGTTGCCAGCTTGTTGCGTTCCTTGCCGGAGACAGTGCGCACGGGTATGCCCGCCATGCGGGCCACAATGCGTTCCACATCGGGCACTCCTACCAGCGGGGCGTCCTTGCCGCTCTTTTTGGCAGGCTTTCCGGCAGGCGTTACGCCACGGCCCAGACGCACTGCTGCGCCAGTTTCGTCCAGCACGTCAATGGCCTTGTCGGGCAGCAGGCGGTCGCGCACATGGCGCGCGGTAAGATCCACCATGGCCTTGAGGGCCGCAGGGCTGTAACGCACGTGGTGATACTGCGCATAACGCGGCTCAAGCCCTTCAAGAATGCCAAGGCATTCTTCCGTGGTCGGCTCGGTAAGGTCAATGCGCTGGAACCGGCGGGCCAGCGCGCGGTCTTTTTCAAAATGGTTGCGGTATTCCTCGTAGGTGGTGGAACCAATGCAGCGGATTTCGCCATTGGCGAGCACGGGCTTGAGCAGGTTGGACGCATCAAGCGAGCCGCCAGAGGTGGAACCAGCCCCCACGATGGTGTGGATTTCGTCAATAAACAGGATGCAGTCGGGCTGCTCCTTGAGCTTTTGCACCACGGCCTTGAGGCGGCCTTCAAAGTCGCCCCGGTAGCGGGTGCCCGCAAGCAGAAGGCCCATATCAAGGGCATAAAGCTTTGTTTTGGCAAACATTTCAGGCACGTTGCCTTCCACAATGCGCAAGGCAAGGCCCTCGGCCAGGGCTGTTTTGCCAACGCCGGGGTCGCCCACAAAGAGGGGGTTGTTCTTGCGGCGGCGGCACAGAACCTCAACCGCGCGGTCAAGTTCCGCTGTGCGGCCCACGAGGGGGTCAATCTTGCCTTCCCTGGCACGGGCCGTAAGCTCGACCGTATACTGGGCCAGCGGATCGGCCTTGGCTTCGCCGTCCCCGGCTTCGGCCCCGGCTTCCACGCCGCGCGAGCCGGAACCTTCATCGAGCCCGTGCGAAATAAAGGTCAGCACGTCCAGCCGTTCAACGCCCTGTTTGCGCAGATAGAAGTGGGCGTAGCTTTCTTCCTCATCCATGATGGAAATGAGCAGGTCGCCAAGCTCCACAGCGTCGCGCCCGGAGGAGCGGATATGCTCCAGCGCGCGTTCAAGCACGCGCTGCACGCTGTCCGTCTGCGAGACTTCGTGCTTTTCCGCCAGGGAAACGGGTTCCAGTTCCTTGTTGAAAAATTCCTCAAGCTGCTCGCGCAGCACGGGCACGCTTGCCCCGCTGCCCTCAAGAATGATGCGCCCCTTCATGCTGTTCGTCAGCGCAAAGAGCACATGCTCCACAGTCAACAGATCATGCCGTCGCCGGTGGGCTTCCATGAGGGCGTCCCGAATGACCAACTGAACATTTTTACTCAACATAGGCTTATCTCAATGGATTTTTTCCATGGTGCATTTAAGGGGATACCCTGCCGCCCGCGCCGTGTTGTGCACACGCCGAACCTTGGCCTCGGCTATTTCAAGGGTGTATATGCCGCACTGGCCTACCCCGCGCTGGTGTACCGCCAGCATGATGGCCGTGGCTTCTTCGGCGGTTTTGTGGAAAATGCCGCACAGTACCGACACCACAAACTCCATGCTTGTATAGTCGTCATTGTGCAGGAGTACCCGGTAGCGATCCGGTTCCTTGAGTTTTTTTTCCACGATTACGCGACTGTCGCCGCTGGTTTGATTGTCGGGGATAAAAGACATGCATGGCTCCCAAGACGTTTCAGCTCTGCCGCGATGAATCCGTGTTGACATCGGCCTTGTCGTTCAGGCCCAGCACTGTTCGCCAGTGCGCCCTCTGCGCTTCGTCAAACACAAAGGAAAGCTGTTTCGGCTTGTTGTTTTGCCGCAACCATTCCTGATGCAGCTCATGATAACTTTTGATGCTTATTTCGGCATTGTCAAGGTTCAGACGCTTCTCGACCCTTGCAATATCCTGCGCCCGGCCTTCCAGTTCAACCACCTGGGCAAAGGGCAGCGCGTCCAGCTCCACTTCCACGGTGTCCATGCGCCATGGCTCGCGAACTTTTTCGTACCGGGCCGCCACCGTATAGCCCAGCCCTTCCAGAATACCCCGCAAGGCCGCGCCATCGGCAACTTCCGTTTCGCGCTCCTCGCGCACCTTGAAGCCGCCGTCTTCTGTGGCGGGCAGCTTGAGCGTGATCAGGTGGCGCGTTTTGTCCTGCCATTCCTGGCTGCGCAAACGCAGCAGTTTGCCGCCAGTGACCAGCGCTCCCTGGGCAGTGTCAAACACCCAGTTGCACTCAAAATGCGCGCCAAGGCAGTGCGCCCCGTTATCCACAAGCGCCTGACGCAGGGTTTGCAGATTCACATGCAGATATTTGCGTTCAATCTCAAGGCCCATGACCGCCGCCTTTACTTGCGATGAAACAGTTTTTGCTGCAAGGCGGCTATGGTGCTGATGCCGCCCTGCTCCACAGCCGGGTGGACAATGGGATCAAAACCCAGCCGCCGCGCCTGCGTGAGGCGCAAATCCTGCGCGGATACGGGCCGCACCTGCCCGTTGAGATCAACCTCGCCCCACAGCACGCTCTTTTCCGGCAGCGGAACATCATAATACGACGAAAGCACCGCAGCCACCAGCGCCAGATCAAGCCCCGGCTCGCTCAGCTTCATGCCGCCGCCCACCTTGGCGTAAATATCCACCTGACCAAAGTTGAGCTTGAGCCTTTTTTCCAGCACAGCCAGCAGCAAATGCAGGCGGGCCACGTCAAAACCAAGGGCGGCGCGGCGCGGGATACTCAAAAATGTGCGGGAAACAAGGGCCTGCACCTCCACTGCCAGCGGGCGCTGCCCGTCCACTGCCATAACCACGGCAGTGCCGGATAACGAGGGGTCGCGCTGGCCCAGAAAAAACGTGGAGGGATCGTCCACAATCTGCATGCCCGAGGCTTCCATGCGAAAAACCAACAGTTCCTCATTGGGGCCAAAGCGGTTTTTGAACACGCGCAACAGGCGGAACATCTGGCGGCGGTCGCCCTCAAGCGAAATAACGGTGTCCACCATGTGTTCCAGCAGGCGGGGGCCAGCCAGCACACCGTCCTTGGTCACGTGCCCCACCAGAATCAGGGTGCATGACAGGCGGCGGCAGGCCTCGAGCAATGTTGTTGCCACGGCCCGCACCTGGCTGACGTTGCCCGGCAGGCCATCGGCCTCAAGACTTGTGAGGGTCTGCACCGAATCCACCACCAGCAGGGCTGGCGGCGCGGTATTGGCAGCTTCGAGCACGTCCTCCACGCGGGAGGTGGCAATGGCCATGAGGTTATGATCCAGCATGCCGAGGCGCTCGGCCCGGCCCTTGATCTGCGGCAGGGATTCCTCCCCGCTGGCATAGAGCACGCGCCTGCCCTGCGCTGCCACTAGCCCCGCCACCTGGAGCAGCAGGGTTGATTTGCCTATGCCCGGCTCGCCGCCCACCAGTATTGCCGCACCGGGCACAAGGCCCTTGCCCAGAACGCGGTCAAGGGCTTTCAGGCCGCTGCCGTAGGGCGCGTGTCCGGCATCTTCCACATCCCGCAAGGCAATGGGGCGGCTGGAGGAATCCGTAGCAGCGCGGGGTCTGTTGCCGCCGGGGGCGGATTTGGGCTGCACAGCCGCCTGAAGCGTATTCCACTCATGGCAGTTGGGGCATTGCCCACGCCACTGCATGGTTTGTGAGCCACAAGAAGAGCATATATAAATTTCACGTGTTTTCGACATGAATAAAGCCTACGGAAAAAGTACACAGGGCGCAAGGCGTGGGCGCTTGGACCATGCCGCCTCCCCTCTGCCGATCCGCCCTGCAACGCTTGCGCGATAAAGGAAACTCAGGCGGGATTGAAACAGCAGCGCCCGCTGTTGAACGGATCCCGGTACGGGCAACCGTGTCAACAACGGGCGATGGTATACAGCCGTAAAATCGCGGCCTGTGGCGTCAACCGGAGCAGGTGGGTATTTTCAGCCACATCCAGCTCTGGAGTAAGGATAGTTGCAAACTTGGCAGTTGCTCCAGGTTAGCCCTTGGAACCACGCTTGGAAGCCTTGAGGGGGTTGACCTTCTTGGCGGAGACGGTCTCCACCTGAATGCGGTGCTGGTTTGCGGCCATCAGGGCATCCACATCCAGCCCCAGTGCGGCAAGCCTTTGAGGCACATCCCTGCGCACGCCGCTATAGCGGTTGCGGTCGGCAATGGGGCGTCCCACAAACTGGGCGGTGGTCAGATACAGGCCCCTGCTGTCGATGGCGAGCACAGCCTCCGTTCCATTTTCCTGAACGGTCTGGATCATCATTTCCTGCGTTGTTCCAAAACGGTTATACATGTTACCTGTTCTCCTGTGTGCCTTTGCGGCGGTAAACAGTGCGGCCCTATTGAGGGCAACAGGCTCCATTATATGAAATAGAAATTCAAAGTCAATGCAAAAAAAATATTGCCGCGTTGCGGGCCGCATGATCGCAACTACATGGATTATCAGCGCAAAGCTGGAAATTTGAGCACGAAAAACTGCGTAATGGAGAGCGCATTAATGCGCTGTGTCAGGAATGAGGACGTATCAAACAGTCCGTATTCTCTTCTTCGCTGCAACTGTCTGCCAATATGCTGCGGTTGCGCCCCTGAGCCTTTGCGCTGTACAACGCTTCGTCAGCTCTTCTGAAAGCTTCATCAAACGACATATTGCAACAGTCGTGCACCAGTAAACCGCCCAAAGAGATGGTTACAACCTTGTCTGCCCCATCTGGATGCTGGAGGCGCATATCCTCCACAGTCTTTCGGATCTTTTCCATAAGGGAAACGATCTGCCGCTCCTCTGACGCACTGGCCAGCACGGCAAATTCCTCCCCTCCGATGCGAAAAACCCTGTCGCCCCGGCGGGACAGGCGGATACTCACATATCTGGCGATTTCGCGCAGAACATGGTCGCCAGCCTGATGCCCAAAGGCATCATTCAGTCGCTTGAAATGGTCGATGTCAAACAGCACCAGCGAAAAAGGCACGCCAAGCCGCAATGTCTGGGCAAACCACGCCTCGGCCATTTCATCAAACATTCTGCGGTTGAGCAGCCCGGTCAGGGAATCATGCTGCGCCTGAACCCGCAAGGTATCATTAAGTTTTTGCAAGGTTTTGCGCAGATACCTGTCGCGCAGCAGGTTCACTGTGGTACCGATTATGACAGCAAAGCCAAGCACAAAAAAAATAAACGTGGTAGCAAGGTGCATGCGGAAGCTTTCCGCAAGGTCGGCCAGCAGAGGGCCAAGGCCCTCAAAGCCGTATACACTGAGGCCCTCCTTACTTATGCGGACAGTCTTGCACAAGTAGGGCGGGCCACCGGGGCTGAGCTCCCATGCATCGTAGCCGTCCACATCCACTTTGCGCAGATACATGGGTTCAAGACTTTCGCGCTGATAGCGGAGCAGACTCTTGGCCGGGGCAAGCAAGGCGGCACTCTCGCCAGGCACGACGCGCAGCATGTTCCCCGGCGAATCGGAGAGCACCACCACGCCCGCCTTGTCCGTAACAAAACCCGTGGGCAGGTAAAGCTGCTGCGCAAGCGTGTCCGTATCAACCTTGAGCACAGCCACGCCAAGGTAGCCATCAGGCCCGCTGACAGGCGCAGAAAAATGAAAACCGGGAATTGTTGAAACCCGTCCTACAACAAATTGCACGGAACTTTCGCCAGCCATGGCGCGGATAAAATAATCACGGTCGGCAAGATTAACGCCAAGGAGATTTTTGGGCATTCCCGCATCGTTGGAAGCAACGCACACACCATTTTTATCAAGCAAAAACGCACGGTGCAGCCGGAGCGTGTCCCCCACACTCTGCAGGTAGCGGGTGCATTCCGCAAAATCCCCTTCTCCCTTCAGAGCGGCAATAATGCGTGAGTCTGTAGCCAGAAGTACGGTAAGTTTTCTTATTGTATCAAATTTAAGGTCTGCCATTTCCGCAACGCGTTGAACACGTTGCGACAAAGAATATTCTGCTTCATCAATTGCAACTGTCAAACTTTCTGAACGCCAGTGCAACGCTACAAGCAGTGAAAATAATGCAGCAACAGGAAGCGATAAAGACCAAAGCAAAAATATTGCTCGAGTTGGACGTTCTTCAATTTGCGTTCTGAGCAGTCCGAACATTGATTTCATATACAAAAAACCATATCCACAAGCCATATTCCCTTGTGTTTGTCGTAAAAAAATTACCTCCAGCACCTTCATCAATTTATGCGCGTTTGGCAACCCCAAAATGCAACCATTGCACATAAAATTTTTATAACCTCAGTAAAACAATTACATTTACTGTGTACGGTTTTACGTAACATTCTGAAATACTGCAACTGACATATCAATACAACCTGCACCATCAGTTTTCAGTAACGGATTAAAATTTGTAATCAACGAAATATTGCTGACTGCTGTCGGCAAATATCAGTGCAAAGCACGTGAAATTTTTGGTCATATCCCACGCTTTGCATTGCAATCACCGCAGCAGCCAGCAGTAAAAGAAAAGGTAGCTATTCTTCCGTCATATTCTCGGCAAAGTGCTGCTCTGCCCACTGCGCCACACGCCGCTGCATGTCGCCCAGTTGTGCATCGTCAAGTTCAAGCCCGGCGGCAGCGGCGTAGTTGACCACATAGGCGTAGGGATCAGCCTCAAACCGGTATTGATCCTTGTTATTCCGGATATTGTCAGTCATGGCCTTTTCGAGCCAGTCCATCATTTCCTGGGCCGAGGCGAACACATGCCCTCCGGCCAGATCGTTGGTTTGCTGGTACATACATCCTCCGGGGTAACTGGTTGGAGCGGGCATCCGCGCAGGAGACTGCTTTTTGCCATTTAACGGCAGTATGGCTTTTTTATCAATGCAGTTGAGCGCATGCCCGATGGCAGAAACATGACGCTGGACTTTCGCGCACTTGCACTGCATCATAACCAAATATGGTCAGCTTGCAGGGCATGCAGCCGCTGCAAATATCTTTAAGCACTTTTTCCCGACACTATACATGCTCAGTTCTACAAGTACCACTACCAACGGTTCCTCAACCGATGGGCGCGAACACGCGCACCGGAAGTTTTCTTCATTGCTGTTTGACAGGCAGGACCACAAGCTCATCCAGATGGTGAACGCCTTTGTGGACGCCCGCGCCCAGGATCACGCCCTGCGCCAGCCCGAACCGGGCCTGCACCCCCACGGCATCATTGAAATGACATCTTCGCACGCCCTGCGCCTTGCCAGCGCTGTTATCGTGCTGCTGGAAAGCCTGGAGGCTGGCGGTCCCAGCGAAAGATTGCAGGCTCTGCGCCGCTTGCACGACGAGGTTCTGTACTCCACGCATTCTTCGCTGCAAAACAATACAGCGCGCGTGCTGGTGCAGATCATGAAAGACCTCGTGCGTTCGCACAACGACGCCAGCCGCCAGTTGCCCCTCGCGCACGAATTTCATCAGGCAGTGCGCGGTACGCCGCGCATTGTGCGGGCATTGCTGCGCAAATACCACCTGCTTGAAATGCCGGAGGAATGGAACCAGCACGCCTTTGACCACCATGTGCACGACGCCAACACCAAGGGCCGCAAAAACCCCACGCATCTGGTCATGGATGCATGGATCAAGGGCATCCGCTTTTTGACGGTGATCTACTACAATACCGTTGACCCGGAGGCGGCTCAGGAACTGCTGCGCGCTGCGCGCATCATGGACATTACGGTGCGCATAGGTATTGAGTTCAAGGCCACGTTCCGCGACAAACTGGTAGAATTTACCTGGTCGCCGCTCAATACCGAAACATCCAGGGCTTTTGACAACCTGCTGCACCGCAAGGACATCACAGACGCGCTACGCAAGTACGCGCCCGTCAACGACTGGATGCGCGCCTACGTGCTCAAGCTCCTGCGGGCCTGGAACGAGAGGCACGCCGCCTCGCTGGCTGCCCGCTGGGATATGCCCGCGCCGGAGCCTATCAAAGAAGAGGCTTTTCTTGCCTATGTGGGTCAAAAGCAGCCGTCCTCGCTACATCTTGCCGAATTTATTTACCATCATCTGGAACCCATGCGGCAGTTGCGCGGCGAACGCCTGCGCCAAGCCCTGGCTGAAGAAACCAATCCCACCCGTGCCTCCAAGCTGCGCGAAAGCCTGACGGAACTGACCGACATGGTGCCCGACATGCTGCGCGATGACTGGCTCGGCCCGGAGGCCAACCCGGAAATCGTGTTCCCCTACAAGCCGCACAAGGATTTGCCCGCTATTTTGCAGCAGTCGCCGGAATTTCTGCTGGAAAACATCTATCCGCTGCATCCCTGTCAGATTGTGCTCAATCTTGCAGGGCTGACGGAACAGGACGTGCTGGAACTGCTGTGGCTGGGCCGTGGGCGCATTACCCACCTCGAGCTTTTTAACCTGCGCGAATGGACAGCCGGTCAGCTTGCCCATGTGGAAGAAATCAACACACTGCAAAGGGCCGTCAACGAGGGCAGCACCCCGAGGCTCAAGCAGGTCATCCGCAGCATTATGAGCAAGGAACCCAAGGATTCTGCGCGCATGCCTCTGTTTCAGGATATATTGGGGCATATACCGCAGTTGCAGGAATTTTATGCGCTTTCGCCGCTGGGTTCGCGCATCGGCACAGATTCCACCAGTCGCTCGCACCACACGCACGGCATGGGGCTTGTGTTTGTGGAAACGCTGCCTCCCAAGGCCCGTGCCGCCCTGCGCAGCGAAGATAACTCCCTGCGGCTCACCCTGCCCGTACATACGGATATTTACCGATTCACGCACTACCATGAGCCAGCACAGCCGCAACCATGGTGGCAGCGACTGCTCAGGCGCATTCCCGGCCTTGGGAATCTGGGCTGCCACCGGGTGCGCGGCTGGGGCCTTGAAAAAAATACCACCAGCGTGGGGCATGATGGCAACCTTGTGACCCTGGGCGGCGTTGACGCCAAGGGCGTGAACCGCGAAATGCAGCAGACGCCCGGCCCGGAAAAAGGGGAAATCCCCTTCTGGTCGCCAGAATACATGAACAGCGACATTGTCAATGTTCTCAAAATTCTGGCTGGTTTTTTGCCCGCGCAGTGGGCCTTCAGCTACGTGGACGGCTGGTGGGTGCTCACGTGGTTTGGCGCGCTCATATGGTTTGCCATTACCGCGGTGCGCAACGTGGGACAGGCGGTTGTGGGCGGCGGGGCCTTTACCCGTTCTGTGCTTGTGCCGTGGAAACGCTATGTGAGCTGGAGCCGCATGGCCGATTCGCTGTTCTACACGGGCATATCCGTTCCGCTGCTTGAGGTTGTGGTGCGCCTGTGGCTCTTGCAGGACTTCATGGGTCTGACAGTGCAGGACAACGCGCTTGCAGTCTATACAGTCATAGCCATGATCAACAGCGCCTATATTTCAGGGCACAACATTTACCGGGGCCTGCCAAAGGAAGCCATAGTCGGCAATCTTTTTCGCAGCGCGCTTTCCATTCCGCTGTCCATGCTCATGGGGCAAGGTTTGCTGCTCTGCTTTACCGCAATGCACCTGCCTGATCCCATAAACCTGATGCAGAACTGCGCGGCCATTGTTTCCAAGTGCTCGTCCGACATGGTGGCATCTATTATCGAAGGTTTTGCCGATCGCAACATGTATCTGCGCATGCGGCAATGCGATTACGACAGCAAGTTTACGCAGATATACAAAAGCCTGACGCGACAGGAACTGCTGTTCCCCAGCAAAGACCTTGAGACAATGCTGCAAGACCCTGCGGAATACTGGCGCATGCTGTACGGCAAAGACCGGGCAGCAGCCCGGCAAATAATAACGCATCTTCTGGACATGATGTACATGTGGTATTATCAGCCCCGCGCCCGTGAGGTATTCTGGCGCAAGATGTGCGCCTTGCCGCAGGAGGAACGGCGCATTGTCATTGGCATGCACGCCCTGCTCTCGCTTGAACGGGAAATCAGCACCCTCATTCTTGAGGGCCTGCTGAAAAAAGATTTTGCCCGCGCACTGGCTTTTTATCTGCAAAACAACAGGACCTATGTGAAGGAACTCCGCCGCGAGGCGCGGTCAAAACTTGGAACATCCCCCTGCCTGTGCTGACCCGGCATGGGGCAAAACCCAAAAAGGAACCGGCATCCGGGCAAGTCGAGCTTGACTGCGCGCCCTGCCTCCGGTAGTGCTCCTTGCCCAAAGTATTGAGCGCGGTTACGCCGCAGAGAAAAAGGCATCCGGAGCGGGGCTAAATTCAACATGCTGGATTTGTTTGATTTTTTATTTTTTTGCAAAAAAAAGTAAAAAAATCAGTCCAAACCCCTTTTCAAGCTCCGAGCGCGTCTTATTTCTATGCCGGTGCGGAACTGAAGCGAAGTGAAACTGGCTTCGGTTCATAACGCGCAATATTTCCAGCGCGGCCACAGCGATGCGGCCGCTGCTGCGTCCTAGATGGACAATAATAATATCATTTCCGGGAGGATTTGACGTCATGAAGCTGAAGCCCCTTAACGACCGTGTGCTGGTCAAACGCCTTGAATCCGAAGAAAAGACCGCCGGTGGCCTGTTTATCCCTGATACGGCCAAGGAAAAGCCTTCCAAGGGTCAGGTTGTTGCTGCCGGTCCCGGCAAGGCTGGGGAAAATGGCGAACGCGTCGCTCTGGCTGTGAAAGCGGGCGACATGGTGCTGTTCAACAAGTATGCTGGCACCGAAGTCAAGCTGGACGGCGTTGATCACCTTGTGATGCGCGAAGAAGACATTCTCGCCATTATTGACTAGCTCCCACTGCTGCCGAATTATATTTCAGGAGGAAAATTTCCAATGTCCGCTAAAGAAATTCTTTTTGACGTTAAAGCCCGTGAAAAACTTGCCCGTGGCGTCGACAAGCTCGCCAATGCCGTTAAAGTGACCCTCGGCCCCAAGGGCCGCAATGTCGCCATTGAAAAGTCCTTTGGCGCTCCCGTCATCACCAAGGACGGCGTGACCGTGGCCAAGGAAATCGAACTGACCGACAAGTTCGAAAACATGGGCGCCCAGCTCGTCAAGGAAGTGGCCTCCAAGACCTCTGACGCCGCTGGCGACGGTACCACCACCGCCACCATTCTGGCCCAGGCCATCTACCGCGAAGGCACCAAGCTTGTGGCCGCCGGCCGCAACCCCATGGCCATCAAGCGCGGCGTGGACAAGGCTGTTGAAGCCCTGATCGCCGAGCTGTCCAACCTGGCCAAGCCCACCCGCGACCAGAAGGAAATTGCCCAGATCGGCACCATTTCCGCCAACTCTGATGCCACCATCGGCAACATCATCGCCGAAGCCATGTCCAAAGTGGGCAAGGAAGGCGTGATCACCGTTGAGGAAGCCAAGGGTCTGGAAACCACCATGGACGTGGTGGAAGGCATGCGCTTTGACCGTGGCTACCTCTCCCCCTATTTCGTGACCAACACCGAAAAGATGGTCTGCGAAATGGACAATCCTTACATCCTCTGCACCGAGAAGAAAATCTCCAGCATGAAAGACATGCTGCCCGTGCTTGAACAGGTTGCCAAGGTGAACCGTCCGCTCATGATCATCGCTGAAGACGTGGAAGGCGAAGCCCTTGCCACCCTGGTGGTCAACAAGCTGCGCGGCGCCCTGCAGGTTGTGGCCGTGAAGGCCCCCGGCTTCGGCGACCGCCGCAAGGCCATGCTTCAGGATATCGCCGTGCTGACCGGCGGCCAGGTGGCTTCTGACGACACCGGCTCCAAGCTTGAAAACATGACCCTTGCCGAACTTGGCACCGCCAAGCGCATCGTCATCGACAAAGAAAACACCACCATCGTTGACGGCGCCGGCAAGGGCGACGACATCAAGGCCCGCGTGAAGCAGATTCGCGCCCAGATCGAAGACAGCACCTCCGACTACGACCGCGAAAAGCTCCAGGAACGTCTGGCCAAGCTCGTGGGCGGCGTGGCCGTTGTGCATGTGGGCGCTGCCACCGAAGTGGAAATGAAGGAAAAGAAAGACCGCGTTGAAGACGCCCTGAACGCCACCCGCGCTGCCGTTGAAGAAGGCATCGTGCCTGGCGGCGGCACTGCGCTGATCCGCGTTTCCAAGGTGCTGAACGACATCAAGCCCGCCGACGACGACGAACTTGCTGGCGTGAACATCATCCGCCGTTCCATTGAAGAACCCCTGCGCCAGATCGCCCACAATGCCGGCTTTGAAGGCTCCATCGTGGTCGAAAAGGTTCGCCAGGGCAAGGACGGCTTCGGCTTCAACGCCGCCACCGGCGAATACGAAGACCTCATCAAGGCTGGCGTTATCGACCCCAAAAAGGTTACCCGCACGGCCCTGCAAAACGCCGCTTCCGTGGCCTCCCTGCTGCTGACCACCGAATGCGCCATTGCTGAAAAGCCCGAACCCAAGAGCGCTGCTCCTGCCATGCCCGACATGGGCGGCATGGGTGGTATGGGTGGCATGGGCGGCATGTACTAAGCCAGCCCTACGGCTCATACGTTTAGATGAAAAAGGCTCCCGCAAAAGCGGGAGCCTTTTTGTTGCGCTGACAAAGTCGGCGCAACCAGAAAACAGGAGCAGGCTGCGGCTTGCCCGCGCCGATAATCCCGAGGTTTTAGCCGCCCTCCCTCAACAAATTTCAAAATAAATCAGTTTGATACTTGCCGTGCTTCGGGGTTGAGGCAGTTGGCGGGCAGCCTGCCGTCCAGGGCTGCAAAAATCTTTTCCGCACTGCTGCGCCCCATGTTTCTGAATCCGTCCATGGTCGCCGCACCCTTGTGCGGCGTCATCAGCACGTTGGGCAGATCGCAGAGAGCCGGTAGAACCTGCGGTTCGTTTTCAAACACGTCCAGCCCGGCCCCGGCTATCACGCCGTTTTTCAAGGCGCTGGCAAGAGCGGCCTCGTCCACAACCTTGCCACGCGCTGTATTGATAAGGATGGCATGGGGCTGCATGAGTTCAAGCTCCCTGCTGCCGATATATTTTTCCGTTTCCGGCGTCAGCGGCATGTGCAGGCTGACAAAGTCGGACAGCCGCAGCAGATCATCCTTGCTGACGTAGCGCGCGCCCGTACTGGCCTCAAAATTCTCGTTACGGTGACGCGCGGTGTAGAGCAACGACATGCCAAAGCCTGCGGCCCGGGCTGCCACGGCTTGCGCAATACGCCCGCTGCCCACGAGGCCCAGTGTTTTGCCAGAAACGCGCAAGCCCAGGTTGACCGTCATGGGCCAGGGCCTTTCTCCGCTACGCACAAAGGTGTCGCAAGCACGCAGTTTACGCGCCACGCCGAGCATGAGCGCAAAGGCCATATCCGCTGTGTCATCGGTGACAAAGCCGGGATTGTGCGTCACCCATATGCCGTTGCGGGTGGCAGCGGCAATATCCACATGATCAAAGCCGACGCCAAAGCAGGAAATGATCTTGCAGGTCGGGGCCATGGCATCAATAACATCCGCGGGCAAGGCCACCACCGGCGAAAGAACGCCGTCGCAGCCGCGTACCGCTTCAACCAGTTTTTCATGCGGCAAACCGCCGCCGGGGCCCATCTCCACATCACAGCGGGTTTGCAGCAATTCAAGCGCCTCCGGCACCACCGTGCGCGGAACAAAAATTCTTGGTCTGATCATGAACTCTACTCCAGCATACGAAAAACTTAGGACAAACAGAGGCACAACCCGCCGGATAGTCCAGCGCAGTCGCCTGTTTTTGTAGTAAACAGCTAGGAATGTAATGGCAAGGAAGATGAAGGGGTGGGCACGGGCCGCACTCGGCGCAAAGGCATAGCCAGCGTACAGGTTTCTCTGGAAGGCAGCACCATGAACGTATGCTGAAAAAACCTCTAATTGCCCGCCGGTAAAGGCCTGTCGAGCAGCGAGGCCATGTCGCCGCCCAGTTTTTCCCTGAGGGCTGCGGCGCGCTCCTGCTCCAGCATGATCATGTCCACCTGCCGGGTGTGGATGAGCAGGTAGCCGAGCATGCGGGTTTTTTGCAGAATATCGGCAGCGGGGAAGTTTTCCGCCACGGCAAAGAGTGAGTCGTCCTTCACGTCAGCGCGGAAGCCATGCGCCTCCAGCAGGTCGGCCACCATGCGGGCGCGCAGGCGGCGGCGCTGGCGGTCAGCGGCACCGCCCTTGAACTGGAAGCTCACAAAATTTTCGTGATTATTTGCTCCAGCCAGACTTTCCACCGTACAGAAGTGATAGCCGTAGCGGGCCTGTAAAATCATGTAATTATCAGAAATAATAAAAAAGTTTTTGTTGGACATGGCATTGGGCGCAGTGCTTTCCAGATCCGGATTCATGGTGCTTTCAAGCATCACGCTCATGAAGCCCGAGGCGCTAGCCGCAGGCGGCCCGGCCCAGGGCACGGCCACCATGCCGTCCCACAGCGCCAGCATGGGCGTGCTGGCAATATCGGCGATATCCACCACCGCGCCGCCCACATGCCGCCTGAAACCGCCGCCCATATCCACAATCCAGTACTGAAGCTTGACCCCGGCCTTGAGCTGCTTGCCCATGCGCTGGTTGACGTCCGAGCCTTCCTCGAACATGAGCTGCACGGATTTTTCGTGGCAAAAGCGGGTGATGTCGTGTAGGGTCTGGCAATGTTCCGGCGCAAATTCCGGCGATTCCGGATCCAGCAGATGCAGGGGCACCATCAGGGTCGCCAGGGCCTCAAGCCGCTGATGCACCGGGCTGCCTTCCATGAGATTGGGCGGCTCCGTCACCTGTGCGGCAAGCTCGGGATTCAGCCCCGCGAATACGGCGCAGCGCACGGCATCCAGCGTGGCGTCCCCGGCGTTGTCCAGCAGGCTACAGGCGTTGGGCAGACTGAACACGGCTGGCAGGCGGTATTCGCGCGCCACAGAGGCCAGATGGCCCGCCATGCCCCCCGTCTCGCTGACCATGCCGGATGCACGGGAAAGCAGAGGTGCCCAGCGCGGCAAGGCCCGTTCGACTACCAGAATGCCGCCCTTGGGGAAGGAAAGCATGTCCGCTTCCTTGCGGGCCACAAACACAGGCCCCATGCCCACGCCGGGGCTTACGGCAACGCCCCCGCAAGCCAGCATGGAAAGGCCTTCGGGCAGATTTTCCGCCAGGATTTTACATTCGCCCGGCCCCACCGCTGCGCCGTCCGCAACTTCGACGCGATTTTCCGTGGCGGCGTCCGCCTCGTGCAGGGGGCGGCTTTGCAGCACCACAATGCGCCCGTTGCGGGAATCCAGCGCCCACTCCACATCCTGCGGTTCGGCGTAGTATTCTTCCAGCGCCAGCGCAACCTGGGCAAGGTCTGCGGCCTGCGCATCCGTGAGGCTGGCTGGCACACCAGCAAGCCCTGCAAGAGTCTTGCTTATGGGCTGCGGCGGATTGGTGCGGGTAAAAATAAAAACATCGGGGGTAACTGCGCCGTCCACCACGGCCTGAGGCAGGCCCGGCACGGCATTGAGCAGCACCTGCTCCTGCCCGCGCGCGGCAGCAACAGGATCCCGGCTGTAGGCCACGCCGCCAGCGGCAGCGGGCACCATGGCAAGCACCCCCACGCACATGGGCGCAGCATCGTCTGGGATGCCGTGTTGATAGCGATAGCTCATGGCTGTCACGGCATACTTGCTGGCGATAATTTCTTTCCAGACTTCGCAGGCTTCTTCCGGCGGCACATTAAGCTCGGAGCGGTACTGCCCGGCAAAGGAGACACCAAGCGAATCTTCGCCCACGGCGCTGCTGCGCAGGGCAAGGGCAAGGCCCGGCCCGGCCCGGCGCTGCATGGCGGCCACGGCCTCGGTAATTTCCTGCTCCAGCTCCGGCGGCAGTGGCGCACTGAGCACGGCCTGTTGCAAGGCCGCAGAAAGGCTGAAAACTTCATCCAGACTGTGCATATCCGTAGCCTGAATGCGGCGGTTCAGTTCGCTGTGCAGGCCGCTGTATTCCATAAAGCGGTAGTAGGCGCTGACCGTCACGGCAAAACCGTCCGGCACGTCCAGCCCCGCGTGGGCCGCCACTTCACCCAGATTGGCCATTTTGCCGCCCACAAGGGTGATGTGATGCAGACGAATATCGCCAAGCGGCATGATATTGGGGCCGTCCTGATGCGGCTGATCTTCAAGCAGATTCTGCATCTGCTCACGAATGCGGTCAAAGGCCTGCTGCAAAGGCTCATAGCCTTCATCGGAAAGCGCGTTGAGGTCGCGTACCATCTGAAAAACCGCCGTTACGGCGCGAGTGCTCACGGCATGCACGTAATCCATGCCAAAGGGCCGCGCTCCGGAGAGGTGCTCCTCCACATCGCTCATGGCCTCAAGGGCTGTCTTGTTGGACGACAGCAAGCGGCGGAAACGCGCGCAACGCTCCCTCAGATGGGCCTTGAAAGCCTCCTCACGCGCAAGCTGTTCCGCGTCCGGCTCATCCGAGCCATCGCGCCCCAGCCACTTTCGCAGGCAGTCGAGCAGCGTCATGTCACATAGCGGACCGGGCCGCTTCCTCCATCTTGATAATCAGCTCGCTGATGGCCACGGGCTTGAGCATGTAGTCATACGCGCCAAGATCAAGCCCCTGCACGGCTACGCCCATGCAGGCATGCCCCGTAAGCAGGATAACGGGCAGATTGGGGGCTTTTTCCTTCATGTGGCGCAGGGTTTCCAGACCATCCATGCCGGGCATGCGCACATCCATGACCACAATCTGGAACATCTCGCCCGATTGCAGGGCCTGATCCAGCAGATCAAGGGCCGACTGACCATCGGGGGCGGTTACAACTTCCATACCTCGCCGGGTAAGGCGTTTTTCCATCAGTTCCAGAAATTCCACTTCGTCGTCCACAAACAATGCGCGCATGGAGGCCTCCTTCATATGGCAGCATGCCCCATTGGGGCCGCCTAGTGGTATTATGCTTCTGCGCTTTCTTCAGGCGCGAGCTGCGGCGGTTCCGCAGGCAGAAAAATATTGAATGTGGTGCCATGCCCAAGTTCGCTCTGCACGTCTATGCGCCCACCGAGTTTTTCAAGAATGGTGTAGCAGATGGCAAGGCCAAGCCCCGTGCCCTCGCCCACCTTTTTGGTGGTAAAGAAGGGGTCGAAAATCTGCCGCAGGGTTTCCTGATCCATGCCCGGCCCGGTGTCAGTAAAGGAAACACGCACCCCATTGCGCCAGGGCTGCGTGCTGACGGTCAGGGTGCCGTTCTTGCCCATGGCATCAATAGCATTGTCTATCACATTGATGAATATCTGTTCAAGCTGGGCCGGGTCGGACAAAATTACGGGAACATGTGCATCGTACTGCCGCACAATGGCTATATTGCGGTTGGCGGCCTCGGTTTTGAGCATTTCCACGGCCTGATCTGCCAGGGAACTGATAAGAATTTCCGTGCGGCCCGGATTCATGCGCCGCCCAAAGCCCAGCATGCGCTGGGTTATGCCCTTGGCGCGCTTGACGTGCTGCTCGATTTTCTCCGTGCTATCGAAAATTTCTTTGTAATTCTTCATGGTTGACGGGTCTTCATCGTCCAGAAGGTCGCGTATCCAGCCCGCGTTTTCCTGAATGAGCATCAGGGGATTGTTGACCTCGTGCGCCACGCCAGCCGCCATCTTGCCCAGAGCGGCCATCTTGCTTGACTGCAGCATGCGCGCGTCAATGTGGGCCTGCTTTTGATCCGAGGCTTCAAGAGAAGCCACAAGCCGCCGGGTGCACAGCTCCGCGCCCATGCAGGTCAGCGCGCCGCCAAGCAGGGTAAAAAAGAGTATCAGCGCCTTGAGCTGCCGCAGAGGCTTGAGGCTGTCGCGCACATCGTCCATGACCACCAGCACCCAGGGCATGGAATCCATCCGCATCAAGGCCACCAGCATTTCTTCCCCGCTGGGGATGACCTTGCGCATTGTCACCACGTTGTTGCGGGTCAGATCCTCCTGCGGCAGGGTAAAGTTACCCATGATCGGGCCATAGAATCGCGAGCCTGTTTGCAACACGCCAGTATTGCTGACGATAAAGGCATCACTGTGCGGCCCTGAGTATATGCGCCGCAGCAGGGCGTCAATGGCGTCCATGTCGATGGTGGCGCGCATGATATAGGTGCGCCCGCCCTCGTGCCGCAGCACAGCAATGATAAAGTGCGGCACATGGCGGTAGCCCATAAATACATCGCTGACGTACACGCCCTTGCGCAGCACTTCCGAGAACCAGGGGGCCTCGGAATAATTGGCGTCCCGCAGGTCAAACGGCCCCACATAGGAAACATGGCGGCCATCCATACCGATAATGCCCAGATCAACAAACGAACGGCTGTTGCTCTGCATCACGCTGAAAATTTCGCTCAGCCGCGCGGGATTGCTGAGATCAGAATACGGGTGGGTGAAGGCCAGGTTTTTGACCTGCGCTATGCGCTCCACCATGAAGGTATCAAGGGCGCGGTGCTTGCTGCTGATGACAGCCTCGATGCCCGCGGTGATTTTTTCGTCATAGATGGCGCTGAGCCTGTCCAGACAAAACATCCCCAGAGCCGCCAGCGGCGTGAGCGCCATGAGCAGCAGCGTTATCAGCAAGCGGCGGTATATGGCCCTGTAGCCTCTGTGTGGGACAGGCACGGTGGACGACATTAACGGGCCTCCTGGGATGGAGAATCAGCAACGCCAGCCAGGGATTCTCCCCTGAAAAGCGCCCGGCAGTGGGCCAGCATTTCCTGGCGGCGGGCCGCAACCTGACCTGGGTCCTGCATGATCATGTCGAGCTGGCGGGTGTGGATGGTCATATACCCTGCCACAGCCAGCAGGCGTTCGCCTTCTTCCTTGTCCAGATCCTTGAGCGTGGCGCTCACGGCATCATTGCGCACAACGGGCGAAAAGCCGAATTCCCAAAGAATATCGGCAACAAAGCGCACTCGCAGAATACGGCGCTCAATGTCGGCAGCGCCGCCGCGCAACTGAAAATTCAGATAGTTCTCGCTGGTGCGCTCCGAAAGGCGCGCCTCAACCGAAACAAAATGGAAGCCAAAGCGGGAATGCAGACTGCAATAATCGCTGGAGATAAGAAAATAATTTTTTTCTGTGAAATACGCCGTCTGCGCCGCTGGATCCAGATTGGGATTGGCTGTGGCCTCAAAAAGCACAGATAAAAAACCCTTGCCGTCCACAGGCGGCGGCCCCTGCCAGGGGTGGGCGTTCATGCCCTGCCACAAGGCCAGCATGGGCAGCGAGGCAATGTCTTCCACGTCAATGACAGGCCCGTTGGGGGTACGCACAAAGCCATCGCTGAGGTTGACCACCCAGAACTGCTTGACCACCTTGTCCCGCAGTTGCTTGATGCGCTGCGGCGCGTACTTTTTTTCCGAACCAAGGCTGAACATGGCGCTCACGGCCTTTTCGTGGCAATAGCGCACAATGTCGTGATATGTTGCGCAGTTGGCGGCCTTGAAGTCAACGCTGTCCACCTCAAGCGTCAGGGGCAGAATGCGTCGGGAGGCGGTTTGCAAAATCTGGTACACGGGGCTGCCGGGCATGTAGTCCTTGCCTGGAGGTACCTTGGGCAACAGGGAATCCTGCCGGTTTTCGTACACGGTGCACAGGTCTGCGCACAGGGTGATGCGCTGGCCGCTTTCCACCACTTCCGTGGCCCATTTGAGGCCAAAGACGGCGGGCTTGCCGAACTCCCGCGCCAGCGAAGCCAGACGCGATCCCTGAAAACCGCGCTCCGCCACAATCCCGGCGGCGCGGTCAATGAGCGAACCCCAGATGTAGTTGTCGTCCGGCACCACAAGAATACCGCCTGTAGGGAACCTGCGTGCGTCTTCCCAGCGGCGGGCCACCCAGGCGGGGCCGGATACGCGGCCCGGATTGACCGTAAATCCCCCCTCCAGCAGCAGGGCATCGTCCAGCGCCCTCGCTGGCTCCGGCAAGGCGGGCTCTTCCTCCTGCGGCAAAGACATGGGCCGCGCCATGAGCATAAAAACCTGGCCTTCGGGGTTGCATGCCCAGGTGAGCACCTCTGGCCTTCCGGCGGCTTCTTCCACCGCGAGGGCAAGCTCTGCGGCGCGTATGGCGGTGGCATCGTCCAGCACCGGGCGCTTGGCTTTATAAGGACGGCGGTCTGTCACCGTGTGCGGCGCCGCGCGCGAAACACTTATGGCGTCAACAGGCATGGTGGAATATTCCACCTCCTGCGGCAAACCCGCACAACCGTAGACATGCACATTTTCGCTGTGCGGGGTCAATGGCGCGGATGACTGGGCAATGCCGCCAAAACAGCCCTCATCCACCGCCATGCAGGTGAGGCAGACGCCAGCCCCTCCTTCTGTCAGCCCGCGCGCACGGCGGTACACCAGAGCCTGAGCGCGCTGCTTGCTGGACAGGGTTACGCGCACTGCGCGCAAAATATCATCGTCATGCGCCTGCAACGAAACAGGCGGCCCCCAAAGCACAACGCCGCATCCTTCGCCCTCTCCCGCGGCAGGCGGCCATACGCGCCCGCGCAGCAAGAGCTGCATGGGCTTGTTGCAAAGGCCGCGCAAACGCTGCACCTGCTCAAGGATGGCCGAGGCAAGGTCTTCCGGCAGGGGGGTTCCCTCCACCAGCGCGCCCAGCTTTTTGGAAAGCCGCGCCAGATGGTTGGGGGCCAGGCCGCCAGCAGCCTGAATGCAGCGGTTGATCTCGCTTTGCAGATCGCCGCTCTGAAAATAGTGCTGGCACCCAGCAGCCGTGACCACAAATCCCTGCGGCACGGCACCGGGAAAAATAGGACGCAGTTTCTCAAGCCGGGCGGTTGCGGGATCCACCAGCACCCTGCCCTCGCTTTGCAGAGCGGCCAGGCATCCGGCATCGTCCTGGCAAAGGGGTACAACCAGCGGCCCGAGCAGGCAGGCTTCCGGCTCGTACACTTCTTCCGCCACCAGCTTTTGCAGTTCGCCAAAACGGGCGTAGAGGGCCGGGCAAGGCGCAGGGTCAAGCCGCTCAAGCTGCTTGATGCACTGAAAAACCTGGGTGGCCATGGAGGTGCAGAGCGCCCGCACACGGTACAGGCCAAAGGGATGATCGCAGCAAAGGGTGTATTCCAGATCGGTCATGGTTTCCTGAAAGGCGTTCCATGCCGTGAGAAACAGGCGGAAGGAGTGGTGCCGCAAGGCAAAAAAGCGTTGGGCTTCCTCCGCCGCGCTGACGGAAGAAGAGGAAACTGCTTCGTCGCCCCGGCGGGCGCCTCGCGTTAAAAAGCCCAACAGACGGCTCAGGGACATGGCGGCTCCACAAGATAAGGCTGTAAACCTGCGACAACGCGAAAAACCGCGCAGCGCCAACAGTTACACATTGAACCTAGCACAGCACCAAGCCGCCTTCAAGCCGCATGTGACAGAATTCCCATTCTCAAAAAAGCAAATGTGGAAAAGAAAATTATGGATAAAACTACAGCGGTGCAACGCCGTTGGGCTGTTGCGGCACAGGCATGCCGCCCTGCGGATTGCCTTGCGGGTCGCCCTGCTGGCCATCGTCCATATCAGCCAGAGCGCGCATCTGGGCCATGCACTGCTCCACAAACTGGGGTTCGCCCACATCCTGCCGCAAAAAGGCGTTGATGTCCGGCATCTTGGCAATTGCCGCGTCAATCTCCGCATTGGAGCCCTTGGCGTAGGCGCCGATGTTGATCATGTCTTCCACGCGGCGGAAGGTGCTCATGCAGCGGGTGACAACGCGGCCCGCGAGAACATCCTGCCGGTCGCAGATGTCGGAACGCAGGCGGCTGATGGAACGCAGCACGTCAATGGCGGGGAAATGCCCCTGGTCGGCCAGATCGCGGGTAAGCACAATATGCCCGTCAAGGATGGAACGAACGGAGTCGGCGATGGGTTCGTTAAAGTCGTCGCCGTCCACAAGTACGGTATAAATCCCCGTGATGGTTCCCTTGGCGGAACGCCCCGCCCGCTCCAGCAGCTTGGGCAACTGGGCAAAAACTGAAGGCGTATAGCCCTTGGTGGTGGGCGGCTCGCCCACGGCCAGCCCCACTTCGCGGGCAGCCATGGCAAAACGGGTTACGGAGTCCATCATCAGCAGCACGTCCATACCCTTGTCGCGGAAATATTCCGAAACAGCCGTAGCTGCGTAAGCCGCGCGCATGCGCACAAGGGGAGACTGATCTGATGTGGCGATAACCAGCACGGAGCGGGCCATGCCCTCGGGGCCGAGGTCGCGTTCCATAAATTCCACAACTTCGCGCCCGCGTTCACCAATGAGGGCAATGACGTTGACATCAGCGCGGGTGTAGCGGGCCATCATGCCCATGAGCGTGGATTTGCCCACGCCCGAACCGGCCATGATGCCCACGCGCTGCCCCTTGCCAAGGGTCAGCAGGCTGTTGACCGAGCGCACGCCCACATCAAGAATATCGGTAATGCGCGGGCGTTGCAGGGGGCTTGGCGGATCGGCATAGATGGGCACCAGCTCGGGATTCCAGTGCTTGCGGGCCTCCTCAAGCCAGTGGGGCACAAAGGGGCGCTGTTCTTCCTGCTGGCGAAAAAAGTCTTCTCTGGAGCTTTCCCCCACTGGCAGGGGCGAAACGTAGAGTTCCGCGCTTATGGGCGCACCGGCATCCAGCGGAGTACCAAAGGCGTCAAAGGCGCGACCCAGTAAATCCGGCCCCACCGGGAACACCGGGGGCAGACTTGTGTTGCGGATGCGGCTGCCGGGGCGGATGCCCCGCATATCGCCATAAGGCATGAACAGCAGATTACCCTCGCGAAAGCCCACAACTTCGGCGGCAATGCCGTCATCGCCTTCATCGGGCAGCATGTGGCACACGGCCCCAAGGGGGGCGCGCAAACCGCTGCCCTCGGCCACAAGGCCCACGACCTTGTTGACCTTGCCGAAGAGGCGCACGGGGGTGCTTGTTTTGAGCAGCTTTATGCAGGAATCTGGGTCAAGCTTCATGGCTGGCTATCCCGGCTGGCCGTTGCCCGAGCCGGGCAGAAAGCCCCCGCTGACAAAGACGCTGGAAGAAGATTGCGAGACGTGTTCCTTTTCCTCTTCCGGCAGGGGAAAGAGCTCGTCCTCAAGCTCGGCAAGGCTGGGATTGGCATTGTGTTCCGCTGCCTGAACATGGGCAGGTTCCGGTGTCTGCTCCTGTGCGGGCTGCCCTTCAACACCAGCATCAGGCTGCGCCATCGGAGCCGGGGAGGATTCCGCAGGATGCGCCTCTGCCTGGACTCCGGGTTCTGGCATGGAGTCCTGCATCATTTCGGGCGAGGCATTGGCAAGAGGAACTGCGGCATCAGTTGGCGCAGGCTCCTGCCCTTGCTCAAAAGATTCAGCGGCAGCAACCGTGCCAGCAGGCCCGGATGCGGGCAAAATTTCGTCGGGTGCGAGACCAGCGCCAGCCTGCCCGGCAAAGGAGGCATGCTCTGGCTGCACATCTTGGGCCATATCTGGTGCAGATTCGGGCGCAAATTCCTGCCCGGATTCCGGCCAAGATTCCGGAGAGGCTTCAGCCGCCAGAGTTTCAGCCGGATGTTCTGGCAACAGTTCCGGCTGGCCCATCGTATCGACAGGCTCAACGGGCAGTTCAGGCTCGGGCTCCGCAACAGGTGCAGCTTCCGGCACGATTTGCGTCAACCGCTCAGATTCACGAGCAGCCGTGGCGCTCACTTCTTCCCCCGCCCTTTCTTCCTCGGGGCGCGGCGGCAAGGTCAGATGCTCCAGAATGCCGTTGACCATTTCGCGGTAATGTTCGCGCAGATTTTCCACAGAACCGCTGACGCTCTCGGCCACAAGGCCGCCAGCCTCAACAGAAGGATCGCCGTTCACGATCCATTGGCTCAACTCGGGCACACGCTCGCGGGCGGCCCGAAACAGGTCGCTCACGGTGTCCTCGTCATCGGGGTGCACGCGGATGCTCACGGTGGCGCGGTCTTCCAGCAGTTGCAGGGAACTAAAGACGAGGCTTTGCAAAATGCGCTGATGCTCTGCCTGCAAAATCCAGCCGGTTCCGGCCTCTACGGCCACGCGGGCCAGCTCTGCCAGTTCATCCCGCCAGGCTTCGCCAAGGTTGTGACGCTGCGCCTCAAGAGCGCGCAGCATGTTGCCGAGCATCTGCCCCACATCAACGCGGAACTCCTTAAGCTCGGCCCCGGCCTGCTCCATGCCCGCCTGAAAGCCCTCATTATGCGCGTTGCCGCGGATAAACTCGGCTTCTTCGCGCAGGTCGCGGGCCTTGCCGTGCTCTGCCTCGGCCTCGGCCAGTTCTGCCTGGGCCTGCGCCTTCAGCTCTTTCGCTTCGCGCGTGAACTGCTCCACACGGGCCTGAGCCTCGACCCCGGCCTCTTCCAGCACCTTTTGCCTTTCGGCATAGGCTGCGCCTAGAATCTCGCGCGCGCGTTCCTCGGCCCTGGCGCGCACCCGGGCAAGATAGTCCTCCTGCTGCAGGTGCTGGGCGCGTTCACGGAGCAAGGGTTCCTGCATGGCGTCAAGCTGCTGAGGTGTTGCCTCGCGCTCGCCCATGAAGATGGTGCCCCATTTTTTGCGCAACTCGTCTGACGCCATGCCGGATTCCGATGGTTACAGATTCTGCGGCGGGCCGCTACACAAACACGTCGCCAGCGCCACGGCTGATGACAAGCTTGTTTTCGCCTTCAAGCCGCCGCACGATCTTGACGACATTCTGCTGGGCCGACTCCACGTCCGAAAGCTTGGCCGGGCCCATGAATTCCAGTTCTTCGCGAATCATGTTGCCCGCGCGTTCCGACATATTCTTGAAGAATTTTTCCTTGAGGTCGTCGCTGGCCCCGCGCAGGGCCAGGGTGAGATCTTCGTTGGAAATTTCCTTCAGCATTTCGCGCACGCCACGGTCGTCAATATTCTTGCAGTCCTCAAAGACAAACATGAGGTTGCGGATATCTTCGGCCATCTGCGCGGAATCTTCTTCGATTTCGGAGAGCACTTCTTCTTCGGTGGCGCGGTCCACGGCATTGAGAATTTCTGCCACAGACTGCACGCCGCCCACTTTTTTGCCTTCCTTGCCGCCCATGGCGATAAGCTGGCTTGTGAGCACCTTGTCCACTTCCATGAGCATTTCTTCCGGCACGGCTTCAAGCCGCGCAAGGCGCATGAGCACCTCGGCGCGCACGCCTGCGGGAAGGTTTGTCAATAAATTGGCGGCCTGATCCGGATGCAGGTGACCGATAATAAGGGCCAGAGTTTGCGGGTGCTCGTTGCGCAGAATCTGTGAAAGCAGCTTGGGGCTGACCGATTCCAGCTCGCGGAAGGGCGCGGGGCCGGTTTCAAGGCTCAGGGAGTCCATAACGTACTTGGCGGTTTCAGGATCAAGGTTTTTGACCAGCAGGCGTTTCAGCGTTTCGCTACCGCCCGTGATCATATCCACACCTTCAACCAGCGATTCGTGGAATTCGCGCAGCACTTCTTCGACTATTTCGCGCGGCACAGGCTCCAATTCCACGATAGCTCTGGAGATGTCGGCTATTTCCTGCCGGTCCATGCGTTTGAACACGTCAGCCGTGAATTTGTCGCCCATGGCGAGCAGCAGCACTGCAGTACGCTGTTTGCCGGTCAACTCCATCTCCCTACTCCTTCACCGAGATCCGCACTAAGCTGCTCGGGGTTGCTTATTCCTTGTCTGCAAGCCAGCGCTTGATAAGCCGCACGGCCTGATCCATATGCTGCTCGGTAATGTGAAAGAGCCGCATTTTCAATTCTTCAACACGCTGATTGCTTTCTTTTTGCGCCAGGCGCAAGGCCTTGAGCTGCGAAAGCGTCGAGTTGCTTTCCGTCAATTGACGGTCTGCGGCTTTAGGCGGTAGCTGTTTCATCGTTTTTCATCCAGCCGCGCACCAGCATCACCACCTGCTCCATATGATTATCGGAAAGGGTGAAAATGTGCGACTTCAAGGCTTCAATATCTTTGAAAACCAGTTCATCGTCTTCTTCGTCTGCGGCGATCTCGTCATCTGCCTTGGAGGCCTCTTCAAGGGCCTCATACAGGGCCAGCTGTTCTTCGGCTGCGGGCAGGCCTTCAAGCCCCTCGATCATTTCACCGGCTTCAACCTTGGGCCGGATGAGGGCCAAAACCACGGGCCGCACCACAAGCATGAGGAACAAAAAGGCCAGCAGCGCGTTGAGCAGGGGCTTGCCCAGCCGTTCGGCATAATCGGCCAGCATTTCGGCAAAGTTGGGATCCTTGGGCGGCTCGGAATCCGTAAACGGAGCGGAGCTTACTTCCAGAGCATCACCACGGGCCTTGTCCAGGCCCACGGCATTGGTAACAAGCTGACGCACACGCTCAAGGTCATCGGCCTTGCGCGGCACAAATGTCCACGCCCCGTTGGTCTTTTCATACGTCCCATCGATAAGGACTGCAACCGTCATGCGCTTTAAATCGCCCACATTGGATACGATTTGCTGCTCTTCCTTGTTAATTTCGTAGTTGGTGGTGCGGGTTTCGCGGCTGCCGTTCTGCTGTGAAACAGATCCGGCTATGCCATCGCCACGGAAGTTGGCGTCCGGCGACCCGCCCTCAAGATTCGAGCGGCCCTGCTGGGTTTCTTCACTGCGCTGCTCGCTGCGTACTGCGGTTTTTTCGGGGTCAAACAGCTCGCGACGGATGGTGCGCTGGCTGAAATCCATATCCACGTTGACCTTGGCGATAACACGGCCAGGGCCAAACATGGGCTGCAACATTTCTTCAATGCGGCGTTCAAGGTTGCGCTGCACCTGCTGGCGGTGTTCCATCTGGGTGGAGCTTGCACCGGCGAGGCTGTCTGATTCCGGCTGATACAGCACCTTGCCGCCATTGTCTGAAATGGAAACGTGCGTTTTATCCAGCCCTTCAACAGCCATAAGCATCATGTTGAGGATGGCGTTGATTTCTTTCTGGTCGGGCTTGAGGTTGGGCCGCTTGAGCTTGAGCACAACCGAGGCCGAGGGGGACTGGCGCTCCTCCACAAACAGGCTGCGGTGCGGAATGACCAGGTGCACGCGTGCGCTTTCCACATTGGGGAACTCGCTGATGGTGCGGGAAAGTTCACCCTGCAAGGCGCGGGTGTAGTTTATTTTCTGCACAAAGTCGGTTTGCCCGACCTTGACCTTGTCAAAAATTTCAAAACCAATGCCCTGCCCCACAAGACCGCCTTCGCCCGCGATCTTGATGCGTTCATCATACACAACTTCCTTGGGAACAAGAATGGTTTTCCCGTTGTCAGTCAGCTGGTACATAACCTTGTCTGCCTGGAGCGACTTGATGACAACACTGGCGTCTTCAGCGCTGAGGTTGGAATACAGCACCTTCAAGTCGGGCCGCGAGGCCCAGACAGAAAGGCCAATGGCCGCAGAGCCGATAAGCACAAATCCACCCATGACCATCACGCGCTGCATGACGCTCATTCTGGCCCAGACTGCCTTGATGGAATTGACAAGTTGCATAAGAAAAGCCGGCATATGGTAGCTCCTGCGAAGACGTGGCGTAATTCCGGCACTTTGGCCGGGCATATGCCCTGCCAAAGCAATTGCCATGCCACATTGCAACACGCCGCAATTATATAACTTTTTAAAACACCTCTCTGATTCATTCAAATTTGTGACACTGCGCCAGAAACGCCGAATCCCCCAAGGCACAGCCCGTGGGGGATTCGGCGTTCAGGAGTATCACGCGCGGAAAGGAAAATCTGGAATTTGTAAAATTTATCTGCCCGGGCGTTTCACAACGTAAATAAACGCTCTGCGCCCTGGCGGCGAACATCTGCTCACGCAGTTGACCTAAAACTGCATGCGGGAAATTTCCTTGTAGGCTTCAAGCACCTTGCCGCGCACGGCAGAGGTCAGCTTCATGGCCATGCTGGATTTCTGCATGGTGATCATGAGTTCGTGCACATTCTGGGTGCGGCCTGCGGCAAAATCTTCGATGGCTGCATTTTTGGCGCTGTCCAGTTCGTTAACCTTATTGAGCGAATTTTTGATGGTGCCGGAAAAACTGTTCTGCGGCGTCACCGGCGTGTGCGCCTGCGTGGGATATTTGATAAAATCCGCCTGGGCGCCAAAATTTTCGCCCCGGTCAACGCTGTCGCGCAAAAGGCTCTGGTCAAGAGTTTTGGCAAACTGGGTCTGGCCGCCGATGGAGCCGCCCTGTTGCAGGCTGCTCTGCACCTTGCTGAAATTCTGCACTGCCTCGCTGTACGCCCGCATGCCAACTGCCTGAATGCTCATAACAACCTCCGCGCTCCAAAAAAAACTTTTTATGCTGTCATCGTGGTCGTGGCTTAGGGGATGCTTCTAAATAAAATATTTTGCGCCGAGGACAAGG
>VSSQ01000198.1_pt1 | contig 75393 bp, 59 predicted proteins | sample 4763081 | NCBI WGS metagenome assembly VSSQ01 (sample SAMN12137344, study PRJNA551015) | bioreactor metagenome | isolation source: SDC9 anaerobic chlorinated ethene degrading culture | place: USA: Knoxville, Tennesee | collected 2015-01-01
CCTCTAAACTGAACCCGGGTAAAATTATTTACAGCAAGGAACTTACCTTTAAGGGGGGCAGTCATGGCAGCACGCTTTCTATTATTCCGGAAGAAAAAGCATTGGATATGGCTTCTAAGTTACCGGAAGTGCCTGTCAGTCCGTCCAACCACTTTGAGAACTTCCTGCTCGCGTGTAAAGGACAGGAGCAAACCCGCTCTCCGTTTCATATTGCAGGTCCGCTTAGTCAGGTATTTTGTCTCGGCGTGATTGCGCAGCGACTGAATACTAAACTTTTATTCGATAGAAAAACAAAAAAAATAACAAATAATAAAACAGCTAACCAGATGTTGGTTGACACACCACCCAGAAAAGGATGGGAAGAATTTTATAAAATGTAAATTAAATATGAAGAAATTAGTATTATCATCCGCATTAGTCATTACGACTATGTTGGGATTTTCTCAGGCTAACTGGGAGCCTCTTTTTAATGGAAAAAATTTGAAGAACTGGACAAAACTTAACGGTACAGCTGATTTCAAAATAGAGGACGGAACCATAGTAGGCACCAGCAAGCTGAATACACCAAACACCTTTTTGGCGACAAAGAAGACGTATAGTGATTTCATTCTGGAATTTGAATTTAAAACCAATGATGAAATTAACTCAGGAGTGCAGTTCCGGTCTCTTTCTGATCCAGCTTATCAGAACGGACGGGTACATGGATATCAGTTTGAGATTGATGCATCGAAAAGAGCCTGGACCGGAGGGATATATGATGAAGCCCGCAGGGGATGGTTGTATGACCTGACCCAATATCCGGATGCACAACAGGCATTTAAGAAAGGAGAGTGGAATAAAGCCCGGATTGAAGCCATTGGAAATAGCATCAGAACCTGGGTGAACGATATTCCTTGTTCTAATATTATGGATGCTGAAACTGCTTCGGGATTTATTGCTTTACAAGTGCATGCTATTGGGGATGCGAGTAAGGAAGGCACAACCATCGCATGGAGAAATATCCGCATCTGTACCACAAATCTGCAAAATGTAAAAACGCCCGAATCAAGTGCGGCTCCACAAAAGAACTGCATCCCAAATACGATTTCAGAAAAGGAAAAAGCTGCGGGCTGGGAATTGCTTTGGGATGGAAAAACAACTCAGGGTTGGAGAGGTGCTAAATTGAAGAGTTTCCCGGAGAAAGGATGGGTAATAGACAATGGTATGTTGAAAGTGATGAAGTCGGATGGAGGAGAATCGACCAATGGCGGCGACATTGTAACCATCAAAAAATATAAGAACTTTGAACTGCTGGTAGATTTTAAGATTACTCCGGGGGCTAATAGCGGAATAAAGTATTTTGTTGATACCGAATTGAATAAAGGAGCAGGTTCTTCTATCGGATGTGAGTTTCAGATTCTGGACGACAACAAACACCCGGATGCTAAACTGGGTGTTGGGGGAAACAGAAAATTAGGAGCTTTATACGACTTAATTCCTACCATCGACAATAAACCATATCGTAACGGATTTTTTAATACGGCAAGAATTGTTGTAAATGGAAATCATGTAGAGCATTGGTTGAATGGAGTGAAAGTGGTTGAATATGAGCGTAACAACCAGATGTGGGATGCGCTCGTTGCTTACAGCAAATACAATGTGTGGAAAGGATTTGGTAATGCAGAAACCGGGCATATCCTGTTGCAGGATCATGGTGACGAGGTTTGGTTTCAGAACATCAAGATAAAGGAAATCAAGTAGAAAGCAGAAAACAACCAAGGTTTTTCAGAAGTGTTCAAATGCCGCGTTTCTCTCGATGCTCGGACTCAGTCACGTACTCCAGTTCCCTCATCCTCAATCTCAGTGTCTTGCATTTGAACTCTTCTGAAAGACCGTCGTTTTATTTCATCTTTAATCGCCTCAGCCACCAGCGGAATCCCCTCGTTGATTTTATCAACAGGTGTATTGCAGAAAGATAACCGCAGGTTGTTATTCTTTACGCCATGCGGATCGAATGTTTTTCCGGAGACGAAAACCACGCCTTTTTCAATGGCTTTCTTCAGTATTTCTGTTGAGTCAATGTTTTCCGGCAATTGCAGCCAAATGTAGAAACCTCCGCGTGGTGCAGTAAAGGTAATGCCTTCGGGTAAATTTTTTTGCAGGGCAGCTACCATGGTTTCCGCACGTTGCTTGTATTGTATCCTGACATCATCAATATAATTGTAAACAGCTCCCGACTCTACAAATTTATGCGCCAGCATCTGCGTAAAACTCGGGGAGCAGGCATCCACTGCCTGTTTGATTAGTTCGCATTTCTGATAGATATGTTCCGGCACCAGCATCCAGCCGAGACGCAAACCGGGACCCAGAATTTTGGAGAATGAACCAGTGTAGCAAACATCGATTCCGGTAGGATTCATGGCTTTGATGGTGGTCAGGTGTTCTTTGTCTTCTTCGTAATACCATAAATCGCTGTATGCATCGTCTTCAATCAACGGTATGTCCTGATTGGAGAGGATCTCTATCAATGCCCTTTTTGTTTCCAGAGTATATAATGTACCTGCAGGGTTGTGGAAGTTAGGGGTCAGATAGACAAATTTGGGTTTTTGTTCCGCATTGGCAAGGGTTTCTTTCAGTTGTTCCAAGTCAATACCATGAGCTGTTAACGGTACGGAAACGATGTTAGCCTGATAGGACTTAAAGGCAGAAATAGCGCCGATGAAACAGGGATTCTCGACCACAATCGTGTCGCCCGGATCAATGAAAGCTTTAGCCAGAATGTTGATGGCCTGCAGGGAGCCTGTGGTAATCATCAACTTGTTTTCATCAACAGGTAATCCTTTCTTTTTCAGAAATGCTTTCAATGAGGTGAGTAGCTCAGGTATGCCGCTGGTCGGACCGTATTGCATGGCGATTTGCTTTTCCTTTTCCGTCAGGTTGTTGTAAATTTCATCGATTTGATGCAATGGAAATAGATTGTTGTCAGGCATGCCTCCTGAAAATAAAATCACGTCAGGCTTGTTTGCCAGACTCATTAAGTCGCGGATTTCTGAAGAACGCAGGCTGTTTACGGATGAAGAAAATCGGGTCATTATATTTAGTTATTAGTTGTTAGTGGATAGTGGTTAATTGGTTTAAGATTTAAAAGTTTAAAAATTCAAACTTAATGTTTCTAATTGGGTTTAAATGCTTAATAGTAAATCGTAAATGAATATTAGCTTAAATGATATGGCTTATATGGTTCAAAAAATTCCTTTTGTGATTTCTTAGTTTTTCTTTTGTGGTTTAAATATTCAAAATTTAATCTCTGTTTTGGTGACATAGGCGGTTCCTTTGAAGTTGGCCAATAGCGGACCGTTTTCCTGCCTGATATTGATGTCGCAGTGAATTAGTTTGTTGCTGCGGGATATTTCAGTGGCTTCTGCTATTAGTGTACCCGAGTTACTCTTTTCAAAGAAATTTATGGAGGCATTAATCGACAATGCTACCTTGCCGTATGAGTTTGTTGCTGCTGCAAAGGCAAAATCAGCCAGAGTGAAAAGTAATCCGCCATGCACCACACCGGCTCCGTTCAAATGACGGGTGGTTATTTCAACCTTGACAGTGGCATGCCCAGGATTACAATCAACGAGAACTATCCCGTTTTCCCGGGCAAAGTTGTCTCCTTTAAAATATTCAAAACACCTATCGCTCACGTTTAATAGTGGTTAATGGTTAGTGGTTAGTGGTCAGTGGTCAGTGGTCAGTTGTTGTAGTTAGATTCAAAAACTAACCACTAACCACTGACCACTTATATTTGGTATATATCACTCGCTTTTACCAATTTCATCTGATTTGCCTGCAACACCCGGATAACTTCCTCATTTGACTCGGAACGAATCACCACGCTGGCAGCATTGTCGAATGCGAAGGCGTACATATATTCAACCGGCACATTGTTATCAGAAAGAATCTTCAATGCCTTATGTAACCCGCCCGGCTCATGCGGTACAATCATGCAAACCACATCGGTAATATTCACTGAAAAATGTTTCTCTTTCAGTGCTTTGATGGCTTCATCCGGCTTGGATACAATACACCTCACAATGCCAAAATCGGCTGTGTCCGCAATGCTGAATGCTGAGATATTGATGTTGTTCTCACTCAGAATTTTAGTCATCTCGGTGAGTCTCCCGGTCTTATTTTCCAGGAAAACTGATAATTGTTTGATAATCATAATTGTTTTTATTATGTCAAAAGTCTAATGTCAAAAGTCTAACGCTCTTTACTTGCTAACCACTAAATATTTCTATTGTCAATAACGCGTTTTGCCTTTCCTTCGGAACGGGCAATAGAGTTAGGCTCAACTAAATTGATTTTAGCTGAAATACCCAGTGTGCTTGCAATATTGTGTTGGAAGCGCTTTTTCAGGTTTTCCAGGGTCTTTATTTCGTCAGACCAGAACTGATCGTCGATTTCAATGTTGATTTCTAAGGTGTCGAGGTTGTTTTCGCGGTTTACCACCAGTTGGTAGTGCGGACTGGCCTCGCTCATTTCCAGCAGTACAGCTTCTACCTGCGATGGGAATACATTTACTCCGCGGATAATAAGCATGTCGTCGCTTCTGCCCATGCATTTTTCCATCCTGACCAGAGTGCGGCCGCAGGCGCATTTCTCAACATGCAGTCTGGTCAGGTCTCTGGTTCTGTATCTGAGCAGCGGCATCGCCTCTTTGGTAATCGTAGTGAAAACCAATTCACCCAATTCTCCGTAAGGCAACACATCCAGTGTTTTAGGATCAATAATTTCCGGGATGAAATGATCTTCGTAGATATGCATTCCGTTTTGACATTCGCACTCCATAGATACGCCCGGGCCGATAATCTCGCTTAGTCCGTAAATATCGAATGCTTTAATCCCAAGTAGACTCTGAACCTGTTTGCGAAGTTCATTCGTCCATGGTTCCGCACCGAAAATGCCGGCTCTCAGTTTGATATCTTTGCGGTCGATGCCTGCTGCCGCTAAACTTTCACCTAAATGCGCAGCATAAGAAGGTGTACAGGCAATTACCGTAGAGCCGAAGTCAACCATCAGTTGAAGTTGTTTTTTCGTATTTCCTCCTGAAATGGGTATAACAGATGCACCTACTTTTTCAGCTCCATAATGAACGCCGAGCCCACCGGTAAATAATCCGTAGCCATAAGCCACCTGGATGATATCTTCTTTAGTTACTCCGGCCATGGTCAGCGAACGGGCAACGACTTCACTCCACAGTTGCAGGTCGTTTTTGGTGTAGCCTACAACCGTCGGTTTGCCGGTGGTGCCACTTGAGGCATGTAATCGAACAATCTGGTTTTGGGGTACGGTGAACAGGCCAAAAGGATAATTATCACGTAAATCGTTTTTTACCGTAAAAGGTAAATCTTTCAGTTGATCAATGCTTTTGATATCGCGTGGATCGATTCCTGCTTCCGTCAGTTTTTTCCGGTAAAACGGGACATTGTAGTATATGCGTTCAATCATTTTGACAAAACGCTCATTCTGAATTTCCTTCAGCTTTTCTCTGTCGGCTGTTTCAATAAATTCGTTCCAAACCATTTTATTTACGATTTTTTTTTTACGATTTACGATATTTTGTGTCGCCCTAGTTAAAACCCGGGGCTATATTCAATTCCCATCTCAAATGCCTTCAGATTCATCTCCACGATAGCTTCGCTTTTACTGCTGAACATGGCACGGATGCTTTCGCGAAGTTCTTCCTGAGTAAATCCCAGATAGTTGGCGGCGGCGCCAATCATCACCACGTTTTCGGTTTTGATACTGCCGGCTTCTTTCGCGATAGCTTCAGCATCAATAAACTGTACTTTTTGTCCTGTTTTTTTTATGTTCTCCAGCACTTCTTTTTCATCCGGATAATTCGAGATATTTACAAAAGGCTTTGTAGCAGTGATGATTACGCCATCTTCAGCCAGAAAAGGAAGATAACGCAAAGACTCCATGGGTTCCAGCGAGAGAATAATGTTGGCTTCTCCGCGTGGGATCAGGTCAGAATAAATTTCCCTGTCGGATATGCGTAAATGCGATTCTACCGCGCCTCCGCGTTGACTCATGCCGTGGACTTCCGCCTGTTTGATAAAAAGATTTTTTTGCATGGCAGCATAATCAATAATGGCGGCAATAGTCAGAATGCCCTGACCTCCCACTCCTGCCAATATTATATTGTTGATCATCGTGTTTTATTTTTTGCTGTTTTTCCTTCTTAATGTCTGAATGCACTCGCGACAAGCCAGTATAACCGAAACGCCTTCGTAATCGAAAGCTGCTTTCAGTGTCGCGATATTTTCTTCCAGATTCTTCTTTAGTGGAACGATGGTGTGGATATGTTCTCTTTCCACTCCTATACCTTCGCAGATTTGCTGCAATTTATTAGTCCCTGCAGAATCTTGTCCGCCAGTCATTGCCGTTGTGTAATTATCGGAAATAATCAGTGTCATCGGCGTTTTATCATTCACGGCATCCAGTAAACCGGTGATGCCGGAATGTGTAAAAGTCGAATCTCCGATTACCGCTACTGCCGGATGCAAACCCGCGTCGGCAGCGCCCTTGGCCATGGTAACCGAGGCACCCATGTCTACACAGGTGTTGATGGCGTTGTAAGGAGGCAATGCTCCTAAAGTATAGCAACCGATATCGGCAAATACGTGCTTGTTTTCGTAGTTTTCAAGCGTTATGTTCAAGGCCTCGTATAAGTCGCGGTGACTGCAACCCTGGCACAATTCAGGAGGCCGGTTGGCAACAATTTCAGGAACCGGGCGGGTGATATTGGTTTTGTTCAGCAGCGCCTTGGCCAATACGTCCGGAGATAATTCGCCGGTGCGGGGCAGGGTGCCGTCGAGCCGTCCTGTGAACTTGCCATGATCGAAAAATCCGCGTAATAATTCCTCGTAAATAGGGTAACCTTCTTCCGCGATTAATACTTTTGAAAAACGGTTGCAGAAAGCTTTGGTTTTTTGCTCCGGAATAGGATATTGCGATATTTTCAGTACCGGGATATTCAACTGATGTGTCGTGTTGATTTCCATGACATAATTATAGGCAAGTCCGAAAGCAATGATGCCAAAATCTCCCGTCCCGGTAATTTCTTTATTAAAAACAGAATTTTCAGATAACTCCGTCAATTGCTTTTGTGTCTCGAGCAATGCATTGTAACGCCTTCGTGCATTGGCAGGTAGTAAAATCCATTTGAAGCGGTCTGTTTCCGGATTCAGCGGATTAGCTTCAACCGGCTCCGTACGTTCGATTACCGAACGTGAATGTGATAGCCGTGTTGTGATGCGGATAATGACCGGAAGTTTCACTTTTTCGGATAAGTTGAACGCGTAACGTACACAGTGATATGCTTCTTGCTGATTAGAAGGTTCCAGTAAAGGTAAGTAGGAAAATTTGCCATAGAATCGCGTATCCTGTTCGTTTTGTGAAGAATGCATCGACGGATCATCTGCTACTAACAAAACCAGTCCTCCGTTAATCCCCGTAACTGCCGAATTGATAAATGCATCGGCAGCTACGTTCAAACCGACGTGCTTCATGCAAACCAAACTTCTTTTTCCGGCATACGACATACCCAGTGCAGACTCGTAAGCTGTTTTTTCGTTTGCCGACCAACTCGACCGTATTTTTTTTTGTTGCGCAATTTCAGATTGCTGAATGTAGGTGGTGATTTCGGTAGAAGGAGTGCCGGGATAGGCATAAACGCCCGAAATTCCTTCGTCAATAGCGGCAACGGCAATGACTTCCGCCCCGAGGAGCAATTCTTTTTCTTTACCCATGTTCTAATTCGATTTCCAATGTGTGTGCATTTTGCTTGTATAACAGTGGTTGCTACAAGAAAAATGTTTCGTGATAAATGTGTTTTTTAGTCAAAACACGGCAAAGTTAGCGAAAAACGAGCAAATTGCAAATTTATGAAAGAAGTATTGCTTTCGCTTATGGAAAAATGATTATAAAACCAAATAAAAAAAATGTTTTTGCTATTAAAAATTAAAAAAAATCTGATTTTTGCTTTTATAGTTAAATAAATTTTGTAATTTTGCCGCCGAAACAATAAACCCACTAAAAAACGTAACATTTTTATGAAAGCAGATCAAGTCCTCGACACCCTGAGACGTCGCTTTCCCAATGAACCTGAATATCATCAGGCAGTTGAGGAAGTGTTGCACTCAATTGAAGAAGTGTACAACGCCCACCCCGAATTCGAAAAACAAAATTTAATTGAAAGACTTTGCATTCCGGATCGTATTTTTTCTTTCCGTATTACCTGGACAGATGATAAAGGAAACGTGCAAACGAATATGGGATACCGTATTCAGCATTGCAATGCCATTGGTCCTTACAAAGGCGGTATGCGTTTTCACGCCTCTGTTTGCCCTTCTATCCTCAAGTTCCTGGCTTTCGAACAAACGTTTAAGAATGCACTGACTACCTTGCCTATGGGTGGTGGAAAAGGAGGTTCTGACTTCAATCCGAAAGGAAAATCGGCTGCTGAAATTATGCGTTTCTGCCAGGCATTTATGTTGGAACTGTGGCACCATATCGGTCCTGAAACCGACGTGCCTGCCGGTGATATCGGCGTAGGCGGTCGCGAAGTTGCTTATATGTATGGCATGTATCGTAAACTGGCCCGTGAGAATACGGGAACATTCACCGGTAAGGGCATTGAATTCGGCGGTTCGCTGATTCGTCCCGAAGCTACCGGTTATGGTAATATCTACTTCCTGATGAATATGTTGAAGAGAAAAGGTATCACCGACCTGAAGGGTCAGATTGTAGCCATCTCAGGTTCAGGTAACGTAGCTACTTATACCGCTGAAAAAGTACTGGAACTGGGTGGTAAAGTAATTACACTGTCTGATAGCAACGGTTATATCTACGATCCGGATGGAATTACCAAAGAGAAATTGGAATATGTTTTCGAACTGAAAAATATCTACCGTGGCAGAATCAAGGAATATGCAGATAAATATAATTGCAAATATGTAGAAGGCGGACGTCCATGGGCTGAAGCTTGTACGATTGCATTACCATCTGCGACTCAAAACGAGCTGAATGGCGACGATGCGGAAATGCTGGTTAAAAACGGTTGTTTCGCCGTATCAGAAGGAGCTAATATGCCATCAACTCCGGAAGCTGTTGAGGTATTTCTGAAGAACAAAATTTTGTATGCTCCGGGTAAAGCTGCCAATGCCGGTGGTGTTTCTGTTTCTGGTCTTGAAATGACCCAGAATTCGATGAAAATCAGCTGGTCTAAAGAAGAGGTAGACGAAAAACTGAAAAGCATCATGGAAAACATTCATAATGCCTGCGTGAAATATGGTACAGAAGCCGATGGTTATGTAAACTATGTGAAAGGTGCTAATATCGCCGGTTTCATGAAAGTTGCCAAAGCCATGATGGCGCAGGGTGTGCTGTAATTGAGATTTTAGATAATATGTTGAAAAACGTCTGCGAGTTTCGCGGGCGTTTTTTTGTATCTGTATGAACAATTTTTTATAATAACATGTTTTAAGTGTCAATCAAATAAATAAATAAGTACAATGGCACCAATTAAATTTCTTGCAGTGGTTATTTTATCAGTATTATTTGCTGGCGGCATCAGTTCCCAATCCATTTACTCTTTCAGGGTAAATACAATTGATGGGCAACAAACCACACTGGCGCAATACAAAGGAAAAACTATCCTTGTTGTAAACGTTGCCAGCAAGTGTGGTTTGACCAAACAATATGAGGGTTTGGAGGCTTTGTATAAGAAGTATAAAGAACGGGGATTGGTTATTCTGGGTTTTCCGTGTAATCAGTTTATGGGACAGGAGCCCGGAACCGAAGCCGAAATTGCTGAATTTTGTTCCGTGAATTATGGTGTAACTTTCCCGCTTTTCTCCAAAATTGAGGTAAATGGAGATAATACCCATCCTTTGTATCAATATTTGAAGAAAGAGTTACCGGGAACCGGAGACAAAACGGATATAGAGTGGAATTTTGCCAAGTTCTTAATAGATAAAACAGGCAAACCCGTTTACAGATATCATCCCCGTGTAAAGCCGGCAGAGTTGGAAGGGGATATAGAGGAATTGATTAATAATAACAAATGATTATTATTATTCCACAACGATTGGTTTTAACCCTCTCCGCCAATTGTTCAGGTATTTGAAGAAGTCTTCGGCGGTTTTAATATTGTTTTGTTCTTCTTTTTCAGCGATAACAGTGAAATAAAAACGGGTAGTTTCTTCTTTTTTATGTGGAAAAACAATCAGGTTGTTTACTCCGTTCATGATCTGTTTTCCCTTGTATTCCTTGGGCATGTATAAGCCCAAACCAGCAGTCTCTTTGGCGTATTTTACTGTGTCAGGTTGCGGATACCAGCTACCCCACGAACCTACCAGCTGATTGCTTTGGAAGCAAGCGCCACCGCCGATTTGCTGTACCCCGGTAGCCAGGATTTCTATATCTCCGGATGTTGTAATCTCGGTAATCACGTCACGGTGACGGGCGTATAGCGTATAACGAACAGTCATGTCGGTTTTCTTTCCTTCATACTCCCAGCCTTTTACTTCACTTTCTACAACCGTACGGATATTCCCGGCAGCAACAATACGATGCGTCCTCGAATCAAATTTGTTGATGTGGGTTGCTTTGTCTTTTTCAAAGCCTTTGACTGTTCCCACGCCTACCCATCCCGAGACAAGCAGGATGTCATCGCCATAACCGGCTGCAAGTTGTTCGTCGGACGGATACCACCTGGTATCGGCAAGTTCCAGTTGATACTGCTTTTTTCCGTACACGTCAATCGTACTTTTGTTGTCGAAATAGATACGATATGCCACCAATGCAGATTCAAATGCCACACCATGATGATGCAGCTTGTTATACATGTCATTTTTTGCCGAAGATATTTCCCGGATGTTGGTGTGTTTTCCGTCGGCTTCTTTCAAAATAAGACTAGCATACACTTCCGCCGGAAATTTTATACGTTTTTTATCTGATATTCGTCGAAGCTGGACTTTCTTTTTTTCTCCTGCTTTCAGATCGGCGAGAAATACCAGTTCGTCTGGTATGCTGTCGTTGTTGAGATCGTCGAGTTGACTGCTAACCTGTTTTCCGTCAATGTAAACGGCTAGCTCATTGCGTTTTGTCTGCCCGGTTTTTTTGAATTTATCTAATTTAACTACAACCGGAGCATCTTTTAAGTCAGTCTGATTCGGATTGGTGATTTCAATGTTAATTCCTGATGCTGAAATTAAGCATAAATTCATGAATGCTAGGATGATAAATGATTTCATGGCCTTTTGTATTTAATCAGATATGCATACAAAGATAAGATTTTGTTTTTACTATAATGGTTTCTTTAGGAAAAAGTTAGAATTACGAAAAGATGTTAAAAAACATGTTTCCTTCTCTTTTAAAGTTATATCTTTGTTCCATTATTTAATCCTGTGGATTGAGTATGAATTATTTACAACATTAAACTTATAAAAAATGAAAACTAAATTGTTTATTTTTGTGATGCTGTTTTTTACAGTAGTAAGTCTCTCAGCTCAAAAGATTGGTGTTGAGGCAGGGTATGTTAACGTAAACGAAGTAACCAATGGATCAACTGCGATTTTTCCTGCGCAAGTAAGTGGTATTCGGATTGGACCAGTTTCGGAAACAGAACTTTTTAATAATGTAGATTTCAGGTATGGTGTAGTTTATAGTTATCTGATGTCGACTTTTGATGGTGCGATTTCAGGAACAAATCACTATAATGCGCACCTTATTGATGTGCCATTGCAACTGCAGCTGGGTTTTCCTATTGACAATTCCTTAAAACTATTTGCATTTGCAGGTCCGAATCTTAATTTCGGAATATCTCAGAAGACTCTTAATGTAACCACTATCGGTAGTTCAGAGATTAAAACAACTTACGATCGTTACAAAATCGACACGGATGATGATGATGTGTACGACGTGAATCGTTTTGACCTGCAGCTTGGTCTGGGTGCCGGTGCTCAATATAAAAATGTACAGCTCAGGGTTGGCTATAACTGGGGTTTGCTTGATTTGAACAACCGGGATAATGTCGATCTGAAAAGAAACCAACTTGCAGCTTCGCTTGTTTTTATGTTTTAAGAAACTCCGGTGATGAACAGCAAAAGGCCATACGTTAAATGAAATGTATGGCTTTTTTGTTTGTGTTCATATTTTGTTACTTTTGCATGACTTTATGTCGTAGCCGGAAATCAAATCATAAACTTGATTTTCAAACTTGATTTTAATAAATAACTTCTGTGGATGATAAACAAGAACCAGCTTTTCCCAATCGGACAAATCAATAAACCACACGGCATACAGGGCGAAATGTCGTTTGGGTTCACAACCGACGTTTTTGAACTGGAAGAATTGCCGTTCTTTATTTTTGAGTTGGATGGGATATTTGTTCCGTTTGTCGTTAGTGGGTTTCGTCTGAAAACATCCTCGACCGGCATTCTGCGTTTGGATGGGCTAAATAGTGAAGAAGATGCGCGTACTTTTTCAGGATTGCAGATTTTTATCCTGAAAGAACAGCTGGATTTACTCCCCGAAGTGGAACCGGGCCTCGATTATCTGGTCGGATTTCAGTTGAAAGATATTGAAAAAGGCATGATCGGTGTGATTAGTGAAATTGATCATACTACCGAAAATGCCTTATTTGTGATTCAACAGGAAGACGATGAGTTATTGATACCCGTCGGCGAAGAATATATCCGCGAAATTGATCAGGATAACAAGATTATTGAAGTGGAGCTTCCCGAAGGGCTCCTTGATTTGTAATCACTTCAGCGCATAAACTTTCTGCTTTACCCATTCTGCCCACTGTGCATGTGTTTTTGATTTATCGAAGGTCTGCCAGGGAATTCTTTCTCCGATTTTGATGGTGAAATGTTTCCCTTTTTGTTTAAACATTTCGTCCGCTAAGTACATCATTTCGATGTTAAATTTTATCTTCAGGAATTTACGCAGATTCGCAAGGTTGTAGAAAAAGTTGGAATTTCTTCCTTCGAAATAAATAGGTACTACATCCCGTTGATATTGAATGGCTTTAGTGATGAAATTTTTTTTCCATTCCAGGTCGCAGATTTCTCCTTTTGTTTTGCGGGAACACATACCGGCAGGGTAGGTAACCAGATGGTTGTCGGAGCTGTATAATTCGTGCATCATTTCAGCATGGCTCTTCGATTGAGCGCCGAATTTATTGACAGGTACGAACATTTCCTTCATCGGATGCAGATTAGCCAGCAAGTCGTTAGAGAAAAATCTCACCTTTCCGTCATACTCCTTGCCAATCAGGTAGCCGGTTGTCATGCCGTCGAGTCCACCCAGCGGATGATTGCTGGCAAATATGTATTTACCGTCCTTGGGAGGCAGGTTTTCTTTTCCGTAAATCGAAGTGGTGACCCCCAGGAATTTAAGTCCGGCTTCAACGAATTCTAAATTTTTCAGATCCGGATTTTTTTCAAAAAACTCGTTTATTTCATCCTGGTGTACAATCTTTTTCAGATAGTTCACGATGAATCTGGGAACTTTTGCGTGAGGAGCCCTGGTCTTAATCACTTTGGCAACGTCTATCTTAACGATTTTCTGTTTAGTCATATTTGGTTATTTTTTCTGCGAAGCAAAAGTAGTAAAAATAAATGGGAGTTGTATATCTGTTTTATATTCCCCACTTTGATGTCTTTTTGATTTGTTTATTTTTGTGTTTGTTTTTAATTGTCTGTTTAGTAGGTGTTTAGTTTTGTATTTGTTTTTTGATTCAATTGTTTAGATTTTGTTTATAATCTCTTGAAAAGCAAGATTTAACACTTTAAAACTTGTTGATAAGTTTTTTGTGGGGAAATGTGGGGAATATAAAATAGTTTTTATACTTTTACCGTTGCAAATTAACATGCGGAAATATATGTCAACATTTATCGGGAAATACGAAGTAAAAGCGGATGTCAAGGGGCGGATTTTCATCCCCTCCGTATATCGTAAGATCCTTCCTGAACAGGAAAGAGAGCGTGTTGTGATGCGAAAGGATGCTGAAAATGATTGTCTGGTCATTTATCCGGTTCCGGTATGGAATGAAAAAGTTGAGGAGTTTAAATCCAGGCTTGATGAGTGGAACCCGGTTGATCAGCTGTTGCTCATGCAATTTGTTTCTGAAGCAGAATGGCTGGATATTGACAGCCAGGGGCGTGTGTTGATACAGAAAAAACATCTGCAAACCATTGCCGTGGAGAATGCGGAAGTGCTTTTTGTCGGTATGATTGACCGGTTTGCGGTGTGGAGTAAGGCGAAATTTGAACAGTCAAGACTTGCTGCGCCTGATTTTGCTGCTTTGCTGAAAGAGAAAATGATGAAAAAATAAGATATGTCTTATGGATGAGCCCGTTTATCATGTGCCTGCGTTGCTCACAGAAACCATTGACGGATTGAATATCAAACCTGACGGGGTTTATGTGGACTGCACCTTTGGTGGTGGAGGACATGCGCAGGAGATTCTGAAAAGATTGGGAAAGAGCGGGAAATTGATTGGATTTGATCAGGATGAAGATGCTTTCGGGAATATACCTCAGGATGAGCGTTTTGTTTTCGTTCACAGTAATTTTAAATACCTGAAGAATTTCCTTCAGTTTCATCAGATTGAGAAAGTCGATGGGATATTAGCAGATTTGGGTGTCTCTTTTCATCATTTTGACGAAGCGGAACGGGGTTTTTCATTTCGTTATGATGGAGAGCTGGATATGCGAATGAATAAAAAGTCCGGCCTGACTGCCGCAAAAGTGTTGAATACCTATTCGGAGGAGCAGTTGGCGGATGTTTTCTATCTCTATGGCGAATTGCATAATGCCCGGAAAATTGCCCGTACTATCGTGAACTTTCGTGAGAGCTGTAAATTTGAAAGAATATTCCCGTTTATAGAAGTGTTGAAACCTTTCTTCGGAAGAGAGAAGGAGAAAAAAGATATGGCGCGGGTTTTTCAGGCATTGCGCATTGAGGTGAACAGGGAAATGGAAGTGCTCAGGTCGTTACTCAGGCAATGTGTGGAAGTGTTGGATGAAGATGGCCGATTGGTGGTGTTGACTTATCATTCTCTCGAAGACCGCTTGGTAAAAAATTTCATCCGTTCCGGAAATTTTGAGGGAAAACTGGAGAAAGATTTCTTTGGGAACGTGATTGCTCCTATGAAAGCGGTCAACAACAAGGTGATAATTGCCGGAGATGAAGAAATCGCCGCTAATCCGAGAGCCCGTAGTGCCAAGTTGAGAATTGCAACGCTGAATCATTGAGTATGTCGTTTTTTAAAAACATAGTAGAAAGAATTCGTCAGAGTGAGGATTTGTCGGATCTTCGCTCGAGTAGTGTGCGCGATATCCTCAATGGAAATATTCTGACAAAAAAATTCATCAGGAAGCAATATCTGCTTATCATTCTGTTGGTGGCGCTGAGTATAGGGTATATTGATAACCGCTATGCCAGTGAAAAGCAAATTGCCACTATGGTAATGTTGAAGAAAAATATACAGGATGCTAAATACGAGTCGCTGACCATTTCGGCTGAATTAATGGAAATCAGCCGGCAGTCGAACTTGTTACTGTTGATGGAAAGTAAAGGTATGCAGTTGAAACCGGGTAATACCCCGCCGATTGTTATTAATTAGGTCAATAGTCTACCGTCCACAGACTGAAGACGGTAGACTGTTGACTGCAGACGTAGAAAAATGCCGGATAAACGTAAAAATATCGTCGTAAGATTTGGAATAGTATATTTTATTATTTCCATACTCTTTTTATTGGTGATATATAAGATCGTTCAAATCCAGTTTTTTGAAAAAGATGAATGGATGAAGCTGGCTGAGAAACAGAAGATCAGCGACATTACAGTCAGACCTAAAAGGGGAAATATCTTTGCTTCCGATGGCAGGCTGCTGGCCAGTTCGATACCTACTTATTATGTTTACATGGATTTGAGGGTTCCTGCTCTGAATAAAGATGACGGTAAACTGTTTTATGAAAACCTGGACTCTCTGTCTCTTGCTTTATCTAAATTCTTTGGAGATAAGAGTAAAGTACAATACCGAAACACATTGCTGAAAGCATTCAGAGAGCAAAATGGGAATCTGCAGCTTTATCCCAAAAGAATTTCGTATGCACAGCTGAAAGATCTCAGAAAGCTACCGCTTTACAGGCTTGGCAGGAATCGCAGCGGATTATTTACCCGGGAGTTTGTACGCAGGGTAAAACCTTTTGGTTCATTGGCTTCAAGAACGATCGGTGATGTGTATGCAGATGAGGTGAAAGGAGGACGAAGTGGTATTGAAGGTTCATTTAACGAACAATTATTGGGAATTCCGGGTGTATCAACACGTCAGAAAGTAGCGAATAAGTATCTGGAAACGGTTGAAGTGGAGCCAATCGACGGATTGGATGTGTATACTACGCTCGATATTGAGATACAGGATATTGCAGAAAAGGCATTGCGGGATACCATCGGTGCTTTAGGCGCAAAATCGGGCTGTATTGTGGTGATGGAAGTACAAACCGGTGAGGTGAAAGCCATGGTGAACCTGGATTATGATGAAAAATCGGACAGTTATTACGAAGGGAAAAACCATGCGTTGACCGACAGGATGGAGCCAGGTTCGACTTTTAAGGTTGCATCTCTGATTGCTGTTCTGGATGAAGGGAAAGTGAAAATAAACGATGTCTTTGATATTGAGGGAGGAATTTTGCCTATTGCCAATCGTTTGATGAAAGACCATAATTATCACCGGGGAGGATACGATAAACTACATGTTAATGAAATAATCCAGGCCTCGTCCAATGTGGGGACTTCTAAAATGGTGATGAAATCTTTCGGCGATAAACCGGAAAAGTACATCGAGAAATTATATGATCTCAGGTTGAATGATTCTCTGCCTTTACAGATGAAGGGAGTCGCAAAGCCCTGGATCAAGCATCCGAAAAAAGATAAAAATGAGTGGTATAAAACATCTCTGGCATGGATTTCAATTGGTTATGAAACCAAAATTCCACCAATTTACACGTTGACACTTTTCAATGCCATTGCCAATGAGGGAAAAATGGTAAAGCCATTATTTGTAAAAACCATAAAAAGGAACGAAGAGGTAGTACAGGCTTTCGAAACAGAGGTGTTGAAAGAGTCTATTTGTAAGCCGACAACCCTGAAAGAGGTTCAACAAACCCTGAAAGAGGTGGTGGATGGAAAATTCGCCACGGCGAAAACAGCTCAATCTAAGATTGTAATAATTGCCGGTAAAACAGGAACAGCGCAAATATCGCAGGGTGGACTTGGATACAGGGCTGGTCAGACGCGTCATAATGTTTCATTTTGTGGTTATTTTCCAGCTGATAATCCAAAGTATTCGGCAATCGTAGTGTTGACTGCTCCGGAAGGAGCCCCTTCGGGCGGCCGGATGGCAGGTAGTATTTTTAAGAAGGTGGCGGAGCGTACCATGCTGTTGAAGTCAAGTTGGTCGCCGGACAGGATTGCAAATGATTCCGTTATAAAGCATCCTTATGTGCCTGAAGTGAAAAGCGGAAATTCTTTTGCGTTAAAAAAAGTGATAGAAGAACTGGCGATACCGGTCGACAACCCTGAATTTCGCGGATGGGTGAAACAAACTCACAATGAGGGTAAACTCTTATCTTTGGATACATATAAGATTCAGAAAGGATTGGTTCCGGATGTGTCTGGTATGGGTGTCAAAGACGCTTTTTATATGCTGGGAACGTTGGGACTGGATGTCAGGGTGAAAGGCCGGGGAAAAGTCGTTGCACAAAGTCTGAAACCGGGTACCTTGCTGAAGGAAGGTAGTATAATAGAATTAGAATTACAGTAGAATAGCAAAAAAGAACCATTATGTTGTTAAAAGAACTGCTGCTGGATATTAAGGTGCTTGCCTCTGTCGGAAATCAGGAGCCGGAGATTACCGGAATTGAGTTCGACTCGCGAAAAGTTGCTCCGGGATACTTGTTCGTTGCCACCAGGGGAACGGCTGTTGATGGTCATGATTTTATTGCTGCTGCCATTGAAAAAGGAGCTGTTGCGGTTGTTTGCGAGCAAATGCCGGAACAGACCGTCAACAAAGTAGCTTACGTTCGGGTTGCCAACAGCGCTGAAGCGCTGGGCTTTCTGGCTTCGGCATGGTATGGCTATCCTTCGTCAAAATTAACGTTGGTGGGTGTCACCGGTACCAATGGAAAAACAACCATCGCGACTTTGTTATACCAGCTATTCAGGGCGCTTGGAAATAAAACGGGCTTGTTGTCGACGGTATGTAATTATGTTGATGATTTGGAAGTTGAAGCAACACATACTACGCCGGATGCATTGAATCTGAATGCTTTGTTGCATCAGATGGTGGAAGCAGGTTGTACCTATGCTTTCATGGAAGTCAGTTCGCATTCAGTGGAACAGGGGCGAATTGCCGGACTCAAATTCGATGGGGGAGTTTTTACCAACCTGACGCGTGATCACATCGATTATCACCTGACTTTCGAAAATTACCTGAAAGCGAAAAAGAAGTTTTTTGATCAGTTGCCGGAGGATAGTTTTGCGCTTACCAATGCTGACGATAAGAACGGAATGGTGATGCTACAAAATACGAAAGCGAAAAAATATACCTATTCACTGCGCGGACTGGCGGATTTTAAAACGAAAATACTGGAACACAGTTTTGAAGGAATGTTGCTGGATATGAACGATAAAGAAGTGAATGTGTCGTTCATCGGGAAATTTAACGCCAGTAACTTGTCGGCTGTATATGGTGCCGCGGTATTACTGGGTGCTGATGAAATGGAAACACTGAGGATTATCAGTTCGTTGAAATCGGTCTCCGGCCGGTTTGAAACCCTCCATGCGCCTTCAGGATTTACAGCTATTGTGGATTATGCGCATACGCCTGATGCCCTGAATAATGTGATTTCTACCATCAACCAGATTTTACAGGGAAGTGGCAGATTGATTACTGTGGTGGGTTGCGGCGGCAACAGGGACAAAGGAAAACGACCTATGATGGCAAGAGAAGCAGTAGATGGTAGCTGGAAAGCCATTCTGACTTCAGATAACCCAAGGTTTGAAGATCCGCAGGAAATACTGAAGGATATGACTGACGGATTGGATGCTGTGCAACGAACTAAAGCCCTTACCATTGTCGATCGTCGTGAAGCCATTAAAACGGCTTGCGCCCTGGCACAACCCGGTGATGTTGTGCTCATTGCCGGCAAAGGCCACGAAAACTATCAAATCATACAGGGAGTGAAACATCATTTTGATGACAGGGAGGAAGTTAAATTAGTAGTCAATGGTTAGTGGTCAGTGGTTAGTTTTGGTGCAGGAGGAATTGTTTGTTTATATCGGATAATTGATTATTTAGTAACTATGAAGAATGTTTTTAGGCAAAAGAGTTTTGCTTTTGCAGTGAGAATAGTAAGATTATATAAATTTCTTTGTGAAGAAAAGAAGGAGTTCGTGTTAAGTAAGCAATTGCTTCGTGCTGGAACATCCATTGCTGCTAATCACAGAGAAGCTGAACAAGGAGAAAGTAAGTCGGACTTTATACATAAAATGGCCATAGTTCAAAAAGAATGTAATGAATCGATTTATTGGTTAGAACTTTTATATGCAACAGAATATATTACAGAAATTCAATTTAATAACATAATCAAAGATGCCATTGAATTAATGAAAATGAGTACAACAATTTTAAATACATCAAAAAGAAACAGATAATACTGATAGTGGTAAGTTGATAGTGGTCAGTGGTTAATTATCCACTAACCACTAACCACTAACCACTAACCACTAACCACTAACCACTATATTATGCTATATCATTTATTTACTTACTTAGACAAAGCGTTTGATTTTCCCGGAGCGGGAATGTTTAACTACATATCGTTCAGGACAGGTGTTGCCTTTATCCTGGCGTTGATTTTATCGACTTTGTTCGGAAGAAAAATCATCGATTTCCTGCAAAGGAAACAAATCGGTGAAATTGTGCGTGATCTGGGTCTGGAGGGACAAATGTCGAAAAAAGGAACTCCCACCATGGGCGGTATCATCATCATCATTGCAATACTGGTGCCGACTTTGTTAATCGCGAATCTCACCAATATCTACATCCTGCTGATGATTATCACAACGGTTTGGCTGGGTGCCATTGGTTTTCTGGATGACTATATCAAGGTGTTCAGAAAGAATAAAGAAGGATTAAGCGGTCGATTTAAAATTGTGGGACAGGTGGGACTCGGACTTATTGTCGGCTTGACTTTGTATTTAAGTCCGGATGTGGTCATACGCGAAAATATTGAGATAAAAGGAGAAACCAACCGCGTAGAAGATGTGCAATATGCTAAAAATGATGTGAAATCAACCAAGTCTACTATCCCGTTCTTCAAGAATAACAACCTGAACTATGCGGATGCTTTTAAGTTTATGGGCGAGAAATCTCAAATTTATGGTTGGATATTCTTCGTGTTGATTGTAATTTTTATTGTGACAGCCGTCTCAAATGGAGCGAATATGACTGATGGGCTAGATGGATTGGCGACAGGCTCCTCGGCAATTATCGGGGTGATACTCGGTATTCTGGCTTATGTGTCGGGTAACGTGAATTATGCCGGTTACCTTAATATCATGTATATACCGGGGACAGGTGAAATGCTCGTGTTTGCGGGGGCGTTCATTGGCGCTACGATTGGATTCTTGTGGTATAATGCTTTTCCGGCTCAGGTTTTTATGGGCGATACAGGCAGTCTGACCATAGGTGGTATTATTGCGGTATTTGCCATTGCCATTCGCAAAGAATTGCTGATACCGATTTTGTGTGGCGTATTCTTAGTTGAAAATTTGTCGGTGATGTTGCAGGTCGGCTACTTCAAATATACCAAGAGAAAATATGGAGAAGGAAGACGAATATTTAAAATGGCGCCTTTACATCACCATTATCAAAAACCGGGTGACGGCAGCGTTCCTGCCCTGATTCAGAATCCGAAAACAGCATTGCCCGAATCGAAAATTGTAATCCGGTTCTGGATTATAGGGTTAATTTTGGGTGCGCTAACGATTATAACGTTGAAAATAAGATGAATGAAACCATATAAGTCATATAAGTGTTGGAAGAATACATTTTTCGACTTTGCTCAGAAAGTGGAGCATAAAAAACTGAAGGAACTGGATGTTTGTATGAATGCTTATATGGAACTTATATGACTTATATGGTAAAATTATTTACATGAAGAGAATCGTTATATTAGGTGCAGGTGAAAGCGGAACGGGTGCAGCAGTGCTTGCGCAGCAACAAGGTTTCGATGTTTTTGTGTCGGACTTATCCGCCATCAAATCATCCTACAAAGCCATGCTGGAAGAACATCGGATTCCGTGGGAAGAGAAACAACATACAGAATCCCTGATTCTCAATGCAGATGAGGTGATTAAAAGTCCGGGTATCCCTGATAAAGCTCCCTTAATGAAGAAAATAGTGGCGCAAGGTATTCCGCTGATTTCCGAGATTGAGTTTGCCGGACGGTATACGGATGCCAAAATGATTTGTATTACCGGAAGTAACGGAAAAACGACCACGACATCACTGATTTATCATATCCTGAAAAATGCAGGTTTGGATGTTGGTTTGGCGGGCAATATCGGAAATAGTTTAGCTTTACAGGTTGCACTGGAACCACATGCATATTATGTAATTGAACTAAGCAGTTTTCAGCTTGATCACATGTTCGAATTTAAAGCAGATATCGCTGTTTTGCTGAATATCACGCCTGATCATCTGGATCGCTATAATTATGAATTTCAGAATTATGTGGATGCGAAATTCAGAATTACGCAGAATCAGACGGAACAGGATGCCTTCATTTATTGGGAACAGGACCCGGTTATTCAGAAGGAGATGGCGAAGAGAAAGATACAATCGGTAATTTACCCTTTCGCGCTTGAGAAATCGGAAAAAACCAAAGCTTTTTTAGAAGAAGAGAAACTAATTATCGATACCTTAAAAACAATATTTGTTATGCCAACATCAGAATTAGCCTTACAGGGAATTCATAACACCTATAATTCCATGGCAGCCGGACTTACAGCTGCAGTGCTTGATGTGAAAAAAGAAGTTATCCGGCAGTCTCTGCTCGATTTTCAGGGAGTGGAGCACCGGCTTGAGTATGTGGCTACCGTTCGCAATGTGAAATTTGTGAACGATTCAAAAGCCACGAATGTTAACTCGTGTTGGTATGCGCTGCAAAGTATGAAAACGCCGGTTGTGCTGATATTGGGAGGAACTGACAAAGGTAATGATTACAGCGAAATTGAGGATTTGGTGCGGGATAAGGTGCGTGCATTGGTGTTTTTGGGAGTTGATAATAAACCATTGCATGCTTATTTCGATGGAAAGAAAGAAATGATTACTGATGCCCTTTCAATGGAAGAAGCAGTTGGTAAAGCATACCAGTTTGCAAATGAGGGAGATACGGTGCTGTTGTCGCCCTGCTGCGCGAGTTTCGATTTGTTCGAGAATTACGAAGACAGAGGACGGCAGTTCAAGCAATGCGTGAGAGCGCTGTGAAAAGCGACAACCGTAGAGACAGGGCATGCCCTGCCTCTACGGTGGACAAAATATATTCAACATGGATTCAATATTAAAGAAATATCTCAAAGGTGATGCAGTAATATGGGCTGTATTCATTGGTTTGTGTATTATTTCGGCAGTGGAAATGTTCAGTGCTTCGAGTACGCTGGCTTTCAAATCGATTAATCATACCGCGCCGATGCTGCGTCACGTGTTGTTCCTGGGAATGGGAGCATTTATCGCATTTCTGGTGCACTTTATTCCTGCGAAATTTATTCGTATCGGAGCGTTTGTACTGTTGGCATTCTCGATGGTGACTTTGGTGTTGGTGCTGTTTAAGGGTAAAACTGAAAATGATGCTACTCGTTGGTTACAATTGGGTGGTTTCCAGTTTCAACCGTCGGAATTAGGTAAGTTATCCCTGATTATTATTGCTGCGGATTTTATTGCACGGATAAAAAACTCGGCAGCAAATGAGAAAAAATTCTTCCGGATTTTAATGGTGCTGTCTGCTATCGTTTGTTTTTTGATTTTGCTGGAGAACTTCTCAACAGCTGTATTGCTTTTTGGTGTTATCTGGATCATGATGTTCATTGGTAAAATATCCACCAGGAAACTTGTGCTGATTATTGCTGCCATTGTTGGCTTGGGTGTTTTTGGTTTTGCAGCGATTAAGATTTTCCCGCAGGAAAGTATGCCTAAGATGTTTGACAGAGCCTATACCTGGGAAAAACGTATCGATCGTTATCTTTCCGAAGATAAAGAAAAAGAAGACAAATATGTGATCAATGATGAGAACTTGCAGGTACAACATGGCAGGATTGCCATTGCAAGGGGTGGTGTGATTGGGGTTATGCCGGGTAACAGTGTACAGCGTGATTTCCTGCCGCAGGCATATTCCGATTTTATTTACGCGATTATTGTGGAAGAAATGGGGTTGGTTGGAGGTGTTTTTGTCATCTTGCTTTATATGGTATTGCTTTTTCGGGCTGGCAGGATAGCGACAATGAGTAAAACCGTATTTCCCGCGATTCTGGTGATTGGCCTCTCGCTGATGATCGTATTGCAGGCTTTTGTCAGCATGGCGGTTGCCACCAGTCTGGGGCCGGTGACCGGGCAGCCGCTTCCCATGATTAGTCGCGGGGGAACGTCTATCCTCATCACGAGTATATATTTTGGTATTTTGCTTGGCATTACCCGGCAGATTAAAGAAGAACAGGCTGGGAATAACGCCCTTACAGAAGAAATTGTAATAGAAGATGACAATGAAGAAGAATACAACGACATCCAATAGACAACCCCGGTTTATCATCAGTGGCGGGGGAACCGGGGGGCATATTTTCCCGGCCATCAGCATTGCTAATGCCCTGAAGGAATCTTACCCGGATGCGGATATTTTATTTGTGGGTGCTGTGGGCAGAATGGAAATGGAACGTGTACCTGCAGTCGGATATCCGATAGAAGGACTTCCTGTCAGTGGCTTCGACAGAAAAAATATGTTGCGAAATGTAAAGGTTGTGTGGAATCTCTTGCGAAGCATTCTCAAAGCGAGAAAGATTATCCGCAGATTTAAACCTGATGTGGCTATCGGCGTGGGCGGATATGCCAGTGCGCCTGTGTTGCGCGCAGCATCGGCTTTTGGAGTTCCAACGCTCATTCAGGAGCAAAATTCCTATGCAGGTGTGACGAATAAATTATTGGCAAAAAAAGCTGCCCGCATTTGTGTGGCTTATGATGAGATGGAGCGGTTCTTTCCCAAAGATAAAATTGTGAAAACAGGTAATCCGGTGCGACAGGATTTGTTTGCTGTGGCTCCCAAAGCCGAAGCCGCTTATCAGTTTTTCGGCCTGGATCCTGCAAAAAAAACCATACTGATTGTGGGAGGCAGTCTGGGCGCCCGTACTATCAACCAAAGTGTGATTGCCCATTTGGAAACTCTTGCGAATTCAGAGGTACAGGTCATTTGGCAAACAGGGAAATTCTACATAGAAGATGCTGAAAAGGCTTTTAAACCCTTTGGCTGCAAGCAAATTATCGTAACCGCTTTTGTTTCACGTATGGATTATGCCTATTCAGCAGCCGATTTGGTTATTTCGAGGGCCGGTGCAAGTTCGATTTCGGAGTTATGTCTCCTTGCCAAACCAGCTGTTTTGGTGCCTTCTCCTAATGTTGCCGAAGATCATCAAACCAAAAATGCCATGGCATTGGTGAAGCACGATGCTGCTGTGATGATCAGGGATGCGGAAGCGAAAGATAAAATGATTCCTGAGGCATTAAAATTAATTCAGGATACTTCAAAAATGACTGCTCTTAGCAAAAATATTCTTAATTTAGCCGAGCAAAATTCGGCAGGTCGAATTGCTGAAGAAGTAAAAAAATTATTAGTGAAATTTTAACTGTATTAGATGAAAAAGTTTACGAAATTCTATTTTCTCGGTATTGGTGGAATTGGTATGAGTGCCATTGCCCGGTATTATAAAATCCACGGTTTTGAAGTAGCCGGATATGACCGTGCTTGCACTACACTGACCAAGACTTTACAATCCGAAGGAATAGACATTTCTTATGATGATAAGAGTTCGGATATTCCGGCGAAGTTTCTGGATAAAAACAAAACATTGGTGATTTTGACTCCAGCAATACCGCAAGATAATCCTCTGTTGGTTTTCTTTCGTGAAAAAGGGTTTAACATCATGAAACGGGCTGAAGTGCTCGGTTACATTACCCGTCAGAGCAAAGGCGTTTGTATTGCCGGTACGCATGGGAAAACGACTACGTCGACAATTACAGCCCATTTGTTCCGTCAGTCACAAGTGGATTGCAATGCGTTTTTGGGGGGAATATCCAATAACTACAACACAAATCTTCTGTTGTCTAAAGAAAGTAATTTTGTGGTGATCGAGGCAGATGAATACGATCGTTCTTTTCACCACCTGACACCCTATATGGCGGTGATAACCTCAGCGGATGCCGATCACCTGGATATTTACAAAACCCATCAGGCAGTGAAAGAAAGTTTTGAGTATTTTGCTTCACTGGTTCGTTCGGGAGGAACCCTCATTATCAGAAAAGGATTGGATATTCACCCGACCTTGCAAAAAGGTGTGAAATTATATTCCTATTCCATGGATGAAGGGGGCGATTTTCATGCAGCTAATATCCGTAGCATGCCGGGAGAGATTCGTTTTGACTTTGTAACGCCGACTGAAACTATCGCGGATGTCAGGCTGGGTGTCCCGGTGAAAATCAACGTGGAAAACAGCGTGGCTGCTATGGCGCTGGCCTGGTTAAGCGGGGTAACTTCAGAAGAATTGAGAACAGGTTTGTCTTCTTTCTCCGGTGTCTACCGGCGTTTTAATATCGTGTGTCAAACAGCAGATACGGTTTATATTGATGATTACGCTCACCATCCGAGTGAATTGCACGCAGGCATAACTTCCATCCGGGAAATGTATCCTGAAAGGAAGATCACGGGGATTTTTCAGCCACACCTGTATTCACGTACCAAAGATTTCGCGGATGAATTTGCACAGGTACTTTCAATGCTGGATGAATTAATCCTGCTGGATATTTATCCTGCCCGTGAGTTGCCGGTTGAAGGAGTTAATCCGGAGCTTATTCTGAATAAAATGACACTGGATAAGAAACAGTATTGTCCGAAAAGTGAGTTGATCAGTCTGTTGGAAAAAAGAGATGATCTCGAAGTGCTGGTAACATTCGGTGCCGGCGATATCGATACATTGGTACCTGAAATCCGAAGGGTTATCAAACAAAAAAAAATAAATACCGGGGAACCTCTGGAGGAGCCGGCAGTAAGTATATGAAACGAAAAGTAATCAGTTATATTTTTTTGATAACCGGTGTCGTAATCGTATTGGGATACCTGGTTTTCGCATTGATTCGTTTTTCGGTGGATGAGAGTGATGTCAAATGTAAGGATCTGGTTATTAATGTAGAAGGAAAGATAGAACTGATTAAGTCCGGAGAATTGAACGATATGTTAAGGGATAACGACCTGCACCCTATTGGTCAGTCGCTGAACCGCCTGCGAACGGAGCAGATCGAACGCTTTCTTGAACAAAATCCGCTGGTGAAGCAGGCTCTTTGCTACCATACTCCCGATGGTTGTGTGTTTGTAGATGTATCGCTACGGGAACCCAAGTTTTTGGTTATGGCCAATGAGAACTACTATGTGGATCAGCACAAAGAAATATTGCCCGTGCCTTTGCATGCGGTAGCTTATGTTCCTGTGGTTACAGGCAGGGTTACCCGGTCGATGGCTAAAGGGCCTTTGTATGATTTTGTTGATTTTATCGGGAAGCACAGTTTCTGGAATGCACAGATATCACAGATTCATGTCAGAGAGGATATGAAGGTTGAACTGGTTCCCAGGGTGGGCAGTACCGTGATTCTATTGGGAAGCCTGGATGATTACGAGGAAAAGCTGAGTCGGGTTTATCGCTTGTATAATCAGGGTTTTAAGGTGATGGGCTGGAACAGGTATGAGAAATTAGACTTACAATACGACAATCAAATTGTTGGAATAAGAAATGAAAGGAAAAGAGGAGATAAACAGATTGGTGGCTTTTGACTTTGCCGGTACGGGAGTCAGGGCTATTGCCGCTGAGGTGAGAGAGGATTATGCCATAAAAATAGTGTCGGAAGAGATTAGAAAAGTAGATGAGATAAAAAATGGCATTATCGGACATCCCTCGGGAACGGCTTTCAACGTGGTTGCGTTGCTGAAAGAGTTACAAAACAGCGCCGGCCTGCGTGAACCTATCAAAAAGTTTTCCACTGCGTTCGGCGGAAAAAGCATGAAAATCGTACATGCTTCAGTTCGTCGTAAGCTAAATAAATCCAAAGAAATCACCTCTGATATCATCGATTCAATGGCCATGGAATGTGAAAAATCGTATCAGGCGCAGGATATGCTGGTTTACGATACCATTCCTGTCATGTATGAGGTTGATGGTGTGGAGATGGAAAAACCGGAAGGTCAACGGGGAACTTACATCGTTGGAAACTATCATCTGGTGGTTGGCAGTGCTCAGATGAAGGTGCAACTGCATAAATGTTTAGAAAGAATCTATAACTGTCATGTTGAGCACATCCCGCTGGCAGCAGAGGCTTTTGCCATAGCGGTTACAGAAGAGGAAGACAGACAGGCCGGTTGTGCGGTTATCAATATGGGCGATTCTTCTACAACACTTGCCATCTACCGGAATGAAATCCTGCAATATCTGATGGTGGTTCCGCTCGGAGGGAGGAATATCACGAAGGATATTGAAGAAATAGGTATTACAGAAGCGTATGCGGAAAAATTAAAATGCAAAAAAGGGGTTGCGCTGGAAAAGGCAGTCGGCGCTCCTGTGAATATACGGATACCGGCAAAAAATCCGGCGGACCAGCCGGTTGTTATTACGACTACTTTCCTGGCTATGATCATCGAATCCAGGCTGGATGAGATCTTCCAGCCGATATTCAAAATCCTGAATCAATATGAAGATCAGATTCCCAATGGCGTGATTGTTTCGGGTGGAGGTGCTAAATTGGCAGAAGTCAGGGATTATATAGAAGAGAAATCCGGAATCCAAACACGTTATGGTGATCATTCGGGTTGGTTGACTCCTGATACGCCTGAAAAATTTACGGATTTATCATATGCGCAGGTTGTTGGTACCATCATTCTGACACATGACTACAGGTTGGAACATAAAGAAGTGATTGAGAAAACCGAAGTAGAAAAAAAACCAAAGCGTAAATCCATAACGGAAAAAATTACACAAGGGATTATCCGTTTTTTTGAGGAAGATACCGAGATGGAGGTGAAAAAAGAGGAGAAATAGCGGGAAACGGAAAGCTAATAACGAATAGTGACTGTAGACGAAGCGAAGCGTTAATAATATGAATATATAATAAGAATAAACTGATATAATATGGAAGATATTTTGCCATTAGTAGATTTACCCATGATCGACCCTGCGATTATTAAGGTAATTGGTGTCGGCGGTGGAGGCGGTAATGCCGTAAATCACATGTACAATCAGGGTTTCAGGGATGTGTCGTTTGTAGTATGTAATACTGATAACCAGGCTTTGCAAAATTCTCCGGTTCCACTTAAAATACAGCTGGGTGCCGGTTTGGGCGCCGGTGGAAATCCTGAAGTCGCACGACAGGCTGCGGAGGAATCTATTGACCGCATTAAAAGCGTATTGAAAGACAATACAAAAATGGTTTTCATTACTGCCGGGATGGGAGGAGGAACCGGTACAGGAGCTTCTCCTGTGGTTGCTCAGGCTGCACATGAGTTAGGTATACTGACAGTTGGTATCGTGACGATTCCCTTTGCATTTGAAGGTAGTCTGAAGATTCGCCAGGCGCTCGAAGGAGTTGCAGCTCTGAGTGAACATGTGGACGCCTTGTTGGTTATCAATAATGAAAAGTTGCGTGAAATTTTTGCCGATCTGGAATTGTCGAACGCTTTTGCTAAAGCCGACGATGTGCTGACCAATGCAGCCAGAGGTATTGCAGAGATTATCACGGTTCCGGGTTATATCAATACCGACTTCGCGGATGTCTATACCATCCTGAGCAAAGGTAACGTAGCGATCATGAATACGGGATATGCTTCAGGAGAAAAACGAATTACCAAAGCGATACAAGATGCCCTGAATTCTCCATTGTTAAATACCAACGATGTAAGCGGTGCAAGCAAAGTATTGCTGAATTTGTACTGTTCAAGCGCACAAGAATATCAGATTAAAATGGAAGAAGTTAAAGAAATCAATGACTTTATGGCTTCCATCGGAGAAGATATTCAGGTAATCTGGGGTGCTGCTTTTGACGACAGCCTGGGTGAAAATGTAAAAATAACCCTGATTGCAACCGGTTACGATGTGTCTGATATTCCCGGTATGCCCGCTTCAGCGAAAAAAAGGATCCGTCAGCAGACAGTATTGAAAACCGTGACTTTCGATGGTGACAATGAAATTACGGAAGAACCGGAAGTAGAGCAAAGTGTTGAGCCGGCTCGTCCCGATATTGAAAAATCGATACAAACCTATTATTCTTCATCTTTGGATAAAAGTAAACCTGTACAACCGGAACTGCCGATTGAAATTGATGAAGAAATCGAGACTATATCACTCGATCTGGAAGATCTGGATGATGAAAAAGTGCTTCAAAAAGCCGAGAATATTCCTTCATGGAAAAGGAAATTGGGGTTGAAATAACCCTCAATCTCTTCTTCCCATGAATATCATCACATAATATAGCAGTGTTGCCAAAGAGCCTAATGCGGCTACCACATAAGTGTAGGCAGCGGTTTTTAAAGCATCTTTTGCCGGCTCATGGGTTGAATAATTCGTGATGCCGGCATTGCTTAACCAGGCGAGTGCACGCTGACTGGCATTGATCTCCACCGGCAAAGTGATGAAGCTGAAAAGAGTCGTTGTGGCAAATAAAATAATGCCAATCAACAACAGTTGCGGAAATGACTCAATAAACACAATTCCGGCCAGTAATACCCATTGTACCCAGTTGGAAGCAAAACTCACCACGGGAACCAGGCGTGAACGCATTTGTAGTGGCGCATAAGCAGTGGCGTGCTGAACGGCATGTCCGCATTCGTGAGCTGCCACAGCGGCGGCTGCCACGCTGGCTGAATGATAAACCTCTTCACTCAGATTCACCGTTTTGTTCAGCGGGTTATAGTGATCGGTCAACTGACCCGGCGTGCAGGTAACTTTCACATCTGTCAACCCGTTTTCCTGCAGCATTTTATACGCAACATCCCTACCGGTTAACCCTACAGGAATCTTCGAGTATTTTTTAAACTTCGATTTCAGACTGCTTTGAATTAAAAAACTCACTAAAGCAGTTACACCAAAAATAATCCAAATAATCATATTGTTTTAATTTTAATTTTTTAAACCTTTTATAGGTCACCAGTCTCCGGTCAAAAGTCTAATGTCTAATGTCAAAAGTCCCAGTCTCCACTAACCACTAACCACTAACCACTAATCACTAACCATTAACCACTTTCCGCTTTCCGTTAATCTCAATTTCCCTGCCATCCCAGTGCCTGTCAGTTTTCATTTTAACAACAGTGAGCTGTCGCCGTAGCTCAAAAACCGGAAGTTGTGCGAAAGGGCGTAATCATATATCTTTTTCCAATTTTCGCCTGTGAATGCAGAAACCAGTAATAATAAGGTGCTTCTGGGTTGATGAAAATTGGTAAACATGCCCCGGATTACCCTGAAAACATAGCCCGGATGGATGATGATTTGGGTTTGTGCATGTAAAACAGTCAATTGATGATTATTAAGATAATTTAAGATAGCCCGTAAAGCCATTTCGGTCGAAATGTCAGTTTTTTGCTGATAAGGTTCCCACTGCTCTACGCGGATCAGTTTGTCAGGTGCAACTTTGTCATTGAGTATCTGCATCCCGATGAAGTATAAACTTTCCAGTGTCCTGACCGATGTTGTTCCCACAGCGATCACATTGCCAGCGTGCAACAGCAGCTTCTCAATGGTTTCTTTTTTTACAGAAATCACCTCGGCATGCATTTCATGATCAGCGATGTCAGCTGCTTTCACCGGTTGGAAAGTTCCCGCACCCACGTGCAATGTCAGTTCCCCGGTTTGGATGTTTTTTTGCTTCAGACTGTCAAGTACCTGATTAGTGAAATGCAATCCGGCCGTTGGAGCAGCCACGGATCCTTTAATCTTGGAGTAAATCGTTTGGTAGGTCGTTTTGTCGCTTTCCTCCGTTTTCCGGTGCAGGTAGGGCGGAATTGGTAACTCGCCTGCGTTGTCCAGTATTTCAGCAAAACTGATGAGTGTATTGTCCCATTCGAAGCGGATTTGGTGGGTGTTGCCGGCTGATTCAATGAGAGAAGCGGTTATTTGACAGCTTTGTCCGTTGATGCTTATGTTTCTTATCAAGTTTCCCTGTTTCCACTTTTTCAGGTTACCGACCATGCATTTCCAGGAGCAGCCGTCCGTTGAACCTAACGATAAAGCATAATCGGAAGGAGCGAGAGGCTCCAGGCAGAATACTTCAATTTGTGCACCTGTTGATTTCTGAAACAACAATCGGGCATGGATTACCTTCGTGTTGTTGTACACCAGCAAAGCGTGTTCAGGCAGGTGACTCACCGAGTTCAAAAAAATATCTTCGCTGATTTCGCCATCACGGTAAACGAGTAATTTCGATTGATCTCGCTTTTTCAAAGGGTATTTTGCAATGCGTTCATCCGGCAATGCATAATCGTAATCATCTATCAGAATGGGGTTGCTGTTGAAATCTTTGTTCACGGGAATCAGTAAAATGTTGTATTTTTGTGCAAAAGTAATAAATTTAACCACAAAAGGCACAAAAGAATTCAATAGAATATTGACCATTTACATATTTACGATTTGCAATTATTCAATTAACTTCGCATACATTTAAGCAATAAAAGTAAGTCATTTTCTTTTGTGATTCTTTGTGATTTCTTTTGTGCCTTTTGTGGTAAAACATGATTTCAACATGCAAAAAAACAACATACAAAAAGGCGACACCGTTCGTTTCCTGAATGCCGTAGGCGGAGGCAAAGTAACCCGCATTGATGCTCAGAAAGGCATCGTGTACGTAGAAGATGAAGATGGTTTTGAAATTCCAGCACTGGAACGTGAATGTGTGGCAGTACCCCGGGTTAATATGGAGACTAACTTCCCGTTAAAAGATTTTAGTTCGAAACCGGTAGCTGATATTCCGTCGGGAGAACCTGTACTAAACGTCAAAATTGAGACTCCAAAACCGGTAGAGATCATTGAGACAACAGATGGGGACGAGTTACGTGCGTTATTGGCTTTTATACCTGTCGATATCAGGAATCTGCAGAATAGTCAGTACGACTGTCTGCTGATTAACGACAGTAACTATTTCCTGTTTTACAACCTGATTATCGGTGAGAAACACCAACGCAAGTCTGTTGCCAACGGCATCATTGAACCGAACATGCAGGAAGAAATATCGTGCATTGCCAATGCAGACTTGAATGACTGGGAAAACCTGCAAGTGCAGATCGTGGCCTATAAACAAGGTAAAGTGTATGAACCACAGGGAGCTATCGACCTGAATTTACGAATTGCACAGGTGAAGTTTTACAAATTGCATAGTTTTACCGAAAATGATTATTTCGATGAACAGGCTATGCTCTTTGATTTAGTCAAGCCGAAACCCCGAATACCCGAGATATCACCAGATGAGATTAAAAAAGCGATGCTGAGTAAAGAGTCGGTTGAACCCCCAAAACAGCAACGTCAGAAGACCCAGTTGAACCCGAAAGTCATCGAGGTGGACTTACACATCCACGAACTGGTGGATAACACCACCGGAATGAGCAATGCTGATATGTTACAGTTACAGCTGGATAAGTTCCATGGCGTAATTGACGAAAATAAGCATAAGAAAGGACAAAAAATTGTGTTTATTCACGGAAAAGGAGAGGGTGTATTGCGCAATGAAATCATGAAACTGCTTAAAACACGCTACAAATCTTATTATTACCAGGATGCTTCTTTCCGGGAATATGGCTTTGGCGCTACGATGGTGGTTATTAAGTAATATTTAACCATATAAGACATATGAGTTCACATAAGATGTTTTTTTGTTTTTATACTTTTTGCCTGGTTGCTTCTGTTGTGGCGATGTTTTCGTCCTGTGAACCGAAAGAAGAAGTAGAAGAAGACACGAGGATATATCTGTCAACCGTTTTTGAATATGTATATGGTCCGGGGCAACATGCAGCTCAGGCTAAGCCGACCGATACGCAATATGTCATGGGTGATCCGGCAAAGCACAGTGGCTGGTTGTATCTGGGCGGTTTCGGAGGCTATGTTATTGCCGGTTTTTCAGCAAATATAACGAATGCTGAAGGTCCCGATTTTGAAGTGTTCGCTTTGCCCGGCGCCGGACCTGAGCCTGCTGTAGTGTATGTGATGCGGGATGATAATGGCGACGGACAACCCAATGAAATCTGGTACGAACTAAAAGGAAGTCAGTTTGAGCATTCACAACGTAATTATAGCGTAACCTATTACAAACCTGCTGTTGATGCGGCAAATATCACCTGGACAGATAACAATGGTCAGCGTGGTGAACTGAAAGATGGTTTTGGAAGTTCTTATACTTCTTCCTGGTGGTGGGCCGAAACGAAAGGCAATACGGTAACATTTCAGGGAACACGCCTGCCCGATGCGTATGTAAACATACAGGTTGGCGATGCGAGCAGCTGGACAGTTCCTGAGGGGCGTTTCGAATGGGGTTATGCTGAAAACAGATACGGAACCGACTTCGATCCTAAAACATATTCAAATCGTCTCGATATCAGTAATGCTGTTGATGCAAATGGCAATCCTGTTGATCTCGACCATATTCGTTTCATCAAAGTCCAGTCGGCCGTGTTGCAACAGGCAGGATGGCTGAATGAAATTTCACCGGAGATAAGAGGGGCAGCGGGATTGAGATGATTTTATTCAAAAGGTCAGGAATTGAGAGCACTTATGCCGCGAAGCAGTATCGGCTCGAAATCCTGACCTTTTGAATTCCTGTAATAATTATAAGTGCGCATCCGCCAGCACAAAATCCAGCTGTTTCTTATCCAGATTCGCCTTTGCCACCCGAACGGTTAGTTCGTCACCCAACTGGAATTTCTTGTGGTAACGGCGGCCGACTAAGCAGTAATTCTTTTCGTCGAAAGTATAGTAGTCATCGTCTAAGTCGCGGATGGGAATCATGCCTTCGCATTTGTTTTCAACGAGTTCCACGTAGATACCCCATTCGGTTACGCCTGAAATTACCCCATCGAAGACTTTGCCTACATGTTGCGCCATGAATTCGACCTGCTTGTACTTAATCGAAGCACGTTCGGCATTGGCCGCCAGTTGTTCCATGTCGGAACTATGTTTGCACAGCTCTTCGTATTCATGTTGATTCACACTTTTGGCACCTGAAGCATAACGTTCGAGCAGGCGATGCACCATCATGTCCGGGTACCGCCGGATGGGTGAGGTGAAGTGAGTGTAGTAGTCGAATGCGAGCCCGTAATGACCGAGGTTGTCGGTGGTATATATCGCTTTTGCCATTGAACGAATCGCTAAAGTTTCAATCAGATTCTGTTCTTTTTTACCTTCTACCTGGTCGAGCAGGTTGTTGATGGCGCTGGAAATGGCCGACTGCTTACCGGAGGTCTTCAGGTTATAACCAAATTTGCGAATGAACTGAGAAAAGTTCTCGAGTTTGTCGGGATTAGGGACATCATGCACCCGGTACACGAAAGTTTTGGCCTTCTGACCCCTGCCCGGTTTTCCGATGTGTGTTGCTACAGTTTTATTAGCCAGCAGCATGAATTCCTCGATCAGCTTATTGGCATCCTTTTGTTCTTTGAAGAAAACAGAAAGCGGCTTGCCTTTGTCGTCGATTTCGAAACGTACTTCTACTCGGTCGAAAGCAATGGCTCCATTGTCGAAACGCTTTTTACGCAGGGCCTTAGCTAAACGATCCAGTGTCAGAATCTCCTCTTTGAAGTCACCTTTACCTGTTTCGATGACCTGCTGCGCTTCTTCGTAGGTAAAACGCCTGTCGCTGCGGGTAACGGTTTTAGCAATTTCGTAATGTTTGATTTCTGCCTGATCGTTCATTTGGAAAATAACTGAATAGGTCAGTTTGTCCTCATCCGGACGAAGAGAGCAGATACCGTTCGACAGATGTTCCGGTAACATTGGGATGGTGCGGTCTACTAAGTAAACTGATGTAGCCCGTTCCCGGCCTTCCTTGTCGATGATACTTCCGGGTCGCACGTAATGGGTCACGTCGGCGATGTGAACGCCTACTTCCCATAACCCATCCTTTAGTTTACGGAGCGATAAGGCATCATCAAAATCTTTGGCATCACGGGGGTCGATGGTGAAGGTCGTGGTTTCGCGCATGTCGATGCGTTTGGCAACTTCTTCGGGAGTAATGCCTGCGTCAATTTTATCAGCAGCAGCATCTACTTGTTCAGGATATTTATAGGGCAGGCCGAATTCGGCCAAAATCGCGTGCATTTCGGTATCGTTGTTGCCTTTGTCTCCGAGAATGTCAATTACTTCGCCTACCGGACTTCTCAGGTTGGGTTCCCATTTCATCAGTTTTACAACTACTTTCTGACCATTCTTTGCCCCGTTCAGTTTGTTTTTCGGAATGAAAACATCGTTCGTCAGTACCCGGTTATCACGTACTAAGAATGCGAAATTTTCCGATACTTCTAATATCCCTACAAAAGTATCTTTAGCCCTTTCCATGATATCGACCACTTCACCTTCGGGCATTTGTCCCTTCCGGCGCGCGTAGAGGAATACTTTCACCTTGTCGTTCAACAGCGCGTGGTTGGTTTTACGTTCAGGGATGAAGATTGGTTCGCCTCCATCATCCGGAATCAAATATGTTTTTACGCCCTGACGGTCGATGGTGCCCGTGATGTAGCCTCCGCGCGAGTTGAGTTTGAACTTGCCACGTGAGATTTCTACCAGAAAGTCCTCATCCCAAAGTTGATACAGCAACTCATGAACATATACCCGTTGCGATTCGTTGTTGATATCGAGGTGTTTGGCTACCTGTCTGTAATTGAAGTTCTTTTCCGGGTTTTCGTTGAACAGGTTAACGATGTTCTGAATTAACTCCGATTTACGGATGCGGGTGCTTCCGGTTCGTTTATTTTTTTTTCGTTTCATTTTGAAGGCTTTATAAAATAGATTGTTTCAATTAATTATTAAACTAGGTAAATCATATTTGTAAGTGTTTGAATATCATGAGATATGTCTCAGTGATATTTACTTTATTTATACCTTATTTTCTTACTGAACTACCTTAGTAGTAATGAATATCCTCTCTAAATAAAACCTTATTACCTTATTTTTATTAAAACCGCTAATTAACTTGTTAATAAGGTAATAAGGTTCAATTATCATTATTTCCTATTTGCTACTAAGGTAGTTCAGTAAGAAAATAAGGTAAAGATAAGGTGTTGTTATGATTCATATTCTCAACTTGAGATATTATGGATAAATTTAGTCTATAATTAACTTGCAAAAAAAATGAATAAATGATTTTTAATGTTGCGCTTTGTTTTAAACACACAACAAATGTACAACAATTAACAAGAGATTAAGTTATTTTCAGTTTAAATTATTGTAAATTCGCCGCATGAATATGTGATGCTGATTATGAAGAAAAAAATTGCTTTTATCATTAATCCGATATCCGGAACCGGTTCTAAAAAGGAATTTCCTGATATTATAGCAGAGACGCTTGATAAAGATATTTTCGAACACGAGATTGTGTTTACCGACCATCGCTTTCATGGCCGTGACCTGGCAAAACAATACGTTGATGCCGGTTACGATGCGGTGATAGCTGTGGGTGGGGATGGTACCGTAAATGAGGTAGCCCGTTCGTTGCGACATACAGATACAGCGTTGGGCATTATTCCCTCAGGTTCGGGTAACGGACTTGCCCGTCATTTGGAGATACCTTTAAATGTGAAAAAGGCTGTTGAATTACTTAATCATTCTGAGGTAATCAACATAGATTATGGTTTGGTGAATAATCAGCCTTTCTTTTGTACCTGCGGAACGGGATTCGATGCGTATGTGAGCACCGAATTCGCGAAAGGACAACAACGCGGCATCATGGCCTATCTTGAAAAAATTATCACCGGTTATTTCAACTACCGGTCGAAGAGTTACCACGTAACCGGCGAAAACATCGACATCAAAGCCAAGGCGTTTGTGCTGACTTTTGCCAATGCTTCCCAGTGGGGCAATAATGCCTACATAGCACCGCAAGCCAGTGTTCAGGATGGTAAAATGGATATTTCCATCCTTAGTAATTTCCCGCTGATAGCCATTCCCACGCTTGCCCTGCAACTTTTCACCAAGACCATCAACAACGATTTCTTTATGACCACCTTGCGGGCTACTTCTGTCACTCTGTTCCGCGATGAACCCGGTCCTTTCCATTTCGACGGTGAACCTTACGAAGAAGGTCGGGAAATTGAAGTGAAAATGGTGCAGGATGGGTTGAAAGTGCTGGTGAAGAAGCGGTTTTAGATTCTTTACCACACCACCAACCTCACCTTCGACCTCAAACAGCATTCAATCTTTATCCCCGGATCGCGTTGCAATATTTTGCGTAGTTTGGTGATAATATTGTAATAGGATGGTTGTTTCAGGGCAGGTTCTTTAACCTGCCAAATGTCACGAATGATGTTGTCACGGGAGACAAACTGGTGCATATGCCTGCACAACGTCAGCAGGACTTCATTTTCATAATAACTGAGGTGGATGTGGTTGTTCTGATATAACAAAGATTGTTCAAATGGAATGAAAGTAAATTTTCCCAGAGTATATTGCTGATGGCTGGGATGTTGAGTGATGTTATGATGCAACATCCTGTTGATGCGTAGCTTCAGTTCTTTGATGCCAAATGGTTTCCGGATGTAATCTGAATTAATGTGCCGGAACCCTTTCTCCAGGTGATAATCTTCCTCTAATGAAGATATAAAAAGGATAGGCGTATTGGACTGCTTACGGATGGATTCAGCGATATCAAAACCATCCAGTTCGCCATTCAACATAATGTCTAATATAACCAAATCAGGTTGATAGTCAGGGAAGAATGCCAGCGCGTTTTCTCCGTTCAGAAAATGTTTTACATCTAATTGCAGATTGGTGAGTGTGCTGCGAACGGCTACGGCAAGATTTGGGTCATCTTCCACATACAGAATTCTTTTCATACGTTTGTCAGATATTTTCTATCGTGATTAATAATCAAGGTTACTCATTTTTCGCATGCGAAATTAGGAAATGTCTCATATTGAACATGAATTTGGAAGACAACTTTAATATATTTTAGCGAACTTGTTAGATTCAGTGAGTAAATAGTGATGCTTTGGTGATGAAATAGATTGCAGGATGTATCTAATATTGCATCGGTTTTGAAACATTGGTAATTTTCATGTTTTGAAGTCTTTAAACAACATTATTAATCATCAAAAAATTACTTTTATCATGGCAGAAACTCCTAAAGCTAGTGTAGTGGTTGAATTGTATGATTTCGCAATCACAGCAAGGCCGGATGACAGAATTGGAAAAGTGCTGACAAACAGATCGTTGAATGAAGAAGATTTGATCGGCATCGCAATTCAAAGGCGAACTGAGCTCAGTGCCAGTGCACTCAGGTCGGCGATTGAGATTTTAAAGGATATTGCAAAAGAAGAAATCTCGAAAGGTGCTTCGGTTGCATTCGGACTGGGTTATTTCAGTGTGGGTGTGAATGGCGTTTTCTACGGGGACGATCCCAAATGGACACCCGGACAGCATGCACTGAATGTTAAGGTCGTTCCTACTGCTGAACTTCGGAATGCAGTAAAATCCGCAGAAGTAAATTTACGTCGCATGGCTCCATCAGGCGCGGTAGTCAGTCAAGTAATCGATGTTGCCACCGGTGAAGTGAATACAAGGTTAACCCCCGGTGGTGGTGTTAACATGGAAGGTACCCGGATTCGTATTGCCGGCGATAACCCGGCCAATGGCATTGTGCTTGTTAACCAGCAAACAAACGAACCGGTTCAGGTTCCGATGACTTCCATCCTGCTGAACGACCCGAGTAAGGTTTCCTTTATTGTTCCGGCCGATTTGCCGGAGGGAGATTACAAATTGCATTTGACAACGCAGTTTTCAGCGACGCATACGATGCTGAAAGAACCACGTACTTATGTGTTGGAATATGTTCTGACAGTTTGATTTCCCGATTGTATGTTGTAGAAAAACCTCTCAAAAAATGAGAGGTTTTTTTAGTGCCGCACAAAAATTTAAATTTCACAAGTTTCATGTATCTTACTCAAATGGTTTGCATCGTCCGTCTCAAACGGCTTGAGACGTTCCTCTCAAGTGGTCTGCATCACTCGTCTCAAATGGTTTGAGACGTACGTCTCAAGGGGCTTGAGTAGTTCCACTCAAATGGGTTGAATGGGAAAAAATATAAATGTTGCTTTATTTCATGATTTCTATAACTACCGGATAATGGTCTGAATAATAATTTGTGAAATCATCCTTAACGATGGCTGCTCTTTTTATTCTATGTTTTAGGCTCTTGCTGACATAAATAAAATCAATACGGTACGAGGGTGTTTCACCTCCATTGGATGTCAAAAGAGTAGGAGCTGAATAATCATAAGGTTTGTTCAGTAGTTTAAAAGCATCGACGTATCCGGCATTTACTATTTTCCTGTGGACTTCATAATCAAGCTGTCCATTACAAAGATTTGCATGTGTAGGATATTTATTGTCGTTAAAGTTAAATCTTTCCCAAAGTTTCCCGTCCTTGTAGGCTTCTGCATCAGATTCAGAAATGGAATTGAAGTCTCCCATGATGATGGTTTTCTTTTGATGATTGGATTTGGATTGTGACATTTGTAATATCAGGTCTGTTTCTTCTCTTCTTTTCTGATATTTATGTGGAGAAAGATGAATGACATAGATGCTATAGTCTAAAATCTCCGCCTTAATAAATCCGTGTAACATGTTGTCCAGGACTTTTTCGACATTGATAATCGGGAATTTCGAGGTTAACCCTACCGGATATCCTTTCTCTTTCAGTAATACTGCATAAGGATGATTAAATTTACGGGCCAACTCTTCCAGTTGCTTTTGTGTAAAAGAATTAAGTTCCTGTAGAGCCAATATATCCGGATTTTGTGATTTTACCCAGGAAACAAAATAATCTTTGTTAGAAGTTGTGTCGAGTTTCATTCCTTCTAGAATGTTGTAACTGATGATTTTCAGATTTTTTTGTTGAGCCGGAAGATTAAAAGATATGCTGATAAAAAGCAAAGTAATCCCCATCCACCACAATTTATTGAAGTGCATAATTAAATTTTATTTAAAGTTGATGTTTGACTTATAAATGAATATCTGGTATCATTTTTTAGTTAAAATCGACAAAATCGCCGGCTGTATCACCCGGATCATCCTATCGAACCCAATGTCATTGGGATGTACCCCGTCAATGGTACCTTCGTTGTCGGTTCCCAGAAAATTGTTCTCTTTAATCAGATAAAGATGAGGAATCTGTTCCTTCTGGAGTTCATTAAAAACACGTTCGATTGCCTCGTTTTGTTGTTTGCTTTTTAACCTGACTTTTTCGTCGAACAACCCTTTTTCCCTCACAACACTTTGGATGAAAATGATGGGTGTTTCAGGATGTTTCTTTCTCAGATAACGAATGGCATAAGGCGCTCTTTCCAGAATTTCTTCGGGACTCGGATTGGCGATGCAATCCATGATGTAGGCATCACAGGCAATGTCGCCCAGCATTTCTATGACAGGAGCTTCCATTTTTCCATTACCGCTTAATCCCAGGTTGATAAAATTCAGTCCGGTTGCCCTTGCCATGCGGGCAGGGTAGGCAAGTCCCGCTCTGGAGGCAGAAGCCCCCTGTGTGATGCTTGAACCGTAAATTACGTATTTTCCTTCAAAGGGTGATGCTGACGGTTTAATAAAGGATGATTTGTCCACACCGATTTCGAGAGAAGTTATCTCATCATAAGTGGGCAGATATAGCAAACATTCCTTTGCTAGCGTATCCATATTAGTAGCAATCATTTGTTCTGAATACGAACCTTCAGGACGCCCTATACCGGCATATCGCCAGGTGCCGCCTTTTTTGATGTACAAGTCTAATCCCATCGAATTGATATCAGGCATATTGGGAAGCCCTTTGCCGTTTTTAACCGACCACTTTGCAGCAATGGAGCTGCTGTTTGTCGTAAACGCGATTGCAATTCCTGCGCTGTTGGTAAACAGAGATTTTACTTTTTGCGGCATTTTTTTATAAATTGCTGTATCGACTCTGTGGTAGATATTCTTTGTATTCGAAGCTTTACCTACCCATGTCAGGCTGTCAGCCTTAATAAATTTCCCTTCAAGATCAGTGAAGATATGCCTGGCATAATGATAGCCCAGGGCATCATAACGTTTGGTAAGCTGTTTCAGACGCGTGAGAAATTCATCTTCATTCCTTTCTCCATAAGTCCAGCCCACTTCGGCCAGGGCAGCCAGGCGGGGAAGCAGCATGTATTGAACCTGTTTGAAATCTTTGATGTATTCTGTCCATAAGTTGGCCTGAAGGCCGAGTACGTTTTTACATTCTTCCTGACTTAAATCCAGCAGGGGATCAAATTCATACACCTTTGAAACGGGTATGTATCCGCCTATGGCCAGTGGTTCCGCAGTTGTTTTTTTTGATTGATATTTGTCGAAATAACAATGCGTTCCGGGTGTCATGATGACCTTGTTGCCTTTTTTAGCCGCTTCGATTCCGCCTTTGGTGCCTCGCCACGACATGATGGTTGCTGTTTGGGAAACGCCACCTTCCAGCACTTCATCCCATCCGATCATTTCCCGGCCGTGCGCTTGCAGGAATGTTTCAATACGGTGGGTAAAGTAGTTTTGCAAGTTAGATTCTTTTGCCAGATTTTCTTTCTTCATGCGGGCCTGGCAATGGGGACAGGTTTTCCAGGTGGTGGAAGGACATTCATCTCCTCCTATGTGAATATACTTCGAAGGGAATAACTCCATCACTTCGATTAGAACATTTTGAGCAAATTCAAAGGTCGATTCTTTCCCTATGCAAAGTACTTCATGAAATACACCCCATTTTTCGGCAACTTTATATTGTTTAGTTTCATCGCAGGCTAAATGAGGATAGGCTGCCAGCGCTGCCAACATATGACCCGGCATATCAATTTCGGGAATAACGGTAATAAAACGGTCAGTTGCATACTGAACTACACTTTTAATATCTTCCTGGGTATAAAAACCACTATGTGGCTTGCCATCATACAGATGTACTTTGTCCCTGTTATGGTTTGCCAGCGTTTGTTGCCTTACAGAGCCAATTTCCGTCAGCTCCGGATAGCGTTTGATCTCAATTCGCCATCCCTGATCTTCGGTCAGATGCCAGTGAAAAGTATTTATTTTGTGTAGGGCGAGAATGTCAATGAAGCGTTTTACTTCTTCAACCGTGTAAAAATGCCGGCACACATCCAGCATGGCGCCTCTGTATTCAAAGCGTGGATAATCGTTGATTTTTACGCCCGGTACAATAATTTGCTTACCGGATTCTTTGCTGAGATACTCATCAGGTATTGCTTGTAATAAAGTTTGTATGCCGTAAAAAATACCTTTATGACTGCCACCGCTGAGGTTAATTTGTTTGTCCTTAATCTCCAGTGAATAAGCCTCTTCTCCTAACTTCTTGTCGATGCTGATGTTAATTGCATCGTTAACTTTCCTTTTACCAACTACCGTTTTTAAGTTTTTTTGAAAGAGAGTGTTAACCTGCTCCGACAGATAGTTCCCGTTCTGAACCATCAAACGTGAATTTTCCAGTAAATTGATTTGAGTATTGTTGTCAATTGCAAACTCAGTTTTTTGTTTGACCACAGATACCGGTTTGGGAATGATGTAGTCGGTTTGGGCTTTACTTTCAAAAGAGAAACAACTCAGAAAGAGGGTTAACAGCAAGACTGCTGTCAGTTTAGATGCGTTCATAAATAATAAGTTTTTCGATGGATTAAAAATAAGATATTGAATGCAAAAATAGCTTTTATTACTCAGAAAACCATACTTACATTCAATATCTTGGACTACTTAACTAATACCTGTTGTTCATATTATTTGCGAACGATTAAACGCTCTGTTGCATGATTGTTAACTTTTACAACATATATGCCTGCCGGTATGTTTTCCAGGGAAATGCGATTGGCTGTTGATCTTAAAACACTTGCGCCTGTGATGGAGAAGATTTCAATTTGACTGATACCTTCGTGATTAACTGTAATGTATTCACTGGCCGGATTCGGATATATACTTATTATTTGATTGTTGATTTCGTCAATACCGGTTCCGGTATCAATTGTAATTTTACGTATGATGTTAGATGATTCGGCAACAAAGAAAGAATTATTATCAGGATTCACTAAGATTGCCAATGGGTTTGTGAATGTAGCTGTCGAACCATTGCCATCGGCAAATCCTTTTTGACCAGTACCGGCAATTGTTTTCACTGTTCCTTTTGAATAATCACCATTTTCATCAGGGGTTAGCGTTCTGATTGTATGAAACAAATAATCAGCCATATATAAAACACCGTTACTGTCTATGTCAAAGCCAAAATACTGACCGATTTCAGCTGTTAGTGGTTGCCCGGGAGTTCCGTCAAGTGAGGCTGTACCTTTGGTTCCGTCACCGGCTACTGTTGTCACAGTTCCGTCAGGAGCCACGCTAACAATTGTGTAGGTATTGCCACTTCCGACCAACAGATTGCCATTTTTATCAAACACAGCACAATTCGGTAAAAAAGTACCCAAAGATGCATAGGTGGAAATAACACCGGCTGGTGTGATTTTCTTGATGGCTTTGTTGTCTCTGTCTGATACGTACATATTGTCTTCATTGTCAAAAATCAAGGACATCGGGTTACTGAAGCCTGTAGCAAATGTAGTTACGGTGCCATCAGGTGTTACTTTCTGAATCCTGTGATTGGCCTTGTCTGCGACAAAATAGTTGCCCTGCGAATCAAAATTACCCTGCCAGGGGGCGTTAAATGAACCATTCGGCGTTGAAATGGTTGTCACAACACCTTCTGCAGTCATACTTCTAATAGCATTGTTTCCCCTGTCGGCTATCCAAATGCTGCCATCAGTTTTTCGGCTTAAACTGTTTGGATACCTGAAGGTTGCAGTTAGCCCTGTCCCATCAGCAAAACCAGCAACATTAGCTGTGCCGGCGAATGTAGTAACCGTGTAGGTTGTTGCGGAAACGGTTAATGCGGTGCAAAATGTCAATGCCATTACGCCTGACCAAAATGTACGTTTTTTCATCATGATTTTTTGGTTTGAAATTAATAATCAATTTTATATTTCACACTTATAATTGTTTATCTGAAAGTCATTCTTCTGATAAGAAATGTAACTGTGTCAGCAATGTACAATGTTTTACCATCAGCTGAAGCCAGAACAGCATATGGTGTGTTAAATGTTGCAGAGAGTGCTTTCCCGTCCTTGGTGCCTTTTGTGCCGGTACCGGCGATAGTTGTAATGGTGCCTTTTGAATAGTCTCCGGTCGAATCAGGCGTGAATTTGCGAATTACATGATATAAAGCATCTGCAATATAGATTGTTCCGTTTGCATCACAACCCAATCCGAAGATCTGTCCGATATTGGCTGAAAGCGGATTCCCAGCCTCACCATCATTATAAGTTGTTCCTTTCACTCCATCTCCGGCAATGGTTGTAACCTGTCCGGTTGAAAGAGAGAGCCTGAGCAGAGTGTAATTACTGCTGCCTCCGATAACAATGTCGCCGCCCGGAGTAAGAATGAGACAATTGGGCGTCATGCCAATCGGATAGGTGGTTGTTTGTCCTTCAGGTGTTATTTTTTTAATGGCTTTGTTGTCTCTGTCGGCAACATACATGTTGTCGTTTGCGTCAAATACAAGAGACATCGGGTCGTCGAAGCCGGTAGCAAAGGTTGTGACTTCATGCGTTACGCCGTCGATCTTCTGTACACGGTGATTAGCTTTGTCAGCAACATAATAGTTTCCTTTCGAATCAAAATTACCTTGCCAGGGGTGACTAAAGAGTGTCGTTGAAGGTTCTCCCGCAATGGTCGTAACCTGCATGTCTGTTGATATGCTACGAATTGCAAAATTGCCGCGATCGGTAAACCAGATACTTCCATCCGGTGCAAAACTTAAACTCGTTGGTAATTTACAGGTCGCTTCTGTCCCTATTCCGTCTTTCATGGCGGCAACTCCGTTCTGACCGACGATGGTTTGAACAATCCAACCGTTATCGACAGATTTTTGAAATGTAAACTCCGGACCGACAACAATTGTATCTTTAATTGTAACTTCGACATTAAATTTGCCTTCTGCGATATTGGGTAATACAATCTGGAGTTTGCCGGGGTCTGCTTCAAGAATAACAGCTTCGATACCGTTGAATTTTACTATATTCTCTGATTTTACCGCACTGAAGTTTCGTCCAAGTATAGTAACAATATCTTTCGCAGAGCCGTATGATGGATTGATGGAGACAACTACAGGATCTTTCTTTCTCGGCTGTTCAACCTGTTCATCTGTACAGGATGTATTAATTATAAATACAATACCGGTTAATAAATATAATAGTTTTTTCATTTCTTATTTTTTTTATTGTCGTAAAATTATCTTAAGGTTCATCAACAACTACCATCCAGCCATTGATTACTGCACGCTGATTTCCATCCGATGGCCGGTTTCTGATCTGGAAAACATTTGCTTCCGGATGTCTGATCATCATCTGGGTAGATCCTCCACCATCAAAATTGACTGCGTAGGAGCATCCCAATGCTTTCATGATACTACCGAGTTCTTTGTACGTCATGCCATTAGAGTATAATGCACTCCGGCCATCAACGACATAGAAATACAATACATCGTCATTCGTATAGCCCCATACCGTGCGGGGGTCAACTTGTGTCCACGTTGCGGGTAGGCTTGCAACCTGTCCCTCGCGTAACACGATGGCTCCACCTCCAGTAACTTCTTTCAGGTTGTTTTTCATGCCATTATAAGCAATACTATCGGCAATCAGGGGTTTATTGTCATTTGTGATGGCGGCAAAACTTAAAGCTTGTTGAGGCAAAGAAGCTTTATAGATAAAGTAATTCTTTAAAATTACTCCATTTCTATGCAGTGGTCCTCTCAGGTCCATATTGCCCACATCCCAGAAGTCAGCGTTGATCATAGCAACCACCCGGTGATGTGGCCGGTCGGCGTAAACTGCCATTTCAGTCAGTGTTTGTTTTACAAAGTTTTTAGACGTATTCTGATCATACGGCATGGCGACTTTCACTTTTAATCCGGGGGTTTTCATGTCAATCTTTATAATATAAGCATGAGTCGTTAATCCGTTCATTTTCAGAAAGTGAATGTCAGTTTCTTCAACCCCCGGAGCAATGGTAAATGAGGTGTCGGAGAAAACCCGTGCAACAGCATCCGAATACTCGAGTAATGTTTTACCCAATGTAGTGCGTGGTTGATAAACCGGTTTGATGTTATCCTCAGTGTTTTCACATCCGTGATTCAATAAAGAAATCAGGATGATAAAAATAGCAGGGATAAAATATTGAATTGTTTTTTTCATTTTTTTCATGATTTAATATGTTAATGAAATGCTTAAGCTTAATTTTATTCTGCTGATTTCCAGTGTGAATTTTGTTCGAGCAGTTTGTTCAACTCCATTTCTCTGGAAGGAACGGGAAGTTTGTTGAATTTACTGTCCAGATTAAGCTTTGTTTCCAAACGACCTGTGCGCACAAGGTCAAACCACCTGAAACCCTCTCCCAGGAATTCTAAATGACGTTCCTGTAATATTGCATCAATGAATTCGGTTTCATTGGCCGGATTTACAGGAGCCAATCCTCTGAAAGTACGCAGCTCATTTAGTCTGCCGAGACCATTACTCAATCCCTTCGCTTCTGCACTGATCAGATACATTTCAGCAAGGCGCGTGATGATGATGGGGTCCGTACTTGTTTCACCGCTTGGATACTTGTTCAGCACATTGTTCGTTGCCTGAACAGCAACTGAAATATCTTTGCGTTTGTCGTTCGGGTCAAACATATTCATCACATCATTAGTGGGAGCATAGGTATAACTTCCTCCTACAGAAGAATCCCTCGTGTAGAAAAAAGTGCTTGTTCTGATACTTGATTCCTCCGGTAAGTTTGTAAAAGCAAATATGATCTCGTTGTTTGCTGTTCTTCTGAAAATTTTCTCAAACTGGTCGAGTCCGAAAAACCCACTGGTTATAACTTCTTCGGCTAATGTGGCAGCTTCGGCTTTCTTTCCGGTAGCAAGTTTTACCCGAGCCATCAAAGCTTTGGCAGCTTCTTTGGATACATACTCATTTGATGAGAACTGCGGACAGAATTGAATTGCTTTGCCAAATTCCTCTTCAACAAATTCCCATATTTCAGTTTCGGGAGAAGCTGCAACATCTTCTGTTGTTGGGACTTTAATTAAAGGTACGGCACCCCATCTGGTAACCAGGTTATAGTACACCAATCCTCTGAAGAAATGCGCTACTCCCAATAAACTGTTCTTTTTGTCCGAATCTGTCATTTTCTCAACGGATGTAATAAATTCGTTGATCTGATACAGATTGGTGTAATAGCCGTTCCAGGGGTCACTTACAAAACCACTTTCTGGAGTTATCAGATCGTTTAGCAGAATCTGATAAGTTGCGTATCCCGACGCACCACCACGGATAAAATTTCCACCTAATATATCCTGGGTGATATACCCGTTTACAGTGGGTTTGTTTTGTGTATAGTAATAAAGTCCCGTCAGCAGTAAATCTGCGTCTTCTTCTGTAAGATTATCTGTAGCAACGCTACTGTGCGGAAAAAGATCCAACATGCTATCACAACTTGTATGAAGTAATAGGAGGCTTACAGTAATAACTGTTATAAAAAAATTTCTTCTTAACATATCAGTAATCAAAGTTTAATATTAACACCTAAATTAATGGCCACAGGTTGTGAAGGGAGCAGGAAATCATAACCCATCTGAGATGGAGAAAGACTTACACTCACTTCAGGATCCAGTAACGGATATTTTGTTATCAGAAAAAGGTTGTCACCCTGTACATAGAAACGACAGCTTTCAATATTCATCCTTTTTGCGATGCTTTTTGGTAAAGTATATCCCAAAGTGGCATTTCTTAAGCGAATGTAGGAGCCGTCATGCAGAAATCTTGTTGTCTGGAATTTTGTAGAGTTCCACGAAACCCCGTACACCGCACGCGGTACAGTATTGCTTGTTCCGGGACCAGTCCATCGCTTGTCCGCTTCAGACTGAAGCATCGGCCAAGTTCCGTTTCCCATACGATATCCGCCTGTCCACAATTGATACACTTTATTCCCGTAAGAACTGTTCAGGAAAAAACTGAAATCAAAGTTTTTATATTTAAACGAATGATTCCATCCTGCAGTGAATTTAGGATTGGCAGAGCCAACAATCTGGGAATCATTTTCTTTGTCTATGTCTCCGTCTCCGTTCACATCTTCGTACATCACATCACCCGCACGTACGCCCTGTGCATAAATCTTAGCAGGTATTTCATCATCACTCTGATAGATGCCGATTTGTTTAATCATATAGAAACTACCTACTTCTTCTCCTACTTTCAGTATATGGGTGGCATCCGGTCTGATAATTACATCATCTCCAAGGAGAGAAGTCAACTTGTTTTTTACAAATGAAATGTTGAAGTCTGTATGGTAACTGAAATCTCTCTTATCAAAGTTATATCCTGCTGTAAATTCCATCCCCTTGTTTTGCATGGATCCGATGTTACTCATATAGGTGGTGAAGCCTGTGGTAGCAGCAGTCGGGCGACTGTACAACAGGTTTTTCGTGTCTTTTATAAAGGCATCAGCAGTAAATGTAATGGCTCCATTCAGGAACGAAAGATCAATGCCGATATCTGATTGATCTGCTTTTTCCCATTGCAGATTTCTGTTCCCTGCACTTGAAATGCCAAGACCATTCTGGTTGTTGTAGTTAAAACCGCCTCCAGCCAACGCCTGGTAAGCGTATGTCGCAATTCCTGCCTGGTTACCGGTTGATCCGAAGCTGGCACGAATTTTTGCGGATGAACGTTTTACCGGCCAGAAATCTTCTTCGGAAACCATCCATCCGGCAGATACAGAGGGAAAATAGCCATACCTGTTTTCGGGAGCAAATCGGGAAGAACCATCAGCACGGATTGACATGGATAATAAATAGCGCCGGTCATAATTCAGTTGAAATCTTGTGAAATAAGATTGCAGAGCATATTCTGAAATTCCGGTTGACACATCCTGAAGTTCAGCAGCAACAGAGTTGACATCGAATGATCTGGATGGGAAACCGATACCGGTTTGAGATGCGCTTGAGCTGGAATCAAACTGGAAAGAATGTCCCGCAATTGCATTTACATATAGCTTCTTAAACGTTCTGTCGTATGTAAACAAATTTTCAATCAGATATGAGGTCAGCATGCGCCGACCATCAACCAAACGTCCCACACTGTTCCCGTATGGATGCTGAGATGTATAATAAACATGTTCTTCTGTGTAGCCGACATCGCCGCCAAAAGTTACTTTGTAATTAAAATGATCAGTAATATTGAGTTTCCCAAATAATGAACCGATGGCTCTGAAGTTTTTAACATAAACGTCTTCTTCCTCCAGAATCTGTACCGGATTGTGATTTAAGAGTTCAACACCGCCCCTGTACCAGGTTCCGTCCGGTTTTACAGGTGAATCCCATGTTCGTTGCTCCAGTGCCCTCGGCAGTAGATTAGAGCCTATATTGTAGCCTGTCGGCACTCGGTTGTTGTTGCTGTAACTTAATGTGAAGTTAGCACCGGTGGAAAGTCTTTTATTGATAATGTTGTTTTGATTGACTTTAAAATTGTACTTGTCAATCGCATTTCCTTTGAAAACCCCTTCGTGATGTCTGATGTTTCCGGAAACGTAATAATTTGATTGTTCATTGCCACCGGAAACCGACAGGTTTATGTTATGTACCTGAGCGTTTCTGAGTATTAACTCTAACCAGTTTGTGTCTTCTTTGCCGGGATATGGGTGGTCGATACGTGGTATTTCATTAGTGCCCTGTTGTATATTCCAATTGTCGATAGCTTCGTTCATCACTTCCAGATAGGTTTCTGAGTTGGCTATCGTTAATTTATCAGTACGTGGAAGCCATTGGATACCACTCGTTACGTTAACAGCTACTTTAGGTTTTCCTTTGCTCCCGCTTTTGGTTGTAATGATAATTACCCCGTTGGTTGCCCGTGAGCCATAAATGGCAGCAGAAGATGCATCCTTTAATACATCGATAGACTCTATGTCGTCAGGGTTCAGGTTGTCGAGCGCATTCATTGATTGGCCGTAGTTTCCCAAATCAGCGCCGGAAGTTGAGTTAATAGGAACTCCATCAATTACATACAAAGGTTCGTTGCTAGCAGATAAAGAACCTGCACCACGTATGCTTACCCTGTTCTTGCTTCCCGGAATACCGGAGGAAGAAGAAATTACAACGCCGGGGACCCGTCCCTGCAATAATCCTTCAACACCCAGTGCCTGACGTGAAGTCATTTCCGATGGCTTGTAATTCCCGATTGATGCACTTACATTGCTTTTCAATTGAGTTCCATATCCCACTACCACAACCTCATCCAGTGTTTTGATGTCTTCTTCGAGCTTGACGTTTAAGATGTTATTGCTACCAACCCTGATTTCAGCAGGGGTATAACCTATATAAGAAATCTGGAGAACAGAATGATCCGACACGTCCAGCGAAAAGTTCCCGTTGAAGTCTGTAATGGTACCAATCTTCGTTTGCGGATCAAGCACGGTTGCCCCGATAATCGGTTCTCCGCTATTGTCGGTTACCATTCCCCTTATTTTGCGATTAGCAGGTGTGGATTGATTTGTGTCCTGTTCTGATTTTTGTCTTTTTCTCAGAACTATGTTTTTCCCTTCAATGCTGTAGGTGACATTTGTACCGTTCAGTACGCTCTTCAGTATTTCTTCTACTGAACTGTTTTTGGCGTTAATATTTACTTTCTGATTGATATCAATGGCTTGTTCGTCGTATACGAACAGATAACCGGTTTGTTTTTCAATCTGGCTGACAACAGCTTTTAACGGGGTGTTTCTGAGGTTGAAAGTAACCTTGTTGTCGCTCGCAGCAAGCTGTGATGTAATGAGAAACACAAAAGTAAAGATGCTTAATTTTCTGGTTAGTTTTTCCGGTATGTTGCTTTTTTTGAGCAAAAACAACCCCCTGCAAAGATATTTGAGCATGTCTTTGTAATTATAAAGATTAATAATGGATAATAGATTGTGCAATGCAAATTGCAGTCGGATATGTGCTCTAAACTAGAGCAGCGTTGTAATGAGACTTTTTATGTGCTGTTGCCGTGTTTCATGTTTTTCAGTGTTGTGATGTGTTAGTAAATGATGATCAGGTTTTTGTCTTCGTCCCGTTGATATTCAAAATTGTTGGCTTTTTGTAATACCTTAATTATATGTTCTATGCCTTCTTTTTGCCTGAACTTGCCAGTACATTTATTCGTACTTAAACTTTTGTTTCTTACTTCTATGCGTGTCTGATAGTATTGTTCAAGTTTTCTGAAGACTCTGGTAAGATCTTCGTTATTAAATACATAAATCCCGTCTTTCCATAAAAAATCATCTTCTGATTCGAAGGTTCTGGTTATAAGTCTATCCCCTTCAATTGACACTTTTTGTTGTGGTTTCAGTAAAGCTGTTTGATTTGACTGTTTCTCTGTTACTTTTACAGCGCCTTCTATTAATGACGTTTCAAAAATGCCGGAGTTTTTATAAGCAAGTACATTAAAGGTAGTCCCGAGTACTTCTATTTTGCACTTCTCGGTTATCACACGAAACGGTCTGGATTTATCATGCGTTACTTCAAAATATCCTTCTCCGTCAAGTATAATTTCTCTGTTATTCCTTTTGAATGAGGATGGGAAGTAAAGTTTTGAATTGGAATTAAGGGTCACTTTAGTTCCATCTGAAAGGGTTAGATTAACCCTTTGCCCCTGAGGAACCTCAATTGACTGGGTCAAAATTTTGTCAGCAGAGTTTAAAATGCGCTGTTGTATAAATATAGTTCCGGTTATTGCAATTGCGACAACTGCAGCAACCTGCATCCATCTCCTGATCGAAAGTGCCGGTCTGGTGGTTTTTTTCTCAATATTATCCGATGTCTGAGCAGTTTCATTCCATATTGCGGCATCATATAAGCGCCTGTAACGCAGAAATTCTTTGCGGTTATCAGGGTTGGCATCAATCCAACTAATAATTTCCTGATTTTCATGCGAGGATGTTTCGCCTTTCAGGTATTTATGTATTAAGTTTTGATTCATTAGAATGTATATAAAGTGTTTTTTTGTCACGAATACCACAGGTTCGTATGAAACACCCTTCTGTATGTATAGACAAACGGGAATAAGTTTTCACTAGTAACCTGATGAGAAAAAATAAAAACCGGTGTTTGTGTCCCTTGTAGATTGCTGATTTTCATAAGATATTAATACAACAAAAACAGCAAAGCAGGTAGGTAGTCTTTTAATGTAATTCGCAATTCTTTAAGTGCTTTGGCAACGTGATAGTCGACACCTTTCACGCTGATTCCAAATTTCTGAGCTATTTCTTTGTTGGATCTATCTTCAACACGACTCATTACAAATATCTTACGTGTTTTCTCTGGTAATGAGGCCAGCGTTTTCTCAAATATTGAACGTACTTCAGATGAAAACAGGATGTCCGGGTCGCACGATTCCAAAGTTGAAATTCTGAATTCCATCTCTTTTTGCGTATTGTTCTGTATGACCTCGTGTGCCTGATACTTTAGTTGCTCTCGTTTTAAATAGTTTAATGATAAGTTTTTTACAACTGTAAGCAGAAATGCTTGTATGTTGATTATGTCGTCGGCATTCTCAAAGTTCTCCCATAATCTCATCATAGCTTCAGACGCAAAATCATCAGCTACCTCAACCTGATGCACGTATGATTTCGCAAACAAAAAACATTTGCGGTAGTACGTGTTGTAGATTTCGTTGAAAGCTTTGAATTTATCTTTTTCCATCATTCAGTTGAGCATACTATTCAAATATCTTTCGGCATTCTGCTCTGATTTGCAAATATAAAACAAAAACTGACAATATGTCAAATTTATGCTCGTGTGTTTTTCGTTCTGTAATGTCTTTTTAAAGATGCTATAATATATATGACAATTTAGATGGGGGTATCACTAGTTGTGTTCGAATTCATACTGATAGAAAGAGCTAAAAAGACACTGGAGTTAGGTATGCCGTGTCTTTTTTTGTTGGCGGTATTTCTTTTTTTTCGTACAGAAGCGGATTTGATCTCTGGGTTGAAATTAATGTTTTGTTATCAGTCGTTGTTGAGATCTGAACTCACTGGGAGTAAATCCGAGTTTCTTTTTGAATATTCTGTTGAAATTTGAGGTATTGTTAAATCCACATTCGTAGCATATTTCCGAGATATTTTTTTCGGTTTCAATCAGATGACGGGCGGCGTTGCCTATTCGCAGATCGGTAATGTAATCTGAAAATGACCGTTGCGTACGTTTTTTGAAGAAATGACTAAAAGCGGTTTCAGACATATTTACCAGATCGGCGGCCTCTTTTATCCGGATATTCTGATTCAGGTTCTGTTGTATGTAATTGTTTATTTTTTCAATCCTCCGGCTTTTCGAAGTGTTGAACTGTCCCAGATAGGTGGGAGTTGCCAGCACTTTCTGATTGCGGCTTACAGATAAGTCGTACAGGATGGAGAAAAAGTCGAGTAGAGAGTCGAAGTTCTGGCTCTCGGATAGTTTCATAATGCGTTCCCTCATGTTGATAGCCGTTTCTTTCGAAAAAAGTATGCCGCGGTTGGCTTTGTCCAGCATCTCCCGAATGGGATACATCAGTTTTCGTTCAAGCATTTTATCACTTACAAAATCGCTGTGAAACTGTACTGTTACTACCTGTGCGTCATTGCTGTCGCTCCCTGTCCATGCATGAGGTGTGTTCGGGCCTATCAGTGCAAGGTCAAGTTCGTCATAATTTAAGATCGAATCCCCTATAATCCGTTTTCCGGCTGAATTCAATACCATGTTCAGTTCGAACTCAGGATGATAATGTATCGGAAAGTCGAACTTGGCGTGATAATGATTTAGTACGGTGAAGAAGTCATCTTCCGAAAGCGACGTGATTTCACGAATGATTCTTTTATTCATGTGTTTATAATTTATTTTTTATGGTCACATGGAACTCACAAAACAAAATTTAAACATTCCCTTGTGGGTCAAAATTGATTAAATTAGTTTATGCTCGTTTCATATCAATTTATACAATAGATTGTGTGATATTATATTGAAATAGCTTGGCAAAATTACATAATATATTTCATAATTTAACTATAAAATATGGTAATTAAATGTAAGAATATCAGCAATATAAAATATATGTATAAAAATTATAGATTTTTTTGTTCATAATAGTACAAATTATTGCCATATAAAGATAATAGTTGAGTGATTTTTATGCACTATGTTTGCACTATTGTTTTACTTTAGAGTTTAATGCTTATGAAAAAAAGAATTTGTAAACTAAGGCAGGCGTTTTTAGCTGTCTTTATTTTTTTTGCAATAATACCATTTTCTGCCCAATCATTGAAACTTGGCGGAAGAGTATCGACTAAACAAGGAGAGGCTCTCCCGGGAGTTAGCATTATTGAGAAGGGAACCTCCAACGGAACTGTCACGAATCACGAAGGTAAGTATCAACTGCCATTGACCTCGAAAGAGGCTGTGTTGATTTTTTCATACGTTGGTTTTAATACCACCGAGGTGAAGGCTGGTGATAAAACCAGGCTCGATGTAATCCTTGAAGAAAAAGCCCAGGGAATTGAGGAAGTCGTGGTGGTGGGTTACGGTGCTGTAAGAAAAAGTGACCTGACCGGCTCGGTGGGCACTGTCAAAATGGAGGCCTTACAAAATGTCCCTGCCAATTCGATTGACGGATTGCTGCAAGGACGTACGGCCGGACTTCAGGTAATTAATTCCTCACAGGATCCTGGTAGTGGCTCTACGGTACGTATTCGTGGTGGTAGTTCCCTCCGCGCATCCAATACCCCGCTTATTGTTGTAGATGGTTTCCCTTTAGGGGAGGCAGGTAATCTCAAGCAAATAAATCCGGCTGATATCGTTTCTGTTGAAGTCCTGAAAGATGCATCAGCATCAGCTATTTACGGGTCAAGAGGAGCTAACGGCGTTATCATGATTACTACCCGCAAGGCTAAAGAAGGAGAAACGCGTGTGAGTATTAAACAACAGACTACATTATCGCAGTTTTCGTCAAAACTGAACCGTTGGACGGATCCTGTACTGCTGATTCAACTTAGCAATGAGGATCGCGTCAATGCTAATCTTCCTCCTTTGTATAATGGTTCTGTCAATCAATCTAACGGTGTTTATTATCCTTCGGCAACAGATGTACTTACCGGTAACTGGCCCCATTTCACCGACTGGGGAGAAGTTGTTTTCCGCGATAATCCGTTTTCAAACAACACTACTTTGTCTGTTAACAGCGCCAATGAAAAAACTTCATTCAACCTGAGTGTGAATTATTTTGATGAAAAAGGAATCTATATCAAAGATGATTATAAGAAGGGGATTGTGAAACTGGGTGTCGATCATAAAATATTCGACAATTTCACAATTCGGACGTCTAACTTATTTTCCAAGAACTTCAGAAACAACAATGGCGGACTGGCTTATTATCGTAATCCCCTTCTGCCCGTGTACAATGAAGATGGTTCGTATTATCTATCGGGAAGCACCGACTATAGTCACCCGCTGGCGCTGACCGACAAACAATTAAACAAAGGTGTTGGCTATGATTATATTTCATCCTGGATGCTCGACTTTCAGGTGAATAAATATTTGAATGTAAAATCGCAGCTCAACTACAAACTGGGGCTCACGGCTTCTGATGCTTATTATCCCAAAGTGTACTCGCAACTGGGAGCTACCAATAACGGAGCTGCCAATATAAGCAACTGGATGGGGCAGAACCTTGTAGTGGAAACATATCTCACCTACGATCGTACATTTGCCGGGAAACACAAGATTACAGCCATGTTGGGACATTCTTACGAATACTCAATGAGCCGTAGCTCAAGTCTTTGGTCGTATGACTTTGTAAATGAAGCTACCAGAAACGAGAATATGGCGTCGGGTAACCCGGAAAAGAATGAGCATAGCAATGGGTATGGCGAATCAAAATTGTTATCGCTTCTGGGTAGATTAAACTACACTTTCTCGGATAAATATCTTTTCACTTTTACCATGCGTGCCGACGGGTCATCTAAATTCGGAGCCAATAACAAGTGGGCTTACTTCCCTTCGGGGGCTATTAGCTGGAAAGCACATAACGAAGAGTTTATCAAAGATCTGAATGTGTTCGATGAGTTGAAACCTCGCTTGAGTTACGGGATTTCGGGAAATCAGGGTATCTCGGCTTATCAGACACTCAGCCGTTACGGAGTGGAAAAATACTACGACAACGGTCAGTGGAGAACAGCTATCGGTCCGGGTTATGTGGTTGGTTACGAGGGGGATTATAGCCGATTTAAGATATGGGGAGGTATACCGAATATTAATCTGAAATGGGAAACTACAACTCAAACCGACTTCGGGATAGATATGGCTTTCCTTAACCGTCGACTCAGAGTAGTTTTTGATTGTTACGTGAAGAATACATCCGATTTGTTGCGTGAAAGGCTTTTGGCTTTGTCATCGGGTTATAACAGATTATGGGTAAACGATGGCGAAATTCAAAACAAAGGTTATGAAGTTTCAATTGACGCAGATATTATTTCGGGAAAAGATTTTAATTTGTCCGGAACCTTTGTTTTCTCTCAAAACAGGAATAAAGTGGTCAGTCTGGGTAACGAAATTACTTCAGGTCTGAACACCGATTACAATACGGGCATGAAATATGAATTCTGGGGGACAGCTCTTTCTCAGTTCCGTCAAAATCCTAACATACTGGCAGTAGGACAGCCAATTAACGTAATTTACGGCTACAAAGTTGACGGGATTATTCAGACCGAGGCAGAAGGACTGGCTGCCGGGCTGACTGGAGCAATGGCCAAGCCGGGAGAATTTAAATATGTAGACTATAATAAGGATGGCATATTCGACAGCAAGGACAGGACAATTATCGGCAATCCGAATCCTGACTTTACCGCTAGTCTGGCTGTGAACATGGAATATAGGAACTTCGATCTTGAAGTATTCCTGAACGGCGTGTTCGGCAATGATATTATTTTTCAGAATATGTGGGGAACTTCGAGCACCATGCCTTTGCGCTGGACTCAAGACAACCCGGGCAACGAATATCCGAGTCTGAGACAGGATCGTACATATTACCTCTCTGATTGGTACGTGAAAGACGGTTCTTTCGTAAGAGTTCAAAATGTAAATCTGGGATACAATTTTAAACTGAAAAACAGCAAGTGGCTTCAGAACGCTCGTTTATATACCAATGTTTCCAATCTTTTTACTTTTACAGGATTTAAAGGTTACGACCCTGAAGTGGGAACCGATGGTATTTACTGGGGTGGATATCCGCGCTTGAGAAAATGGACATTCGGATTAGACATAACTTTCTAAAATTAATACTTATGAGAACAAAAATATATTTATTGATTGTAGCGTTTGGGCTGTTATTCACGTCGTGCGACCTTACGGAAACCCCTTACGGATTTTACTCCGAAGATAATTTTTATAAAACTCCCGAGGATGCAGAGGCTTCGTTGATGTTCGCCTATAACTCGCTTACGTTTATAGAATACTCACGCGGTATATTTTATATCGGCGAACTGGCCTCAGACATTTGTGATGTGAAACCTGATGAAGCTTATGGCTCTCAGCAACTGAACAACTGGACAGCCGATGCATCCAACGAGACACTGACTTATTTTTATAAGTATTGTTATATCTCAATCAACCGATCTAATGCGGTAATCGACAATGTAAAAAACAGTACTTTCAACGATGAGATAAAGAAAAGGCTGCTTGGTGAAGCCTATTTTCTCCGGGCTTACAGTTACCACAACCTGGCTAAAGTATTCGGAGTAGTGCCTGTCCAGACGAATATGGTGAAAAGTATTTCGCAGACAACACCGGCCATGGCTAAAAATCTGGAAGAAGTTTATAATTTTATTATTTCCGATCTGAAGACTGCAGAAAGTCTTTTATCGGTCAATCAGAAAGTGGGACGTGCCGATAAAGTGGCTGCTCAGGCGCTTCTTGCACGTACGTACCTGACCATTGCTTCGGCTAAAGAAAGTGGTGTGGAAAAATATAAGGAGATGAATAAGGATGTGAATGTTATGTATGACAGTGCAGCTTACTATGCATCAAAAGTACTTTACGATCAGAGTAATTATCATCTCGATACGGATCTTCATCACATTTATGATGTAGATTATCCCGATGGTCCTGAGCATATTTTCATTATGTCGGGAGACCGTACCGGAACCTCTGAAGGTAATTACTCAAAAATAGGAATGATGTTTCATCCTTGGGTGGATGGAGTGCCCTTTTACATCAAAAATCCGGATGGGACGTTTACTTATGCTACCAATGGATGGGATGTATTCAGGACTAACAGTGCCTTTTACAACACATTTGCCGGTAATGACAAGCGCAAAACCGAATTAATTGTCAGCAGTGTATATAATTCAAGTGGTGCTTTAGCCGGATCGGTAGGAGGAAAGTTTATGTATCCTTTTACGCGTAAATATGTCGATCCTAAATTTGTAGGCGAAAAATCGAGTGCCAGACCTTATTTAATCCGTTTCTCTGAGGTAGCACTCATTTATGCCGAAGCCGTGGGACCAACAGAGCAAGGTTATTATTGGGTTAACCAGATCAGAAACCGGGCAGGCCTTAGTGACCTGAACCCTGCATTAAACAAGGATGAGTTTCGTGACGCCCTGATACAGGAAAGAGCATGGGAGTTCGCCTACGAAGGACAACGCCTGTACGATCTAAGAAGAAAAGCCATAGTTACTCAGAAAGACCCTAAAGCTATTGCTGCCGGAATCACAGAAGCACAAGCGGCTTTTTATCCTATCCCACAAATGGAAATAGATCTTAATAGCAATTTACAATAACAACATAATTCCTGTGAAGCGAACATGTACATACTTTTCAATCGGATTATAAAGGTAATCTCTGCATGTGAGCCTCTACAAGTGTTAAAAGCAAATTTAAACGTATGAAACTATATAATTATTTTTTAATCATTTTGGTTCTGGCAGGAAATTATGCCTGTCAGTCCGATCCAATGGACGAAGTGCTCGATGGCAAATGGAATAAAGAAAGGAATATCCTGAATATAGTATTCGAAAACCAGGTTGGAGCTGCTACTATCAAGCGTGACGGCAATAAGGCTCAGGTTGATTTTACCTGTAATACGACCAATATGATGGATCTGAAGGCTGTGAAAATTAATCTGCTTGAAGTCTCTTTTGATGCAAACGCGTCAGTAAAAGTGGGTGATGTGCTGGATTTTGAAAATGCTGATAAGAAAGCTACTCTCACGGTTACACCGCAGAACGGCGAGCCATTGGAGTGGGAAATTACATTGCATCCGTTCAACGAAAGCCTTTTAGGCACATGGGACATTAAAAGTCTGTATGTCTATGGTGGTACAGGACCGGCTTACGGTGGGGCAGCTGTTGTAAAAATGAGTGACAAACCGTGGTGTTGGTCTACCACCGAGGGGCCAAGTAAAGAGCAGGATAATTACCTGACTTTCACACTGGATGGTATAACCTCCGAGGGAAATACTTATGGTACAGTGGTAAACAATGCAGGTAACGACGGTTTGTATGCTAACTTCATTTTCGTAGCTAAGACACCAAATATAGATGTAAACAACTTCTACCGTACTATCCCTAAAGGAACTGGGAAATGGGCACGCAACTACACCGCCGGTACTGTAACTTTCACTTTCCCTGATGGTTCTTCCAAGATCGGTTCTCTTGTCGACGAGGGAGTCACTATCGATCTTGGTGATGGTAAATCGCGTACTCTGACTACCAAGGCCTTTATGTTTGCGTTGTCGGGAGTAGATGATTGGGGGAGTATTTATACCGACTACGATGTATTTGTGAAACGTCCTCGGGTATACTGGATTGATGTTACAAAAAGATAATTGATTGCAAACCTGCAAAAGCTTGATGGCTTAAAATACGGTGCCCGGGCTTTTGTAGGTGTTTCTTTAAGTTTAATATTCAAAATTACGTATCTTATGAAATCATTACGCTTGTTTTTATTATGTGTTCTCTTCATTCCGTTTATGCTGAGTGCACAAAATGCGACAATTAAAGTTGCTGTACTTGGTTCCTCTACCGCTGCTGGTTCAGGGACAGTTAATACTGCCAATGCCTGGGTAAACCAATATCGTCAGTATCTGAAAACACTAAATGCTTCGAATGATGTGGTGAACCTGGCTGTTGGAGGATATACCACCTATCAGGTGATGGCATCAGACTATACGGCACCTGTCGGCCGCCCTTCGCCCGATGCCGAACATAACATTACCAAAGCATTGAGTCATAACCCGGATGTCATTATTATTAATCTTCCTACTAATGATGCGGCTGGTAATTATACGGTTGCAGAACAACTCGCAAATTATCGTGCTATACAGGCTAAGGCTGCGGCACGGAATATCCCGGTTTATGTTGCCACTACCCAACCTCGTTATTTTTCGGTTGAACAGCGTAAAAACCTGATGGATACTCGTGACTCGATCAAACTTTATTTCGGAACTAAAGCCATTGATTTCTGGACTGATATTGCGAATGAGGATGGAACTATACAAGCCCAATACGACTCAGGTGATGGAGTACACCTGAATGATGCTGCCCATACCGTGTTGAAAAACAGGGTTGTTGATGCCGATATATTAAAATACAGCCGGATTGAAAGTACCCATGACACAATCGATATCGATTTTGGATCAAGTTTATCGACTGGTACATGGAATAATTTAAACACTGCTATGCAAGATACGGTTCTGAACCTGATCAACACGCAAAATCAGAGCACCGGTATCTCCATCTGGATTCATGATGCTTTTACGGGCGTCAATATAAACGGCACCACTACTCCTGACGCTGGATTAAAAGTTCCGTCTTCAGCGAGTTCCGATAGCTTTTTCGGTAGTGTAGCTGCTCATAGCGGAGTATCTGAACCTACCGGAGGATTCACTGTGTCCGGACTGAATCGTAACAACAAATATTCTTTCACGTTTTTTGCTTCGCGAACCGGCGTTTCCGACAACCGTGAAACCGCTTATAAAGTTACGGGAGAAACAGAAGAAACCGTGGCGCTTGATGCCGCCAACAACGTGGCCAACACTGTGACGGTAAAAGATATGAAGCCTTCGGCTAATGGTACGATTATTATATCTGTTGGTCCGGGTGCTAATAATACCAATGCAAGTAAATATTATTTTATAGGTTTTATGCGGGTAGTTGTGGAGAAACAACAAGTCGTCTATGATCCGGATGGTACGATCAATATTGATTTTGGCAGTAAACCTTCAGGCGGGACATGGAATAATTTTACCACTCCTACAGGTGGACAAATTATTTCCGATTTAGTGAACACCGAAGGTAACAATACCGGTATCTCATTATGGGTGCATGATTCTTTTACAGGAATAAATGAAGTAGGTACTACTGCGCCTGATGCTTCGCTGGGTATCGAAAGCAATGGAAGTTCAGACAGCTTTTTCGGAAGTGTGGGAGTTCACAGCGGGGTTAGCGAACCTACAGGAGGTGTTACCCTTGGGGGATTGAAACAAGAGTCCTATTACACCCTTTCTTTCTTTGCTTCACGCGATCAGGCAACCGATAACCGTGAAACCAAATATACAGTAACGGGTAGTAAGACAGAATCGGTTTCACTCGATGCAGCCAATAATACTAAGAATATGGTAAGTGTATTCAACATGCAACCGGCTGCTGATGGAACGATTAAAGTAGATGTGGCTCCGGGGGATAAAAACAACAATAGTCTGAAATACTACTATCTGGGAATTATGCGTATTGTATATGATCACAACTCTTCCAACGGTATTGAGGAGAATATTGCTGATAAAGTTCAGTTCTCAGTATTTCCAAATCCTGTAACCGACAAAGCTACATTTAGTTACACAATATCTGAGGCAGCCAGAGTAAGTATTAGTATTTATGATATCTGTGGTGGAATTATTCATACTATACAGGATAATAATGCATTACCCGGGATAAATAACGTTACATGGGACATAACCAGGGCAAATGCACAGCGACTGAGTCCGGGCATATACCTGGGTAAGGTGACGATAACTTCACCGGGTAGCGTAAGTTCCCAAACAGTTAAAATTCAGGTTAAATAAATTATTATAGCACGGTTGTTTATGAGAGTACGATATTGGGTCATATTACTATGTTGCTTAAGCACTTTGTCGTGTGGCGAAAATTTAGCCGACAATCACCAAAACAATACAGAAAATGATGTGGTAATTGATGATAATATCGTGAATGCTTATTTCTCCGGCAATGGGATTCAGTGGGGTGGTTACGACATGGTGGAAACATGGACAGGAAACGCCACCCTGTCTGAATCTGATTGGGACAAGCTTTTCACCAGAATACGTTTTATGCGTCCGCCATTGGTAAGAATCATGGTGGCGCCCGGATGGAATTATATTGTCGATGGACAATATGCCCCTGAAAAGAGCAATCCGGTGTTGTGTAAGATGCTTGATTTTTGTCAGCAGGAAGATATTCGTGTTATTTTTGGGGAATGGGGACACGAGGGAGGTACGTCGATTAATCAGGAATGGCTCCAAAATGCAGTGAATTTTCTCGATTGGCTTATCAATACGAAGGGATTTACCTGCATTCACTATTATAATATGGTGAATGAACCTAATGGCGACTGGTCGTCAATCAAGGGAAATTATCCGTTGTGGTTATCGTTGATGCAGCAATTTCATGCAAAACTTGTACAGAAAGGACTTGATTCAAAAGTAGTACTTATCGGCCCTGATGTGGCTGTATGGAATATCGGCCTGGTTTCCTGGGTTGATAATACGGTTTCAGATCTGAACGGGAAAGTAACGGCCTATGATATACATACATATCCTACCGAAACGGAAGTCAGAGATGGTTCTTACCGGTTAATGACAGAAAAGTATCGTAAAGCAGTCCCGGCAGGAAAAGAGATGCTGATGGGAGAGCTTGGGTTTAAATACAAAGTAGCTTCTGAATTGGGTCAACAGAATCTGCAACGCATTGCATCTGATAAATATGCATCTGACGATTGTAATATGTTTGTGTATGATGCTTTTTACGCGATTGATATTGCTGATGCTTTGATACAGAATATGATCGCGGGCTATGGAGGAAATGTTTTGTGGAATCTTGATGATGCCATGTATAGTGTTGGTGGGTATACTTCTACCAAGCTAAAACGATGGGGCTTCTGGAATATCCTGGGGGCAGAGAAATTTGAAAATGCTGCAGACGAAGATATCCGGCCGTGGTTTTATACTGCTTCGCTTTTATGCCGGTATTTCCCCCGGGGAGCGAAAATACATTCGGTAACACTGCCGGATAAGTATGGGCTCAGAGCAGTTGCCGGAGAATACAATGGAGGTTACACGATTGCAATTGTAAATTCACATAGAGTTTCGTACACAATTAACCTCAAAATGGAAAACGGGAAAGCACTGGATAATATGAAGGTATACAAATATCTGTCGGGTGAAGGCAGTGAGTTCTCAGCGAAAACAGATGAGGACGGTTTTGCTTTACCGGATATGGTTGAAGAGAAGGTTGATTTCACAAATGGGAAATCTGTATCTGTTTCAGTCCCGGCTCAGTCTTTTTATCTTATGACCAATGTTGAATAATTGTTTTTTAAAAGATGTTTACAGGGAAATTATAAATATGAAAACACGCTTGTTGCTTATAATAGTTTTATCCTTTTCGATACTGTTGGTTCACTCCCAAAGCCGGTTTGCCGCTGTGTTTACCGATAATATGGTCCTTCAGCAAAATGCGGAGGTTAAAATATGGGGATTTTCAAAACCATCGGAAAAAATCAGCCTGCGTGTTTCCTGGGTGAGAACCTCCCTGGATATATGCTCCGGCCCGGATGGGAAATGGTCGGTTGCTCTGAAAACCCCCAAAGCAGACGCTACGCCACATTTTATGATTTTATCAACTCCTGGACAACAATCTGTAGAAATCAACAATATTCTCTTTGGTGAAGTCTGGTTGTGTTCCGGTCAGAGTAACATGGAAATGGTACTGCAAAATATGCCCGAATGGAATCTGTTCATCGAAAATGCTGCTGAAGAAATAGCAGCAGCAAATTTCCCTGCTATCAGGATGTTGACCGTAGGACGTAAGGAGAGCTTTGAGGGGCAGGATGATATTGCTTCATACGGATGGAAAGTTTGTACACCCGTAAATGTCAAATGGTTTTCGGCAGTCGCTTATTTTTTTGGTAAAAAACTGTATGAGAAATTAAAAGTTCCTGTCGGGTTGGTGGTTTCTTCGTATGGTGGTTCACCGGTTCAGAGCTGGATACCTGAAAGGGTTATAGCTGCCAGCCCCATTTATCAACATGAAAAAGAAAGCCGTGAAGCAGAGATTGAAGCATCCCGCCAAACTGAAGCGGAATATATTGAGGCGATGAACAGCTGGATAGCCAAATCAGAAAGCCGGGTTTCAGCCAAACCAAAAGATAAAACAGGATTAAATCTGCCTGTAAATCTTGAAAACTCAAGCGTGGGAAATCAATTAGGTGAAGTTGCTTTTACCAGGGAAATATTCTTAACTGACAAGGATAAGGATGAAGACCTGCATATCAGTTTAGGCCGAATGGATGACAAAGGCAGGGTGTTTTTCAATGGCGAACAGGTGTGGAGTGAAGTCCGCGATTCGAGATCATACGCGGATATCCGGTTTACCGTGCCGGCAGGTAAAATCCGTGAGGAGAAAAATATACTTGAAGCAAGGGTGTTGAATGTTTTGTGGGGTGGAGGTTTGACTGGTCCTGCGGATAGCATGTACTATACCCGTGGAGAAAGTGAGGAGAGAATAAGTCTGACAGGTGAATGGAACTACCGTAAAATTTTCGATCTTCTGGATGTGTCGCCGATGCCACGCGAAGGTAAACCCCGGTTTCTGACATCTTCGTCGTTGTTTAATGGTATGATTTACCCGCTGCTTGACATGACTTTCAGAGGTTGTATCTGGTATCAGGGAGAAGGGAATGTGGGTGACTCCCGTTATGCCGAAATGTTTAGTGATATGATAAAAGCCTGGCGTGAAGAATTTAAACAACAGATGCCTTTTTATTTTGTTCAAATAGCTCCTTTCAGTTACGGTGATCCCCGGGGAGATAAATCGGTACTGCTTCGAAACCAGCAAAGCGATGTAGCTAAGATTGTCCCGTATGCCCGCATGGCCGTTACAATAGATTTGGGTGAACCGGAGAATATACACCCTGCCCGTAAAAAACAAGTGGGTGATCGTTTGGCTCAATTGGCTTTGAATGATACATACGGAAAAAATATTAAATGTGGTTATCCTGAAGTTAAAACGATAATTCGAAAAGGTAAAAGATTGATTCTTAACATGAAGAATGTGTACGAAGGGTTGAGATTGGAAGGAGAAAAGACCGAGATGGAAGTTTCGGAAAACGGACAGGATTACGTTCAGGCTAAAACAAAAATAGCGGGAAATATAATAGAGATAACTTCACCTGGCAATATCATTCCCCGATACATCAGGTACTGCTGGTACAACATATCAGAAGGAAATATTTTCAATTCAGAGGGTTTACCTCTTGCTCCTTTTAAAATGGCGATTTCTGAAAAATAAGCGACAAATAAAATAATTTTTAAATAAAATAATTGATATGATGTTGAAAAAAGATGGGAACAATCCCATTCTGCGACCCAATCCGTCCAACGATTGGGAAAATCTGGTAGTGTGTAATCCCGGTGCTTGGTACGAAAATGGAACTTTTTATCTGCTATACCGGGCAGCAGGTGATGATGAAGAGCATATTATCCGTTTCGGGCTGGCTGTCAGTAAGGATGGAGTTCATTTTAACCGTGTTTCCGACCAGCCTGTTTTCAGTCCAAGCATCGATGGACCTGATTCGGGTGGTGTGGAAGATGCGCGTATTGTGAAATTTGGCAAAGAGTTTTATGTTACCTATGCTTACCGACCTTTCCCTCCGGGTCGTTACTGGACATTTGCGCACGATGTGGTACGTCTTCCTGGTGTAGGACAGGATGCTCCAGCGGTTTATCGTGAGAATATTGCCAATTCGGGGTTAGCAATGACTACAGATTTCAAATCGTGGCGCAGACTGGGACGTTTGACCCGCTCCAATCTTGATGACAGAGACGTGATTCTTTTTCCTGAAAAAATAAATGGTAAATTTGCAATGTTGCATCGCCCAAAGCAATGGGTAGGTTCGGAATATGGTTGCAGTCAGCCGTCTATCTGGATTACTTTTTCCGACGATCTGATGGTTTGGGAAGGTAAGAGTCACCTTCTTATGCAGGGACGTCCGGGAACCTGGGAAGAGAAAATCGGGGGTAGCACTCCTCCGTTGAAAACCAGTGAGGGTTGGTTGCTTATTTATCATGGCGTAGAAAATGGAGGCAAAGGATATTACAGGGTAGGGGTTGCTCTGCTTGACCTGAACGACCCTACAAAAATACTGGCAAGGGCTGAAAATTTCATTATGGAGCCTGAGCACGATTATGAAATAAACGGAATGTATAAAGGTTGCGTTTTTCCAACAGGAAATGTGATTGTTGACGGGACACTTTATGTTTATTACGGGGCCGCCGACAAATATGTGGGCGTGGCTACCTGCAAAGTAAACGATTTGTTGGATTTTCTGAAAAAATAAAAATGGGAAACAGGAATATTATGCTGGGAGCTTTATTGTCGCTCACATCCCTTCTTATTGGTAAAGCTGAAAGGTTACAGGTAACGGTTCAACTGAATGAAACTATTACTTCCTCGTTTTTAGGTAACGGGGTTCAATGGTCGGCCTATCCGCACGCCGATACGCCGGATGCGGAATGGGGTATGTTAATGACTGATGAAAAATGGGAAAAAGTTTTTTCGCGGGTAGGTTACATGAAACCTGGTTTGGTACGGGTTCTTGATCAGGCCAATTGGAGGTATCTCAAAGGGTTTGATGACAAAGGGCAGGTGATACTGGATTTTCATTCTCCAGAGGTGCAGGCCCTTGAAAAGTTGCTCGGTTATTGTCAGCAAAATAATATTTCCGTATTGCTTGGAGAATGGGGCTGTCCCTACAAAGTACATGATCAGCATGTGGGGTTCGGTAAAATGTTTACAGGTGCTAATGATCCGCGCTGGGTCGGGATGATAGTTCGTTTTCTCGACTATCTGATCAATGAGAAAGGATACTCCTGCATCAAATACTATAATCTGGTAAATGAGCCCAACGGTAGCTGGGCTTCTACGGACGGGAACTGGGATGAATGGAGTCAGGGCGTTAGGCTACTTAAAGAGGCGCTGGATAAATCAGGCCTTTCTGATAAAATAAGTGTCGCCGGTCCTGATGCTGTAGCGCACTTTGATCATCCTGGATCACAATATACAGGAGTTCAGTGGGTTGATCAGTCGGTTAGGCAGTTAGACGACTGTATCGGGTTGTACGACATTCATTCTTATCCGGGTTTTAATCAGGTACGGAGCGGAGGCTTTGGAAAGTTTTATGGCGATATAGCGCGAATTGTACGTGAAACAGGTAAGCAGATCATTCTGGGAGAAATAGGATTTAACCGGGATACTCAAGATAATCAGGCCAGGGTTAAATGTGACAGGTTTGCTTCTGAAGACAGCCAAATGGCCGTTTACGATTTTAGTTATGGAATAGATATGGCCAATGTGTTGATGCAGGCGATGAATGCGGGTTACGGTAGCGCTATAGCCTGGTCATTGGACGATGCCATGCATACCAATGGCGATACCGGTGATAAACACCAACTTAAGCGCTGGGGATTTTGGAATAGTCTGGGGACAGAACTTTGCAATGATCCTGCTGATGAAAATATCCGTCCGTGGTTTTACACTTGGTCACTTATGTGCCGCTATTTTCCGCAGGGCATTAACATTGTTACATCTGTTCTGTCAGAAACTGATGGGGTCAGAGTTGTAGGTGGTTACAGGAAGGATGGAGTAACCGTAGCTTTAGTCAATTTCTCGGATAAAGAACGCGATATCCGGATTAAATTTTCGTCCAAAGGTTTTAGACAGAACTTCAGGCAATATGTTTATTCAGATACATTACGCCTCGTTGACAGCAATGGATTCCCGGTGCCAGTTACGAAAATATCGACGGATTCAGGAAAACTCGGAGTAAGTCTTCCTGCCAACAGTTTTATTTTACTCACATCATTCAACTTTTGATTATGAATGCATTTTATACCAATCTGAATCCTGTCGATCTAATTATTATCATTATATACATTATCGGTATCACCTGGTGGGGACTTAAGAATGCCAAGAACGAGTCGTCGCAGGATTATTTTCTGGCAGGACGAAATATGACTTGGGTGACAGTAGGCCTCTCGCTGTTTTCAGCCAGTATTTCCACTTCGACTCTTATCGGACATTCTGGATCTGCTTACCAGTATGGGATGGTTATATTTAATTATAATCTTATTTCTATCTTGGTGATGATTTTTTTCGCCTGGATTTTCCTTCCTTTTTATATTAAATCCGGCGTGTTTACCATGCCTGAATTTCTTGAACGAAGGTTCGATCACCGGTCAAAGTATTATTTCTCGGGAATATCTGTTTTTAGCGGCGTGTTTATGGATGTCTCGGCTACGCTTTATGGTAGTGCCATGATTTTTAAAATTATTTTCCCTGAAATGGAGCTTCAAACCATCGTGATTATTGCGGCCATTATTGTTGCTTCTTACACCATTCCGGGCGGACTTAATTCTGTTATCAAAACAGAGGTAATACAGGCTGTAATTTTAATTGCAGGTTCGGTTATTTTATCTGTTATCGCTTACAGGAATGTTGGAAGCTGGGATGTTCTCGTTCAACGCTTCCATGATACGGCTTACCTGCATCTGATCCGAGGCACCGATGATGTCGCCATTCCATGGCCGGCCCTGATATTTTCGCTGCCAATTCTGGGGTTTTATTTTTGGGGAAACAACCAGCAATTGGTACAGCGTGTTCTCTCGGCCAAGTCGGTCGACCACGGACGCAAAGGAGTGCTGCTGACAGGTTTGCTCACCATGCTGACCTTGTATTTCATTTTTATTCCTGCTATGCAGGCCGCGGTAGCCATCCCGGGAGTTAATCCTCCTGATGGAATATATCCCAAAATGGTTACCAGTTGGATGCCTAATGTTTTGTTAGGTATTTTGCTTGCAGTGATGGTTTCAGCGCTTACCGCCAGCCTGAGCGCCTGTCTCAACTCGGTTTCGACACTCTTTACCATGGATTTTTACCGGCGTATAGATAAAAAAGCGAGTTCAAAGAAACTTGTCCGTGTTGGCCAGATCTGCTCGGCTGTAGTGCTTGTTATCGGGGTGATATGGGCTCCATATATCGAAAAATTCGGAACGCTTATCAATTATTACAACGAAATGTTATCATACGTGGGACCTCCTATTGTGGCTGCTTTTATCATTGGGCTTTTCTGGAAAAGGGCGAATGGTACCGGAATTTTCGTGGGATTACTCTCTACCTTCGTCATGGCATTGTTCATGATATTTTATGGAAAGGAACATTTTATCCAATCGGCACAAAATCCCGATGCCCCCTTGCATTGGCTTTATCTGGCTCCTATTAATTTTGTCTTTGTAAGTATTGTTATGATTGTGGTCAGCCTGCTGACTCCGGCTCCGTTTCCCGAAAAAACTGAAGGTAACGTTATAACGCGTCAGTTCTTTATCGATGAGGCGAAATCTTACAAAAATATAAGATTCTACAAGGATTTCAGGTTGTGGGCTTTGGCTCTGTTTTTATTGTGTTTCGTAGTGATGTTTATTTATTGGTGAAAGTCTAAAGTTCAGATGTTCCTCGGCAAAATACCCCAAAAGTTTTTTGTCTAACTTTTGGGGTACAGTTCATTCTTTTCTGGCGTTTTTTGTTTTAATGCAATTTTTATATTATTTCAATTTGAAATGTTCAAATGAAACTATTTCTGTTACATCGCTCTGGTTTATTTTATTGATTTATTTTAATGGGTTGTATGCTTCGGCTTCCAAACAAAGAGAGCCAGCACAAACGAAATGGCCGATGCGGCAATCCAGAAGGTGGCCGCCGGCATGAAGTTGTACTGAACATCGGCGCCCACAATCACTTTGTTACTCTCGATGAGCCATCCGCTGGCGATGTCCTGCAATCCGGCGCCGATGTAACTGGCAATGCCCACAATGCCTAATGCGGCTCCGCTGGCATTGCGTGGTACGAGGTCGACAGCCATCAGTCCGCCAATGAAACAAATCAGTACCCCGATGGCGACCCCAAACAATACCATGCTCAATACATTTACCCAAACGCTGTTGCCAGAGAATACGAAGAGACAAAGCGCGATGGTGTTGAGTACACCGAAAATCAGCGCCGGGGCATTGCGTTTGCCTTTGAAAAGTTTGTCGGAAAACCAGCCGGATAATACGGTTCCGAAAATGCCCAGCAAAGCATTGATGGAAATAATCTGAGTGGCAGATGCTAAGGAAAAACCTTTGACTTCCTGCAAATACAATACCCCCCAACCGTTGATCGCGTAACGACTTACGTACATAAAGGCGCTTGAAAGGGCAATAATCCAGACATAAGGGTTTTTCAATACTGCTTTTTGTGTGGCCGAAACCGATTTCTTCTCGACGGTTTTGGCTTCGCTGGATAGAATTTCAACGGGAGGCAAACCCTTACTTTGTGGAGTATCGTGCATGAAGAAAAGGATGATGACAACCCCGAGGATGCCGGCGAGCGATGAGCCTACAAAACCCCATTGCCATCCGGCGATACCTACCACAGCCCCCACAAAAATGAATGACAGAAACTCACCGATATTGTGACTGGCGCTGAAGAATCCGTAGAATGTTCCGCGTTCTTTCAGCGGAAACCAGCGGGAGAGGGCAATGATGGCAGGCGCAGCGCCCATCGACTGCGACCAGCCGTTGATTCCCCACAGGATGGCGAAGGACAGAAAAAACACAAAGGAAGTAATGGCCATGCCGTTGTTGGAAGTGAATCCGAGAATACCCACCGCCAGGTTGGCAATTGCCGATACCCCCAGCCCTGCAGCCATAAAGCGTTTTATATTGGAATGGTCGGCCAGAAAACCGTTTACGAACTTCCCAATCGCGTAAGTGAAGAGCAGCGCCGAACCAATCATACCCAACTGATGTGCATCCAGCACTCCCGAATCGAGTATGGGCTTTTTAACTACATTCAGACTGGTACGTGCCACATAATATAGACTATACCCCAGCGTTCCTGCGATGAAACTTGAATAGCGTAGTTTATTGTAATACTTCTTCTGCGCCGCCGCATCGCCCTGAAAAGGTTGTTCGGCCGGAGCGCTCGTTTTGAAAAATGAGACGAACTGTTTGAGCATGATTTTATTTTAAAGTTAATGATGTAATTTGCCACTCCTTACAATACACGTTTGAAAGACAACTTACCGAAGTGTTGGATAGTTTTTTTAGTTTAATTTAACAAGACAGTGTCATGATGAATATTCGAGGTGCCATATCTCAGTGTTGATATGAGTATTCAATGTTGATTTTAGTTAAAATTCAGACCCTACATTTAATCAGAAAGGCCGTATTCTTTGTCATTATTTTAATTGTTATAACTTTGATATTTATTGTCAGCATGTTCTTCGTTGTATGAAAATATGTTTAACAACACAAAAAACACATAGTACCAATCCTGTTAATAAACGTAATAAATGTGGTGTATGCCTTAAAAATACACTCCTTACAATATAATATTTTTCTTTATGGAAATAGATATTATCAAGTCCTATATAAGGGAATTGAAAAATGACTCACATAAAGCATTTAATGCCATTTACGACATGTATGCTGATAAACTATATGCTTTTGCACTTGCACATACAAAGTCGCGGCAAATGTCAGAAGATATAGTTCAGGACACATTTTTAAAGCTGTGGAAGATCAGAAAAACGATAAACACAGAGGGGTCATTACAGTCATTACTTTTCAAAATATCGAAAAATAAAATAATTGATATGTTTCGCTCCCAGATAAATAAAGTTGAATTTGAGCTTTATTTGTCCTACATGGAAGAAAATAGCAACGCAGAAGCTGAAGCAGAACGTCGGTTATATTATGACGATTTTTATAAGGCGTTGCAGTTGAGTAAAGAGCAACTTAGTGAGCGACAACTGGAAATATTTGAAATGAGTCGCGAAGAAGGTAAATCAATAGAAGAGATTGCCTCCGAGTTAAATTTATCAGAACAAACAGTGAAGAATCAAATCAGCAGCTCATTAAAGAAAATTCGTTCGCAAATTTTAAAATACAGTATATTTCTGTTACCATTCTTCAATCTGTATTCTGCAACATAAATTACAAGATGATGGTACTATTTTTTAAAAATTACGTGTAATAGATTAGAAATAAAGAAATGGAAAGTTTTATAGTCAGATTATATAAGAAATATCTCTACGGTAACATCTCGCGGGAAGAGTTAAGGGAGATGCGTTATGGCATTAATAATACATCCGACGATTTGCTGTCAAGCCAAATGAAAGAGGAATGGAGTGGAGATTTTTTAAACGAAAGTTTATCAAAGGAAACCAAAGAACGTTTACGCGGAAAACTGAATTTCTATATTGAAAACGATAACAGACATCGCAGAAAGCGCCTATTCATGCGTATTGCTGCTATTCTGATTCCCGTATTTTTTGTCAGTACCCTGCTTATCAGCCGGTTTTTTCCTGCAGATTCACCGGGGCACCTGGTTGTTGCAGTGGAACGGGGAAATAAAGCGATGGTTACACTTCCTGATAACAGTAAAGTGTGGATGAACTCCAATAGTACACTTGAGTATAATAATGTTGATAACGTTCGTGAAGTAAAATTGACGGGTGAGGCTTTTTTCAAAGTTTCAAAAGACAAAAACATACCTTTTGTAGTAACGATGAACGAACTTCAAATAGAGGTGTTGGGGACTTCCTTTAACGCAAAATCCAGGACATATTCAGATGCAATAGAAACCATGTTGATTGAAGGAAGCGTTAAATTGCGAAGTCCGGAGTTACCCCATGATTATTACCTGAAACCGAATGAAAAGGCGATTTATAGTCGTATCAACAAAAAACTGGAAATAGTGCAGGCAGATAATAGTCAGGAAACGGCATGGAAGGAAAATAAATTAAGATTTAATTCTAATCGCTTTATTGATGCGATGGCCATGCTCGAAGACTGGTATGGTGTAAGAATTATCAATCAGGTTCCGGGCATAGAAAATGATTTAATAAGCGGGACATTTAATAACGAAAAATTAGAAACGGTGCTGGATGCACTGAAGATGCAGTATAGGATTAATTACGCCATGGATAAAGACAGGGTTATTATATTAAGCAGGAAATAAAATAATAGTTTCTCTACCCGGCATTTGAATAAATACGAAAACAAACATATTAATTTTAAATCAAGAAGAAATATCATGTACACAAATCAGGAAAAAGTTGTATTTCTCAGAAAAGTTGATTGGCATAAAACATGTGTCTTTGCATTGTTATTGCTTATAGTAGGGTCTGTTCATGCCCAAAGCAACCGCCAACCAATAACGCTGCAACTTAACAATGTAACTATCAGGGATTTTTTTAAAGAGATAGAATCCAAAACACAATTTAGTATAGTGTACCGCGATTCGTTAATTAATAACAAGAAAGATGTCTCTGTACGGGTTACTAATCGTCCTTTGGACGAAGTGATGAGATTGGTTCTTACGCCCAGAGGATTACAGGCCAACTTTTCCAATAAAACGATTATCATAACAGAAACAGTAAAAAAAAATGGAGTTAATCAACCAGGTAAGTCAAGAACGGTTACAGGGCAGGTTACAGACGCAGAAAATGGGGAGCCATTGCCAGGTGTAAATATTATCATTGAAGGCTCGTCAAAAGGTGTGATAACAGGAGAAAACGGCGTGTTTTCGATTGGTGTTGGCTCGAATGATGTATTGGTGTTTTCTCTCATTGGTATGGAATCCCAGAAAATAGCTGTGGCTGATAAAAATTATGTTGATGTGGTAATGAGAGAACAGTCGGAGATGCTTGATGAAGTCCAGATTGTTGGGTTCGGCCAACAGAAAAAAGGAAGTGTAACGAGTTCGGTGGCATCTGTTAAGGGTGAGTCTTTGAGGGTGCCGGTAGGAAAGCTATCAAATTCATTCGCCGGTCAGGTGGCCGGACTTATCTCGATTCAACGTTCGGGTGAACCTGGTTATGATGCTGCCGAATTTTGGATTCGTGGAATTAGTTCTTTTGCCGGAGGTACATCGCCTTTGGTGTTGGTCGACGGTGTTCCGAGAAGTTTAAATGATATAGAAGCCGAAGAAATTGAATCTTTTACCGTGTTAAAAGATGCTGCTGCAACAGCAATTTATGGTGCAGAAGGAGCTAATGGTGTTGTTTTGATTACCTCAAAACGAGGTAGAGCTCAGAAAGCAAAGATTTCATACAGGGGAGAAGCTAGTTATTTAACACCAACCCGCCGTCCCCGTTATGCTAATTCGTATGATTACCTTAGTTTATATAATGAAGCCTTGGTTAATGAGGGAAAAGATCCTGTTTTCAGTCAGGATGTGTTGGAAAAATACAGAACAGGAGAAGACCCGGATTTATATCCCAGTGTTGATTGGTGGGATGTACTGATTAATGATCACACCTATAACACGCGTCAT